>WUUC01142980.1_pt1 | contig 11377 bp, 13 predicted proteins | sample 6278441 | NCBI WGS metagenome assembly WUUC01 (sample SAMN13675441, study PRJNA597444) | soil metagenome | isolation source: soil | place: USA: Washington | collected 2017-10 | reverse complement strand
CGCTATCCCAGGGCAAAGGTAAAGAGAGGGGGAGTGGCCGGAACTTGCAGCGAATATCCCTCGAACCCTCGGGGGCATAGCTCTGGCGGTCTTGGTGCTTTCCTGGCTCCCACAGCACATTTCTGAATGACTTTTCCGAATTCCCAGCCCATGCCGGTCCTATGAACCCTGTCGATGATTTGGCGCGCCAATTAAATCCCCTGCTCAGGGATACGGCGCGGGAGGCCGGCGCGATCGCCCAAACCTTCTTCCGCTCGGGGCTGAAAACCTCGGCGCGCGTCTGGTCCAAGGGCGGCGGCTCGCCGGTGACCGAGGCCGACATGGCGGTCGACGCCTTCCTCAAGGCGCGGCTCGCTCAAGCCCTTCCGGAAGCCGGTTGGCTCTCGGAGGAGACGACCGACGACCCGGCGCGGCTTGGGCGCGACCTCATATGGATCGTCGACCCGATCGACGGGACGCGCGCGTTCCTGGCCGGCAACCACGACTGGTCGGTCTCCATCGCCCTCCTTGCCCATGGGCGGCCCGTCCTCGGCATCGTCTACGCCCCGGCCCATGGCCACCTCTACGAGGCCCGGCGCGGCCACGGCGCCCGCCGCGACGGCGCGGCCATCGAGACCTCGTCCGTGACACGGCTTCCAGGTCTCAGCGTCGCCGGCCCGAAAGGTCTCGTCGATCGGCTGGAAGGCCGGGTCGGCGCGCTGAAGCGTCCGCCGCGCATTCCCTCCCTCGCTCTCCGTCTCGCCCGCGTCGCCGAGGGGTCGGTCGACACCGGCCTCGTCTCGTCCAACGCCTGCGACTGGGACATCGCCGCGGGCGACCTCATCCTCGAGGAGGCCGGCGGCATTCTGACCCGTCTCGATGGGGTTCGGCCGGCCTATAATCAGGCCGACCCGGTGCACGGGGAACTCGTGGCGGCGCCGCGCCAGTTGCATCCCCGGCTCGTCGAGGCCATGACGGGCTCCCGCCCGGAGGGCGCGTCGGGAGCCCGGCTCCGGGTCGGAGGAGGATCATGACGGAGAGCACGCCGAAACAGCTCCTTCATCTCGTCTTCGGGGGCGAGTTGAAGGGCCTCGACACGGTCGAGTTCAAGGACCTGTCAAGCCTCGAGATCGTCGGCATCTACCCGAATTACGCCAGCGCCCACGCGGCCTGGAAGGCGAAGGCGCAGGCGACCGTGGACAACGCGCAGATGCGCTACTTCATCGTCCACCTCCATCGCTTTCTCGATCCGGCGGCAGCCTGACGATTGTCCCGATGGGATTGTTGAAGCGCATCACCCGCAGCCGGCCGATGCAGGAGGGCCTCGCGTACCTGTTCGCGCGCTATCTTGGGCTCGTGCAGAGAACCAACAGCTTTGTCATGGAGCCGCCTGACGCGTACGAGCGAATCGGGCCACTAATGCCGGTCATCGCGGCGATGTGGCACGGCCAGCATTTCATGATTCATTTCGCGCGGCGGGCCGGGGACCCAGCCGCGAGCCTCGTGTCGCGCTCGGCGGATGGGGAGATCAACGCCCTGGCGCTGCGCCATCTCGGGGTGCGCGCCATACGTGGCTCGGGCGCGCGCGGCCGCGATCCGCGCCACAAGGGCGGCGCGCACGCGCTGCGCGCCATGCTGCGCGCTCTCGAGGCCGGCGAGATGGTGGTCATGACGGCGGACGTTCCCAAGATCGCGCGCATCTGCGGCGAGGGCATCGTCACCCTGGCGCGCCTGTCGGGCCGGCCCATCGTGCCGGTGGCGGTCGTGACGAGCCGGCGCATCGATTTCAAGAGCTGGGACCGGGCCAGCCTCGGCCTGCCGTTCGGACGCGGCGCCATGGTGCTCGGCGCGCCGATCTTCGTCGCGCGCGACGCCGACGCGGCGGCGCTGGCGGAGGCGCGCCGCGCCGTCGAGGACGGGCTCGATCAGGCGCATGAGCGCGCCTACGCGATGCTCGGCGCGCGCGATCCCGGCGCCAAGGCCCGTTCGCGCCACGCCGCGGCCCAGCAGGGCTCGGCCGCATGAGCCCCCACCAGCCGTTTCTGCTGCACCTCTACCGCACCGGCCTGACCGCCCTAGAGCCCGCCGCCGCGGGCCTACTCCTGTGGCGCGAGCGCAAGGGCAAGGAAGACCGCGAGCGCCTGCGCGAGCGCCGCGGCTGGCCGAGCCATGACCGCCCGGAAGGCAATCTTGCCTGGCTGCACGGCGCCAGCGTCGGCGAGACCCTGTCGCTCATGCCGGTCGTCGAGCAGCTCACGCAGCGGGGGCTCGAGGTCCTGATCACTTCGGGCACGCGCACCTCCGCCGACGTCATCGCCCGCCGCCTGCCCCCGGGCGCCATGCACCAGTTCGTGCCCCTCGACGTGCCCCGCTACGTGCGCCGCTTCCTCGACTACTGGCGGCCCGATCTCGTCCTCTTCGCCGAGTCCGAGATCTGGCCCAACATGATCACCGAACTCGAACGCCGCCGCATTCCCCTCGTCCTCGTCAACGGACGCCTGTCGGAACGCTCGTACCTGCGCTGGTCGAAGCTGCCGCAGGTGGCGCGCGCCATCTTCGCCCGTTTCGCCCTGTGCATCGCCCAGACCGCCGACGATGCCGAGCGCCTCGCCCGGCTCGGCGCGCGACGCGTATCGGTCGCCGGCAATCTCAAGTTCGACGCCAGCCCGCCGCCTTCCGATCCCCGCGCGCTTGCGACCCTCTCCGGCCTCGTCGCCGGGCGGCCCCTGTGGATGGCGGCGAGCACGCATCCGGGCGAGGAAGAAGTCATCGCCGCGGTCCATCGCGCGCTGGAGACGCGCTTTCCCCATCTCCTCACCATCATCGTGCCGCGCCACCCAGAGCGCGGCTACGATGCGGCGGACATCGCCCGCGAGGCGGAATTGCGCTGCGCACTGCGCTCCGACGGCGAGCAGCCGGACCGCAACACGGACGTCTACGTGGCCGACACGATCGGCGAGCTCGGCTTGTTCTACCGCCTCTCCCCGCTCGTCTTCATGGGCGGCTCGCTCGTGCCGCGCGGCGGCCAGAACCCGATTGAGCCGGCCAAGCTCGGCAGCGCCATCCTGCACGGGCCGCACGTGCACAACTTCACCGAAATCTACTCGGCCATCGACCGCGCCGGCGGGGCCCTGCCCATTCCCGACCCGCCGACCCTCGTCCGCGCCCTCAACGAGCTTCTCAACGACCCGCGCATCACCCGCGAGATGGCGCGCTCGGCGGCCGCGACCGTGGAAAAACTCGGCGGCGCCGTCGCCCGCACCATGCAATCCATCGAGCCCTTCATCGTGCAGATGAAGCTGGAGGCGCGCTGATGCGCGCTCCCGCCCACTGGTGGCGGCAAAAACCCTCCCCGGTCGCTCACCTGCTCCGCCCTCCCGCCCTGCTTTACGGCGCCGTCGCCGGGTGGCGCATGCGGCGCTCCGGGACAGCGGCGGAGACGCCGGTCGTCTGTGTCGGCAACTTCACCGTCGGCGGCGCCGGCAAGACTCCGGCGGCTCTGGCGGTGGCGCGCATGCTTGCGGCCGAAGGACAGCAGCCGTTCTTCCTGACGCGCGGCTACGGCGGCCGGCTTGCCGGCCCTGTGCGCGTCGATGCCGGAACCCACAATGCCGTCGATGTGGGCGACGAGCCGCTGCTGCTGGCGCGCGCGTTCCCGACCGTCGTCGCGCGTGACCGCCCGGGGGGCGCGGGCCTCGCTGCGCGCGAGGGGGCGAGCGTCATCGTCATGGACGACGGCTTGCAAAATCCGTCTCTGGCCAAGGACCTCGCGCTGGCCGTCGTCGATGGCGCCACCGGGGTGGGCAACGGGTTGTGCCTTCCGGCCGGCCCTTTGCGGGCGCCGCTGAGGACGCAATGGCGGAAGGCCGATGCCGTGTTCGTCGTCGGCGAGGGCGCGCCCGGGGCGGCCCTGGCGCGCGAGGCCGGCGCGCGGAACAAGCCGGTTTTCCGGGCGCGCTTTCAACCTGATGCGGCCGCTGCCGGCCAATTGCGCGGCCGAAAAGTGTTCGCCTTCGCGGGCATCGGCCATCCCGACAAATTCTTCGCCACCCTGCAGCGCTGCGGCGCCGTCGTCGTGCGCCGAAAGTCCTTCCCTGACCACCACCCGTACGGCGGCGATGAGATCCGCGCCATCGTCGCTGAGGCCAAGACGGCCGACCTCCACGTGGTCACCACGGAGAAGGATTTCGCGCGCCTCGCCCGCCTGTCCGGCGACGCGTCGATCAGTTCCATCAAGGCGCTTCCCGTGCGGCTCGTCTTCGACAACGAAAAGGCCTTGCGGATGCTCCTGCGCGAGCATCTGCCCCCGCGACGATGATCCCTGCAAGAACGGGAATGACAGCGCTAACGCGCGCTGTGGGCCTTCAGCCGGTGTGGGCCGCTCCGCGTTCGCGCGGCGCGACCCCGAGCCGCTTCAGGACCGCCTCCGGCGAGGCATAAGCCTCCTGGCGCTCGACGCTCCAGTATTTCAGCTGGTCGAGGGGGATCGCCTGCCCGGTCACCGCGCAGCGCACATAGGAGCCCGGCCTGACGACGCGGATGTTGGAGTCGAGATACTCGATGACCGCCTCGCCGCCGCCTTCGTACCGGTTCATCCGCCTGCCTTCCCCTTCACGCGTCCTGATAGGTCATGACGCCGGTGCCGTCCATCGCACAACGCGCAAAGCCGGCTGAGGTCACGACTCGAAAAGCGATCCCTGTGGCACGGCGGCGGCCGGCCGGCGCTTCTGCTTCGCGCCGTCGGCGGTCGCCGGGACTGTGCCGTCGGCGAACTCGATGGCGAGCGCCTGGCCGGGCGCCACATCGGCGGCGCTGCGAAGGGGATGGCCCCCGCCGTCGCGCACGAGGGCGTAGCCGCGCGCCAGCACGGCCTTGTAGCCGAGGCTGTTGAGGAATGTGTACAGCGCATTGACCCGCTCTGTCCGCCGTTCGCGCAGGACGCGCATGGCGCGACGGCTGCGGTCGGACAGTGCGAGAACCTGCTCGCGGCAGCGGACGATGCGGGCCTGCTCGGCGCGCACGAGGGCGCTGCGGCTCGCGACCAGCCGGTGACCAAGCCCTTCAAGGCGGGCGCGGTAGCCGGCGAGCCGCGTCGCCGGCGACAGGCGCTCGAGCCGCCGGCAGGCGTCGCGGTAGGCGATCTCATGGGCGCGGGCGTTGGCGGCGAGCGCCGGCCTGAGCTTCGCCGCGGCGAGGTCGAGGCGCTGCCGCTTCGCCGCGAACAGCGCATCCGGCCCCGGCAGGGCGCGGGCGGCCGAGCGAAGATCGACGCGGCGGCGCTCCACGACCCGCAGCACGGCATGCGCATGGCGGCGGGCGAGGTCGTCGACGGTGGCGAGAAGCTCGGCGCGCACCGGCACAACCATCTCGGCCGCCCCGGTCGGGGTCGGCGCGCGCACGTCCGCCGCGAGATCGATGAGCGTCCAGTCGGTCTCATGGCCGATCGCGGCGACGAGCGGGATGGCGCTCTCGGCCGCCGCCCGCACAACCGCCTCCTCGTTGAAGCCCCACAGGTCCTCCAGCGAGCCGCCGCCGCGCGCCACGATGAGCACGTCCGGCCGCGGGATCGCCCCGTCCGGCGCAAGGGCGTTGAAGCCGCGGATGGCGGCCGCCACCTCGTCGGCGGAGGTATCGCCCTGCACGCGCACGGGCCAGACGAGGACATGGCGGGGAAAACGGTCGGCGAGCCGGTGCAGGATGTCGCGCACGACCGCGCCCGTGGGAGAGGTGACGACGCCGACAACGCGCGGCAGGAACGGCAGCTTACGCTTCTTCTCCAGCGCGAATAGCCCCTCGGCCGTGAGCATGCGGCGGCGCTCTTCGAGAAGCGCCATGAGGGCGCCGACCCCTGCGGGCTCGAGGGTGTCGACGACGATCTGATACTTGGATTTGCCGGGAAACGTGGTGATGCGTCCCGTGACGATGACTTCCAGGCCCTGCTGCGGCTTGAGGCGGAGGCGGTTGAAGGTCGTCTTCCAGATCACCGCGTCGATGCAGGCACTCTCGTCCTTGAGGCCGAAATAGGCGTGGCCGGACGAGTGCGGCCCCCGGTAGCCGGAAATCTCGCCGCGCAGGCGCACGAAGCCGAAGGCGTCCTCGAGAGTGCGCTTGAGGGCGCCGGCGAGTTCCGACACCGACCATTCGGGAGCATTGGAGGGAGCAGGCGGCGGAATCATCCTCGAAACCTAGTGCCTGAGGGCGGCGAGCGCAAAACCGGCAGCCTTTGGCGCAAGTTGAAGGCGCCCCGCCAAGCCTCTAAAGCCGGCCGATGAATATTCTTCTGATCGGCGCGGGAGGCCGCGAGCACGCGCTCGCCTGGAAGATCTCCGGCAGCTCCCTTTGCGACCGGCTCCTTATCGCTCCCGGCAACCCCGGCACGGCGCAATGCGGCACCAACGTCGCCCTCGATCCCAGCGATCATGCCGCCGTCGCTGCCTTGTGCCGCGCGGAAAAGATCGACCTAGTCGTGGTCGGGCCGGAGGCGCCGCTCGTCGTCGGCCTCGTCGACGACCTTGCCGCGACCGGCATCAAGGCGTTCGGGCCACGCAAGGCCGCCGCCCAGCTCGAAGGCTCAAAAGCCTTCACGAAGGAGCTGTGCCGCGAATTCGGCATCCCGACCGCTGCCTTCGCCCGCTTTACCGAGGCGGCCGCTGCCAGGGCCTACGTGCGCGAGCGCGGCGCGCCCATCGTCGTCAAGGCCGACGGCCTCGCCGCCGGCAAGGGCGTCGTCGTCGCCGCGACCGTCGCGGAAGCGGAGACGGCCGTCGACGCCATGCTCGGCGGCGCCCTCGGAGCGGCGGGCGCGGAACTCGTCGTCGAGGAGTGCCTGACCGGCGAGGAGGCGAGTTTCTTCGCCCTGTGCGACGGCACGACCGCGATTCCGCTCGGCACGGCACAGGATCACAAACGCGCCTTCGACGGCGATCAAGGTCCCAACACCGGCGGCATGGGCGCCTACTCGCCCGCCCCCGTGCTGACGCCGGAGTTGCAGGCGCGCGTCATGCGCGACATCGTCCAGCCGACCCTCGCGGGGCTGCGGGCGCGCGGCACGCCTTACGTCGGCGTCCTCTACGCCGGCCTGATGATCACGACGGAGGGGCCGAAGCTGATCGAATATAACGTGCGCTTCGGAGACCCGGAATGCCAAGTGCTCATTCCGCGCATGAAGACCGACCTCGTCGCCGCCATGGTGGCCGCGTGCGATGGGGTGTTGAAGAACTTCGACGTGCGCTGGTGGGACGACGCGGCGTTGACGGTGGTGATGGCCGCGAAGGGTTACCCGGGGGCCTTCGCGCGCGGCTCGGAAATCCGCCGCCTAGCCGAGGCCGAAGCCCTCGACGACGTGCTCGTCTTCCATGCTGGTACCAAGCTCGAGGACGGCCGCCTCGTCGCCAACGGCGGCCGCGTCCTCAACGTGACCGCGATGGGCCGCACGGTCGCCGAGGCGCAGGCGCGCGCCTATATGGCCGTAACAAAAATCGACTGGCCGCAGGGCTTCTGCCGCCGCGATATCGGCTTGCGAGCGGTGCAGCTGCCACCATGGTGACAATCACTTTCTTGCAGTATATACTTTGGTCTGAGTAGTATATACACGATGACTATCCTGATCAAAGACCCTGAAACGGATCGTCTCGTCCGCGAGCTTGCGGCCCGTACCGGCGAGACACTCACCGAGGCGGTCAAGATAGCCGCCCGGCAACGCCTCGACGGACTCGGCTATAAACGCGGCCGCATCGATCGCGAGAAGCTCGCGGAAGCTCAGGCCTATTTCGACGCGCTCCCGCGCATCAATGAACATCTCATCGATGATGAGGTGATCGGCTACAACGACGAGGGCCATTTCGATTGATCGCAATCGACACCTCAGCCCTTGTGGCGTTATTCCTACGCGAGCCTGATTACGAGACCATCACCGATATCATCGACGAGGCTGACGCGGCTTTTATCTCCGTGGCAACCCGCCTGGAACTGGTGGCGGTCCTTTGCGGAAAACGGGTGGGAGCCGATCCGAAGCAGGTCGGCGATTATATCGATGGGCTTAATCTCGAGCACGTGTCGGTCTCCGCGGAACAGATGCATCTCGCTATCGGAGCGCTCCTCAGATTCGGCAAAGGCCGACACCCGGCGCGGCTCAACCTCGGCGACTGCTTCGTTTATGCCCTCGCCAAATCGCTCGGCGCTCCCCTCCTCTTCAAAGGGGAGGATTTCGCCAAGACGGATCTCGTGCCGGCGTGGCCACCCTCGGCCTGATGCGATGACCGACCTCTTCCCCGGCTTCGACTCGCATTGGCTCGACACTGAGGCCGGGCGCATCTTCGTGCGCAGCGGAGGCGAGGGCCCGCCGCTCGTGCTGCTGCACGGCTTCCCGCAGACGCATGCCTGCTTCCACCGCATCGCGCCGGCGCTCGCGGAGACGCACACGGTGGTGTGCATGGACCTGCGCGGCTACGGCTGGTCCGCGGCCCCGCGCGGCGATCGCGCCCACGAGACCTATTCCAAGCGCGCCATGGGCCGCGACGTCGTCGCCGTCATGGAGGCGCTCGGCCACGTGCGCTTCGCCCTCGCCGGGCACGACCGCGGCGCGCGCGTCGGCTACCGCCTCGCCCTCGACCAATCCGGCCGCATCGAGCGCCTTGCCCTCCTCGACATCCTGCCGACCTTCCACGTATGGCGGCAGATCAAAGCCGGCGTGATCCCGCCCCGGCATTGGGGATTTCTGGCGCGACCCGAGCCGGAGCCTGAACGGGAGATCAGCCAAAATCCCTTGCCCTACTTCGACGGGCTTCTCGCCGATTGGTCGCGCGACGGCACGCTCGCCGTCTTCGATACCCGCGCCCTCGCCGCATACCGCCAGAGCTGTAATGAGCCGAGCCGCATCCATGCCTTCTGCGAGGATTATCGCGCCGGCGCCACCGTGGACGTGGAGCAGGACGAGGCCGATCTCGCCCTTTACCGGACGATCACCTGCCCCACCCTTCTCGTGTGGAGCGAGTTCTATCTGACGCGCGGCCCGGAGGCGCCCCTCGACGTGTGGCGCGAAACCTTCGCGCCCGACATCACGGGCGAAAAAGTTCCGTGCGGGCATTTCGTGGCCGAGGAGGCTCCCGACGCGACGCTCGCGCTGCTCCGCCCGTTCCTCGGGGCATGAGCGGGCCCACCATCGCCCTCGCGCTCGGAGCCGGCGGCGCGCGCGGCCTGGCTCACGTCGCCGTGCTCGAAGCCTTCGACGAACTCGGCCTCAAGCCCGTCACCATCGCTGGCACGTCCATCGGCGCCATGATCGGCGCGGCCTATGCGGCCGGCATGAGCGCAAAGGCCATCCGCGCCCATGCGCTCGACGTGCTGCGCGACCGCGCCACCTTGATGACGGCGCTCATCGGCGCGCGCGCCGGCCGCCTCGCCGACGTACTCGCGGGCTTCGGCAATCCCTTCCTGATCGACGCCGAGAGATTTCTTGATCGGCTCTGGCCCGAGGTGGTGCCGGACCGGTTCGAGGGGCTGCGCGTGCCGTTCACGGTCATCGCCACCGATTACGACAGCCGCAGCGAGGCCGTGTTCAATGCCGGCCCGCTCTTGCCGGCGGTGGCCGGCTCGATCGCCATTCCCGGGCTGGTGCAGCCGGTCCGCCACGGCGGCCGCGTCCTGGTCGACGGCGGGGCAGTCAACCCGCTGCCCTTCGACCACCTGATCGGCCGGGCCGACATCCTCGTCGCCGTGGACGTGACCGGCGGCCCGAGCCCGCACGCGAGCCGCGCCCCGTCGAGCTTCGAGGTCATGTTCGGCACCCTGCAGATCATGCAGGGCGCCATCGTTGCGGCGAAGCTGAAGATCTACCGGCCCGAAATCGTGGTGCGGCCGGTCGTCGAGCGCTTCCGCGTGCTCGACTTCTTCGAGGCCCGCGCCATTCTGTCCGCCGCCGAGCCCGTCAAGGACGAGCTCAAGCGCGAGCTGGCGCGACACCTTTAACCTCTCCCCTGGCGGGAGGAGGTCGATTCACCGCCTCGTGGCGAAAAACTCCCGCAGCAGCGCCGCCGCCTCGCCCTCGCGGATGCCGCCGTAGACCTCGGGCGCGTGGTGGCAGGTCGGCTGCGCGAAGAAACGCGGGCCGTGCTCGACGGCGCCGCCCTTCGGATCAGCGGCTCCGAAATAGAGCCGCCGCATGCGCGCGAAGGAGATCGCCGCCGCGCACATCGCGCAGGGCTCCAGGGTGACGTAGAGGTCGCAGCCGGCGAGTCGCTCGTCGGTCAAGATTTCGCAGGCGCGCCGGATGGCCAGCATCTCCGCATGCGCCGTCGGGTCGTTGAGCGCGCGCGGGCGGTTGTGGGCGGCGGCGACGACGGTGCCGTCCTTGACCACGACGGCGCCGACCGGCACCTCGCCGGCGGCCGCGGCGGCGCGCGCTTCGGCCAGCGCCAGCGCCATGGGATCAAGTTTGTCCGCGCCGGCGTTGTCCACGGCTCGCATCGCCTCGTGCACTCTGGTATCAGCACCCCCATGGCCGACAACGACGGGAATGACAACGGGCGCCACCCTCCGCGCGGACGCCCCGACAACCGGGGCACGCGGTCGCCGCGCGGCGACCGCCCCTTCCGCAAGGCAGGCGACAAAGGAGCGCCGGTCCGGGCGCGAGGAGGCAAGGGGGACGGCCCGCGCGGGCCGCGCGCCGATGGCGATCGTCCGTTCCGCAAGCCGCGCCCCGAGGGAGACCGGCCGTTCCGCAAGCCACACGCCGGCGAAGGGCTGCGCAAGCGCTTCGATCGCCCGCGCGACGAGCGCCCGCGCGCGCCGCGCGCGGAGACCGTCCCGCCCTCTGCGGCAGAGCCCGCCGAAGAGCGCATCGCCAAGGTCATCGCCCGCGCCGGGATCGCCTCCCGCCGGGACGCCGAGGCGATGATCGCGGAAGGGCGCGTCACCCTCAATGGGAAGGTGCTGGCCTCTCCGGCCGTCAACGTGACGGCGAACGACCGCATCACCGTCGACAGCGAGCCGCTGCCGGCGCGGGAGCGCACGCGCCTGTGGATTTTTCACAAGCCGCGCGGGCTCGTCACCACGGCGCGCGATCCGCAGGGGCGCCCAACCGTGTTCGAGAGCTTGCCCGAGGACATGCCGCGCGTCGTCGCGATCGGGCGGCTCGACATCAACACGGAAGGGCTGTTGCTGCTCACAAACGACGGCGGCCTCGCCCGCGTCATCGCCCATCCCGACACGGGCTGGCTCCGCCGCTACAAGGTGCGGGCGCACGGCGACATCACGCAGGAGCAGCTCGACCCCTTGCGCGGCGGCATCACCATCGACGGCATCGACTACGGCCCGATCGAGGCGCGGCTCGACCGCATCCAGGGCGACAACGCCTGGCTCACCCTGGGACTGCGCGAGGGCAAGAACCGCGAGATCAAGA
>WUUC01237284.1_pt1 | contig 11378 bp, 18 predicted proteins | sample 6278441 | NCBI WGS metagenome assembly WUUC01 (sample SAMN13675441, study PRJNA597444) | soil metagenome | isolation source: soil | place: USA: Washington | collected 2017-10 | reverse complement strand
TCGCTAGCGCGCGTATGAGCTCGCCAGGCAGCCGCGAGCCATTGCTGCAGGAACGGGTCGACGGAAGGGGCAGCAAAGCGCAGATCGTGGGAGGGATAGCCAGCCGCGACCATTTCAGCGTGCCGAAGGTCGGCCGCTCGCTGCCGCTCGAGCGCGGCCCAGAGCTGGGCGTCCAGGGCAGCGGCGGATGCCACTGGCGCGGGCCGCTCGGCCGCGTTAGATTGGTAAGTAGATTCCGAGCCCCCGCTTGGCATCTTGTGAGAGTGGGAGCGCGCTGGTTTTGGCCTGAGAAACTTTGGCCAGCGCGCTCCCTACGTCCTTCCCCCCTTCGTAGGTTTGCACGAGAACCTACACAGCGCGGCCCGCGCACAACAGCCACTCGACACAGCACACCGCGATGATGCAGGCGCGACAGCGCGGCCGCGTCGAGCCTCAGCCGTTGCGACCTGTCACCCGATGCGGCCTAGAAAACAAGGCACCAGCGTGCTTGCGCTCGAGCTCGAGCGCGGCCGCGCCGGCGAGCGTCACAGGGGAGGATTCTGCGCGCCGCCGGCGCCGGCCGAGCTCGATTTGGGGTTAGCGGTCTGCTGTGTGGCATGCCGGCGCGCAATTTCCGCACGCACCTCGGCCAGCTCGGACGGCGACAGCGACTCGAGCGTCGGCGCCGGAGCGGGTGCCTTTGGCGCCGGTTCGGGATCGGAAACGGAGCCCTCGTGACGCTCGACGAGCTCGAGCGCCTGACGTGCGCCGGCATGCGTCGTGCCCACCTCCTGGAAGGCATCGCGGTCTACCTCGTTTGCGTCCGGCTCGATCACTCCGTCGGTGCGCTGCTGTGAGCGCAGCCGCAGTTTCTGTCTGTGCAATCGGCTCATGGTTTCTTTCTCCGCTTGTGAAGAATGTCAGCACCACCGAGGCGCCAACGGATCATTGCTGATACGGCAGCGGTCACGAATGAACCGACGTACACAGCGACGTCAGGGGGCACCTCGAGGCCCACGAGCTCGGCCAGCCAGAGCACCACGCCGGCCGCACCCACCCCAGGCCCATTGGAGACAACTTCACGCGTCGTGCGATGCGTGCGCGCGCGATACGCGACCATTTGAGTGATCGTGTCATCGGGCTGGAAGTCATCACCAGGGTTGTGCGGGATCATTCCAGCCCGATCAGCTTGCTGTAATAAACCTGGTCGGATTTGACCGCGATCGATCGAGGCGTGAACGTCGTCGGCGCCGGCGCTGTCTTCGTTCGTCGCGTTGCAGCGTCTTTCAAGTCGGCGAGCGCGCCGCCGATGCTCGAGCCGACACGCTCGAGAAATCCGCCGCTCAGCTGATTGGTGGCGTTGCCGAGTGTGCCGACCACGCCGGCCCCTTCGTACGACGTGCCTTTGTTCACGTACTTGACCGCTGCGACACCGGCCACCACTGCTTCCTTGGCTTGCTTGCCGAGGAAGATCACCAGACCGGCCACGCCGGCGATGGCGATCGCGACACCGATGGGGCCGCCCACTGCTTTTGACCATTGGTCGATTGCGCTCATGACAGCTTCACCCACTTTGATAAATCAGACATCGCGTAGGGCTGTGCGCCGTTTTCGTGTCGGATGATTGCAGCCGCGAGCCGCGGCAGGTACTCGGCCACGTCGAGAACCTGGCCGGCATCGACAGCGAGCTCGCGCGCCACAGCTCGGACATAGGCATCGGTATTGTTTTCGGTGCTCGGTGCCCACCGAGCAATGATGTCACGCACCGTACGCTTGCCTGCCCGCTCGTAGCTGAGCAGCACTCGAGCAAGCGCACGCACACCCCACCTAGCATCTGGCCCTTCGAACTGCACGAATTCCGGATCGGCCTGCGTCGGACTCATCCCTTTCCACTGCTCTTGAGTGCGGCGGATGTTGCCAGGGTTATTGTTGCGGATGCCTCGCGGAATCTTCGAGAGCGCTGCGTCTGTGAGATTCGCCACGACAGCACCGCCTTTGTCGGTTCGCGAGAGCAGGTACAAGAGCGCGCTTGCACCGAAGCCCGCGACCAACAGCGGGTTCAACACGGCAGCACGTCCAGGCTCACGGTCAGATCCGGCAGCGCCTTACCCGCGAGCGTCGACGATGTGTCGAGATACACACTGTCGCCGGGCATCAGATACGCGCCCGTCTCGTTAGCAGCGAATCCGCCGTCTTGTTCGACGTAGGCAGTGGCACCGGCTGCCGTCGTGAATGACGAAATCGAGGTTGTACCGAGCGCCGCCGTGAGCGATCGAAAAATGATGGTGCGGAAGTTCGTTGCATCCGCTGCAACGTTTGCATTTACGCTCCAAGCGGCTCGAGTGACGTAGCACTTCCGAGTTGCCGTGTACAAAATTTTCTGCAGCGAACCCGTTGCCGCAATGTCACCCAGTCGCGCCGTGTGCAACTGGCCATGCGTGTATTTGTGAGCGTCGCCGCTGAATTGGATGATTGAACCCGCGGCCAGCCGATTGTTTGCGCCCCATATGACCGTGAACGGCTCGCCGATGTGCTCCCACGTCACGGTACCGTCGACGATTGCAGACCCCGTGCCTGTCGGCCCACCGGCGCCGGCACTGATACCCGTCTCGCTTACAGCCCGGTAGTAAACAACGGGCGTGCCGTTGCCCACGACCTGGCTTTTTCGGTACGTCGTGGTCGCCGCCCACGCAGCAATGCTTGCGCTGTTGCCGTTTATTTGGACGTTGCCACTCGCATCGATATCCAAGCCGTCGATCCGAATCTGCGCACCGCGCTCGTGTAAGCCTGACAACTGCACAGCGAAGTCACTGCCACCCAGAGAATTGATGCCGCGGATCACTGCACTTCGGATATGCATGGATCGCGCATTCATCACACGCAGCCCACCACGTTGCGCGCCGTTGACGACCAATCCATCGATCATTCCCGTGAGCGTCGACCACGCTCGCTGATCGCCCGTCCCAACAAGGCTCGTGAGATTCACCGCGTAAAACGATGCCGCGGTGATCACAGCACCCAAGTACAGATCCCGAATCGTCAGACGGTCGCATTCCCAAACCATCATATAACTGACGTCTTCGTACATCTCGCCGATGAAAAGCACATCGTGCGGCCCCTCAAATCCCGCGTGCCCACCGTCGGACCAATCATTGCCAACGCTCTTACACACGCTCGCCGTGCCACCGATCGCGGTACCGGTCGCAAGCCCATAGATAACTCGCTGGCTTGGCAGCTTTGTTGTGACGGCTGCGCCCGCAACGTAGTCCGCGAAATTGTCGGGCGTGGTTGCCTTGTGGCTGATGTTCATCAGCTGCCCGACGTTGTGAAAGGTCATACCAATGAAAACGCCATCACGCTGCCCGTTAATATCCATCGCCTGACAAGTGCGGTTGGTCGACTCGACAGTCGCGCCGCACACTACGGTACGTTCCTGCGTTCCATCTAAGTCCAACAACTCGCTGAAATCGTAGCCGACGAATCCGACCACACACACGTTTTGTGTGTAGCGGAAGGTCCAGGCCTGCGTCTGCTTGTAGCTCGTATAGGCAGAGATCAGCACATTCCGGCAGTTCTGAATGTTGCCGCCCGTGCCTCGCCGATTCCCCGAGCTGAAGCCCTTGCAGTTTTCGAACCGCAGATCGTCAACGCCGGTCATGTAATAGCCGCGATGATTGGAATTCACCGCGTCCAGATCGTTTTGCACGTCGAGCACGACACCGCGGAACCTCAAGTGCTTTTGAGTGCCCAGCACCAGGTTCTTGTCGCTGGCATAGACGTATTGATAGTCGCCGCTGCCCGCGATGCCGGCACGTGACACGATGTGCAGCGTGCTGCCGTTGCCGTCTACCGTGTAGTTCGACTCACCGAGCTGCACCGCTGCATAGACCAGGGTCGCCGGCGCGTTGCCGAAATAGTACGGGCTGACATCCGTCGGCTGCATGCGATGCGTGCGGCCAGGCGCGAACACCGTGTAGCGTCCGCCTGATGCCTCACACAGCGCGGCCGCGATCGCATCGTTATTTATATCGTCGCCGATCGCACCGAAGCGCCGGACATCACCACGGTTGCGGATCGCGACCGAGCGCTCGGTGATTGCCGGCCCCATTTGCTGCGGCATTACGACTCCTCGAGCACTTGCACAGACGGCGTATTCGTTACAGCTCGAGCGTACAGCGCTGCGAACGTGACGAATTGAAAGGACATGCCCGGCTCGATCTCGACACCTTGCGTCGTGCTCAGGCTGCCCGTCGGACCCACAGTAACGCTATCAACATTGCTCGAGGGGTTTTGCACCGTGATGCGTCGACGCGAGAGATTCTGTGCGGCTATCAACGTGTCGGTCGCTGTATTGGTCGCGATGCGCGCGGGCGTTGCCACTGTGACCGAGGGCATCTCGACCGTTGCAACCTGGCCGGCAACGTTCACGGTGCTGACAATATCGACTTCCGCATCGTCGCTGATAAAGAGCGTCACCACTTGCGGCGCTGCGCTGGTGACATCCAAATACGTCCACTTGAGCTCTGGCGGTACCGGCCCGAACTTCGTACCCGCACCGATCCCCTCGAGCACAATCGGCTGCGTGGTTGCGCCTCGCGCCGTGATCGTCAACTCTGCACTAGCTGCCTTGATGTATAGAAACCGTCCACCAGGGGCTGTGAGGGTTCCGGCGCCTGAAAAAGTCAGCGTGTAGTTTCGCGAGCTCATGATTTTCGCAGCACCGCGGGTAAAACAACGGCTGCCGCTGCCGCAAGGAATGCGTACACGGCGACTTTCGCGACCCGGTCATCAGTGCTGGCCGAGGTCTGCATTGCCAGAGTGCCGATGGAATTCAACGCGCGGTCGAAGATCCCACCGGCCGCGTCGATCACCGTGGCCTGGCCGGACTCCGCAAACTCAGCAATCCGGTTGATTGCGTTGGTCGACACATCGCCGGCAAAGTCCAGCGAGTCGCGGTTTACGTCCTGTGCAAAGTCGAGGCCTCGGCCGGCGAGCTCGGTGCTACGGTCGACGGCCAGGCCACCGAGCTGCAGCGCTTCCTTCGAGATCTCGACCGATCCGGCGATCGCGCCGAAGTCGCTAGTCCGCACGCTGTTGTCGACGTTGTAGGTCGTATTGCTCGACGAGCTCGAGCTGCTGCGACTGGTGCTACTACCCTTGCCACCGCCCATGATTACACCTCAGAACGAACTCGGAGAGCTCGAACCCGAGCCGGCGAAACAGTCGCACTCGAGCCGACTGTCGAGCAAAATCGAGCAGGAAGGCATCGACGTGAGCACGTAGCGGCATGCCGCGTTGCCGGCCGAGCTCCACCAGAATGCGGCCAAACTTTGCCAGCCCGCTGCCGCGCGCATAGCAGATCGTCCATTCCTTTGGATCGCAGTCGACTCGAGTCACAACGTATAAGCAATCGCGCTCGTCCCGCATGCGGAACAACTGCGCTACGTGGCTTTGCACTTGCGCGCGCATCCAAGGCAGCAGCGCCACCGAGGTCGGATGCTCGAGAACCCGCGTTATATCGTCCGTCCACTCTAGTTCCTCCACTATCACCGCTTGCGGAGTAACAACAGCAGAGAGACAGCGACCGCACCCCCGATCAATGCCGGCACGAGCCATGACTTGCCACCAACGCCGCTGCCGAACAGCAGCGCAAGATTCGGATTGCCACCGAGCGCGAACGTGCCGCCGCTATTGGCACCGGACTCGGTCGCCGCGAAAAGAGAGCTGCTATTTTGGCCTGTGTACCCGTACACGGCGTCACAACTTCTTCAGCAGCACGACCACCAAGAGCACACCGACCGCGATCGCACCCCACATCACAGCCGGATTGGCTGCCCACTGCGGCAGGCCTGCAGCTGCTGGTTGACCGGCCTGGCCGGTGCCACCCGCGGCGTCGCGCTGTCCCACCGTCTGCGCCCCGGGAGCGTAATTTTTCGCTTTCTCGGTGTCGACCCAAATATCGAGCCCCTTGTCGAGCACCTTGTCGAGCGCCCCTCCGAAATCGAATGCCATGTTGAAACCCTCGCAGCTCGAGCTCGACCGCGCGCCGGTTCAGATCTGCGACAGCGGCGCGTAAAGGTCAGTGAACACGGTGTGCACGCCGGACCCGCTCGCCGTGAACAGAAATTGGAACTGCGTTTCGCGCGTGCCACTGCGTGTCGTGAGCACGTCAGACTGATTGCCGTCGACCAACGGGTCGTACACGTACAGCCCACTTTGATCGTCTCGCCCGTACTCGCTTTGAATGTACCCAGCCAGCGCGGCCGAGACGGTGTCGAAGATCTCGACCGAGTCGCGCCGGATCTTGAACGCGGTCAGCACGCTCGAGAAGATGAAAATCCGCTTGATCAGCGTATTGCCTTTAACCCCGTAGTTGAGATCGTGCTGGAACTCGCCGGCCGCATTCTCGGTGACAGTAGTCGGGATCAAGGAGCGTATCAACGGGAATGTCGCAGGGTCGAAGCCTCGAGCCGGATCGAGGTCGGCAACGCTGCGCATCATCGCGTGCACTGTCAACGTTGGATTGGTCGCGGCTCCGATATCACCCTCGATCGTAAAATCAGTCACGCCGGCCGCATCCGTGTGTATCGCACCCATGAGCTGGCCAGGGATCGAGCGCGATGTCGGCTCAGTGAAATCCATCGTGAGTCGGTTCGCATCATTCACCAGCAGCAGATACTTTTGAATCGTATCGAGCTGCGTGCCACTGATAGGACCAATCACCACCTTGCCATTCAACTTCAGCACCAGATTGGTTATCTGTGCTTTCGTGAACGTGCCACCGAGAGTGAACACGAGCCGCTCGATCACGTTGCCGAGCACCAGCTTGGAATTCAGCACAAAGTGCTGATTGGCGATGACGTTCTGTACCGGCTCCAACAATCTCAGCAGACGCATGGTTGCCCCTTTATCGACCGATCAAGCGGCGCACGGCTCGCACGTTGTTGGAAGCCCAAACAACAGCAGCCGCGACCGCGGCCATGACTAGAATTTCTCGAATGCCCGGCACTAGCCGACCCACTGCTTCAACTTGGGGACACGATTCACGACGGCCATCACCAGCAGCACTGTGACGGCGATCTTGGCCAGCGTTTTGAGGTCGGACGAAGACATAGCGGCGAGCTCCCCTTGTGAGGTTGTTAAGCGATCGGCCGCTTGGAAACTAGCGCGTATTTTTTCGCGGTTGCAAAGATCGCTGGCGAGCGCGCGCGATCTGCGGGGAGTGCGTAGAGGCTTTCCGAGACGGTTTGCGCAACTCGGCCGAGCTCGAGGGCACATTCGTGCGCACGCTTCCGCTGGCGTCGCGCTCGATCCATTGATAGTTCGCGAGGGCGTCGACCTGCTCGAGCGGCACGCGCAACAGCTTCGACATGTACAACGCATCGTCAGCCGTGGCCATGCGATGGCAATGGATCAGCGATGCGTTGCCGAGTGCTGTCTTGTCCGACTCTGCAGGCCGCTGTGTGATCGCGTATATGGTCGCACCGAAACCGAGCCCCATGCGGCACACATCACCCCATCCGTCCGGCGCCTTGCCGGCGCTGGTGACGCTCGCTGTTTCCTCAACAACAACAGTGCCCGCGGCCTGTCGCAGCCACACCCAAGCGAATCGACAGAACGTATCGAAGGCCTCGCGATTCATGCCAGGCGCGCAATACGCGATGCGTTCCGCGGCCGCGGTCGACTTCACAGCTTGCGCGAGCTCGCTCCAATGTTGGATGCGACGGCATTGCTGATGCAGGTACCACTCGCATTTGTAATCCCACACGAGCAGCCGCTTGCACTTAGCAACGCGCTGCGCTGTCCAGGTTGATTTGCCGGACTGGCTTGCGCCGGCAACGGCAATGAGCTCGCCGCTATGGCGTCGACTGAGCATCGCTCGAGCTCGAGCTGCTCGAGGTGTCCGGCCCGACGGGTTTCTCGCGCCGCGGCCCCATCGGTGGGAAGCCGACTTCGGGATCGAAGCGTGCGAGCACCACGCCGCTACTGACCAGCCCCAGGCGTATCCACGGTGCCCAACGTTTGTTGGCCATCCCACCAGGGAAGACCTGCTCCAACACATCGGCAGCGGCCTTAGAGACTTCGCGCTGCTCTTCTGTCGAAATTCCCCACTGAGGGAATACAACAAAGGTGAGCAGAGTCACCACGCCTGGCGTGATATCGGCCCATCCCGCGTCTGGCTTGTCAGCGTTGGACTCTGCGCCCGCGTGCTGCGTCGACGGATCAGGTTGCGCGCCATCCGTCGACGCACCACGTAAAAGATTGTCGGCTTCCCGATCGAGGTCGCCGGCATGCACTTCGACTACGTTCACGGCTGGCACTAGAGACCCCACCAATTTGGTTCGCGTGCTGGCTGCTCTTCTGTCCGCGAGCCGGCCGCGGCTGGCTCGCTCTTCGATTTTTTTTCCTCAGCTATCGGCGCCGGCGTCGCGCTCGAGCTCGAGGCATCGGCCATCGTCGCGTGCTCTGTGATGTACACCTGCATAGCCGTGTCTTTTGGATCGCCACCCATGCGGCCATGGTTAGGGCACTTCATAAACAGCCGGCCGGCAAATCGGCTGTTGGCTTTATTTTCGCGAGCTCGGTACCGGTGCACAGAGCACTGCTCGCTGCAGCCTTTAACGGGGCATTCGCAGTGTCCTATCGAGGGATTCGCTGGGAGCTTCGGCACGCGCGCAAGGTTGCCGTGCTCTGGCAACGGGCGCGATGCGCACAAAACGAAAAAAGCCGCATGCCAGCGGTGACCGGCATGCGGCTTGAGTGGTGAGACGCTATGAAGCTTGGCCTCAGCGGGTGCCGGAAACTTCCGTTGGAACGCGCCTCGCCGGCGTTTTACCACGGAACCGCTCGCCGTTCTTGCGACGGCCATACGTACGCACCGCATCGGCATCGTCTGCGTGCACCCACATTGCAACGTAGACCATGCCCTTCTCGCGGCAACTGTCGCGGAATTTCTGCCCGCGAGTCCGTCCGTCCTTCGCTTTCCCGTTATCCACGTCCGAGCTCCTTTGCAGCGATCTGGCAGCCTGCAAGCCAGTCCGGCCCGAGGCGGTCGATCGCCTCGAGCATTGTGTAACCGATCCGCGTCAGCCAGTCGCCGCGGTTGAGCACGATGCACACCGCTATCTTTTCACCGGTCGACCATGGGCCGAGCTCCCCGACTTCGATATCGGTTCGCGCCATCACAACAATGCGCTGTGCGATATCGAGCTCGGCCAGGCGCATCCGCACGACTGTGCCACCGCTTGCCGGGATCGATCCCGCTTTACCTTCGCTCATGATTCAGCCCCCGCTGCTATCGCAAAATTGCGATGCCTGAGAGACTATCACGCGTTACGCGTAACGGCACGTGACAGCGCTCACAGGGTTCAGATTCGCTGCCCCGCTTTGCAGCCAGCGCGAAGGAACTCGAGCACCTTGCGGGTGTGATCGAGCAATGGATCGATGTGGCCGGCGCCGCAAGTACTTTTGTATCGCTCGAGCTCTTCTATGAGAAACTCGTAGCGGCCGATCCATTCCACGACCAACGCCGGCGATGATGTGGAAATGAGGCCGCGTGCCTCTGATTCAGCATCGCCGAAAGGTGTGATCGGTGTGTATGTCATGGTCCGCGCCGCTCCCTATACCAGAAACACACACTTGCGAAGCAACCAACGCTGATACCCGTCGCGAATGCGCACAGCTCTGCATACCACTGCGCCTCAGCGAAGAGCCACAGCAACGCAGCGCTGCCTACCCATATCGCATGTGCTAGCAAGTACTTCACTTTTTTGACTGTGCGTCGATCTGCTGTACGACAGTCTCGCAACCGGTCGCTTCAAAAATCATCCGCAGCGAGTCAACCATGCCGCTTGCAAACGCTGCGCAGTAGAGAGGCACCTCCGGATTCTTCAGCGACCACTGCAACAAACCGACGAGCACGTACGCATCGAACGCGCTCAGCTCGACGATGCACGGTTGCGGCAATGCCTTCAGCTCCCTCGCGACCTGCTCGCACTGTTCCATTTCGTCATCGGTCATCGGTTCGGTCATGAGTGCCGCTCCTGTTGGAAGCGCTCGAGGTCGCACTCCGCGAGCGCTTTCAAACACGCAACGTTGCGCACGTCTTTCACGTAGTGCATCCGCAGGATTGCGTCAGCCAGCTCGGACGCAATGGCTTCGACCCGCAGAGCGCCTGCGGCCTGCATTGCCAATATATCCGAATGCTGTTGCGCGAGCTGAGCGACTGCAGCGTCGAGCAGTTCCAAGATTCGTTTCACCTTGAACGCAGCTACGCGGGGATCTCTGGCCAGCTCTTCGAGAGCACCACGCAACTGCACTACGGCATCGTTTTGGGTTGTCACAACAGCTCCTTTTGCTGCTTCGGTGGGCCGGTCGAGGGGGGACCGCGACACTTTTCGAGCTCTTCGAGGGTCAGTCGAGGGATCGCGCGCGCCGAGTTATCACCCTGTATCGAGTCAAGCAGAGTGGAGCCGAAGAAAAGCCGCCCTCGATAGGTCGCAAACCAGCCGACCACGTGGAAGCCTTCCATGGATTGCGCGGGGATCTTGCCGATGCGGTAGAGCTGGCCGTAGGTGCGTGTGCGGCGGAAGTTCTGGTGAGCGTCCCACCACTCGAGCCATTCGGCTGCCGTCCATTCGGTCATCGCCGGCGCATCGGTCGCACCGCTTGCCAGTTTCTCGGCCGACTTGGTCGGGATCGCTTGCACCGAGTACTTCAATAGCTCGCGCACAGCACCGCGGAGCGCTTCCTCTCCACCGCTCAGCCGCTTGGCCTCGAGCTGCCAGCGCCAGCGTGCCCGCAGCGCTCCGTAGTCAAAAAAGCTGCCATCTGTCGTCACGATGACGTTCAGATGCACATTCCACTTGCGAGCTGCAGACAACGGCGCCTCGAGCACGAACACCGAGCCGGTCACGCACTTGAACTCACTGAGCACCTTTCGAGCTCGAGTAATGAGGCCACGCATGCGCCTTGCGAGCAGGCCAGGCCGAGCATGCGGACACGTCAGTACGATGTAGTGCACCTGATGCGAGCTGCCGGGTTCCATCCACTCGAGCAGCCGCGGCGAGTAGCGCCGATACAGCCGGTCGGATTCCTCGCGCGAGTCATCCGGACACAGCAGCCGCAAGCCTGCCTTGCTGTCGTACATCCGCACGTAGCGGTCATCGATGGGCCGGTATGACGTCGTGCCGCTGCGCCTGGCTGTGACGAGCTCGGCCGGCATGCGCTGCAGCCGAGGGTCGGCACGCTGCGGCAGCACTACGCGCTGCAGGTACCTGGCCACCTGCTCGCGCGCATGCGTGCGCGCCTCGTGGCCAGCCTTCCATGGCTCGCTAGCGCGCGTATGAGCTCGCCAGGCAGCCGCGAGCCATTGCTGCAGGAACGGGTCGACGGAAGGG
>WUUC01133325.1_pt1 | contig 11378 bp, 7 predicted proteins | sample 6278441 | NCBI WGS metagenome assembly WUUC01 (sample SAMN13675441, study PRJNA597444) | soil metagenome | isolation source: soil | place: USA: Washington | collected 2017-10 | reverse complement strand
TTGTTCACGACGACGATCGGCGGCAGCCGGCGCTCGAGCGCCTTGCGCAGCACGAACCGCGTCTGCGGCAGCGGCCCTTCGGACGCGTCGACGAGCAGCATCACCCCGTCGACCATCGAAAGGGTGCGCTCGACTTCTCCGCCGAAGTCGGCGTGGCCGGGCGTATCGACGATGTTGATCAGCAGGTCGTGATAGTGAATGGCCGTGTTCTTGGCAAGGATTGTGATGCCGCGCTCGCGTTCGAGCTCGTTGCTGTCCATCGCGCGCTCGGCCACGCGCTCGTTGGCGCGGAACGTGCCGCTCTGGTGCATCAGCGCGTCGACGAGTGTCGTCTTGCCGTGGTCGACGTGCGCGATGATGGCGACGTTGCGGCGGAGCGGGTTGGCCACATCGGAGCGTGAGGAACCAGAACGCTTCTCCAGGGACAGAGGCATCCTGTCAGTATAAACCGACCCCCTTTTCTCAGTTGAGCCGCGTAAGGATCTCCCGGGCGCGCGCGCCGAACTGCTCGTCGTCCGCAACCCGCTCGGCAAACGACCGCGCCTCGGTGCGCCGCCCCAGATTGAAGCTGGCCGCCGCGGCATTGAAGAGCGCGGTCGACCGCATGCGCGCGTTGGTGCCAATCTGCTGCTCGCGCCTGAGGATCACGCGCTGCCGCCGATCGGGCGACGCGGTGGACGCGCGCATCTCTTCGATCTCGCGGAGCAGCTGCGCCTCGTCTCCGTCGAAGCAGGCGGCCGCCGCCGAGGCCACCTCGACGGCATTCGCCCACTCACGCTGCTCGGACAAGACGGTCTGCAGGTAGAAGCCGGTCTCGCAGTCGGTAGGGCGGAGCCGCCGCGCCTCCTCGAACTTCGTTCGCGCGACGGCGACGTCGCGCCGGCGGAATGCGACGACGCCCGCCAGCTTCGGCACGTCCGAATTGACGAGCAGCTTCGCGGCGAGCTCGATATCGTCCCACGCCTGCTCGAGACTGCCGAGATGCGTCTCGTTCAGCGCGCGCCAGTATCGCGCGTCGCCGAGATTCCGGCCTGCCGCAATCAGCCGATCCGTGATCGCGATCGCCTCGAGCGGCCGTGAAAGATACGTGAGCGCGCGAACCTGGCCGAGCATCGCGTCGCCATGGTCGGGCACCATCTCGAGCGTCCGGCCGTAGAACAGCAGCGCGCGATCGAAGTCCTCGGCCGTCATCGCGACGCCACCGATCGCGCTCGTGAGCGCCGCCCAGTCCTGCCGCCATTGGTAGGCAGCGGTGAAGTGGCGATCCGCGCCCTCGAGGTCCGGGCGTCCGAAGACACCCGGCTTCACCTGACCGCCGAGGGCCGCGAACCCGAGGAAGTAGTACACCTCCTTGAAACGCGGCTCGCGATCGAGCACCGCCTGCAGCCGGGCCGTGTTGCCGCGCGAGCAGGAGATCGCTTCCTTGAACGCGAGAAGCGGTGTGGCGCCGGCGGGACCGGCGGCGTGCAGCGCTTCGTCGCCGGCAACGGGCTGCGCCGCCGATTCGCACCCCATGCGCACCCACACGTACCCGAACAGCTCGTCGTCCGCCGCGTGGCTGCGGACCCAGGCCGTCCATTCCTCGCGGTTGCGGGAATAGCGCAGCGAGTCGGCAACCTGCGCGTCGGTAACCGGCGGCCGTCCCGCAGAGGGCATGAGGTCGGCGATGTCGATGAGACGGGCGAGATCGGGCGGCACCTCCGGCGCCGCCGCAAGCTCGCGCGCGCGAGCCATGTGGCCGTATTCGGCCGTCCCGAGCTCGCGATCGCGAAGCGCGATCAGCGTCGCGGCGCGAATCGCTCCGAGCACCGCGGTACGGCCGACAACGGGATGGACGAGCAGCGCCTCGTACTCTCGGTATGCCTCCAGCAGGCAGTCCAGACACCCGGCACGGACGAGCGCGTCGGCGGCGAGGAGCCTCGCCCCTGGCGGCGGCGTAGCCGGCCGGGTCGCCGGCCCCGGCAGCGGGCCGCCGCACCCGGTCGACAGCCACAAGACCCACAAGACGACGAAGAGGACTGCGGGGCGCATCAGCGTCTTGGACACCGACCGCGGCGGCGCGGCAGGCTACGCAGGGATTTTACATGTGACCGGCAGCGGTCAGACGACCAGGTCAGAACAATGGGTGGATGTTCACAAACAACGCCATGCAGAGCGTGTACAGGAGCGCAAACGCCACCATGAGCGCGGTGACCGCCGTCCGGGAACAGACGGCGGCGAGCCAGATGAAAAACGGGAACACGACGGCGCAGTATCGCCCGAGGCCTTCGAACTGGCCCGACGACAGCGGCAGCCAGAGGTTTGCCGCCATGAACAGGCCGTAGGCCGCGCCCAACCGTACCCACACGAGGGGAATCGCGACGACGAACGCAATCGCGCAGACGCCGTTCAACGCGTCGTAGGGCGCCATGCCGCCGCCGGCCAGGAACGCGTACGGCCGCGTGATGAGTTGCCCGGCCAGACGAACCAACGGGAGTCCCGGATTGCCGCCGGGATAATAATTCCAGCGCTGGATCGTCGCGGCCCACTCGAGCGGGTTTCCGGTCATTTGATAGATGAAGAGCGAATAGCTCGCGATGCCGAGCGGGACCAGAGCGAGACCGAGGATCGGCGGCAGAACACTTCGCGCCGGCCCGGCTCGCCTCGCGTGGGCCTCTCCTTGGCGCGGTACCCCCGCCGGGATCCGTTCATACCCCTCCCGCCCCTCCTGCCCCTCCCGCCGCACCGCGGTCCACACCACCCACGCGAGCGCCGGCAACATCAGGATGCCGTTCACGCGCGTCGCAGTGGCCACTGCGCCGCACAGCCCGCCCACGACCCATCGGCGCGTCCGGAAAAAATAGAAGGCCGCCACGGTGGCGGCGAGGAACACCGGCTCGGAATACACGGCGCCGAAAAAGAACGCGAACGGGAACACCGCGGTGAGCACGACCGCGCGTTCGGCGGCGCGTTTCGGCACGTCGAGCCTGGCGAGATGGTAGAGGGCGATCGTTGCAAGCGTGAACGCGAGCCAGGAGACCACCACGCCGCCGATGTAGATGGCCGAACGTCCCGGACCGAACAGCCGGCCGACGTGACGCATCAGCATCGGATAGACCGGAAACCACGCGATGGTCGAACGTCCACCGGGGGCGTAGCTGTAGCCGCGATCCGCGATCTGGTAGTACCAGCCCGAATCCCATCGCGCGAACGCGTCCCAGAAGACGCTCGTCGACCCGAACACGGTGAATTGTTCGCGCTGGAAGTCGGGAAATAAGACGTTGACGAGCAGGGCGAGGAGGGCGGAGAACGCGCGGAACGCGAGGGCCCAAAGCGCGATCCGAATGGCCGGCCGGCGGTGCCAGTTCGGCGCGGGCATGGACATCGAAGGAGTCAGCGCTGCAGAATATACAACATGCCCTTGTTTGAATATGCGTGCCGCGGCTGCGGCCAGCGCTTCGAGTTCCTCACGCGGGAAGGACGGTCACCGGCCTGTCCCGCCTGCGCCGGCCAGGATCTCGAGAAGCAGTTGTCGGTCTTCGCCGTCAGTTCGAACGGCGGATCCGGTTCGGCTTTCGCCTCGGAGACGACGAGCCCGTGCGGCTCGTGCGGCGATCCCCGCGGGCCGGGCGCCTGCTCCATGAACTGAAGGCCGCATAATTTCGTGACTTCGCCGCTTCGCCTACTGCGTCCGGCCCTGCAGTAGTTGCTGCGCCGTCGTAAACCTGGGCTCGATGTCCACTGGCACATCGACGAGCTTGTCGAGCGCCCGCTGCACTTCCGGCCGCACGACGCCGAGCCGCTCGCCGAGCGCCTTAGCCTCATCGTAATCACCCGCCGCCTGCATCGTCATGATCTCGCGCGTGAGCGCGGTAACCCCTTCTTTTACCTTGGCCGGATCCACCGCAAACGTGCCGTCCTCGCGCGCGATGAACCCGCCCTGGTCCAGCAGGTAGTTCAACTGAATGGCGATGCCGCGGCCGTGCGCTTCGGTGATGCCGAAGCGGATCGATCGAAAACACGAGGCGAGAAAGGTGGTGTACAACGCGCGCTCCATCTCCTTGCCGAGCGTGCCTTTGTCGATCAGATATTGCAGCGCCCACAGGCCCGAAATATCGGCCTTTGCTTCCTCGAGAAAACTGGATGCGTCGCGCATCTCCTGCCGCACCGTCGTTGCGCGGCCTGCCACGGTGATGCTGTGCGGCCCCAGCCCGTGCATCAACTCGTGCATCAGGATGTGGGTGAAAAACGCATCGAACGACACCGCGCTCTGATCCGCCTGCGCCAGCACGACCTTCGCGATCGGCGTCAGCACCCGGGCGAACTTCGCCTCCTGCACGTTTTTCAGCATCACCCGCTTGGATCCCTTCTCCCGCACGACGCGCTCGTCGTTCGGCAGGTTGAAGGCCGCGGTCTGTACGCCGCGGTTTGCGTCACCCCCCGCAAAGATCTCGTTGACGACGGCGATGGGCGCCAGCGCGCCGAGCTTCGGGTTGCGGTGCTTTGGATCGATCGGCAGGTGGTTCTCGATATCCTGCAGCTCGCCTCCGAATTTCTCGAGCTTCGCGCTTTCGGCCCGATCGTGCAGCGTGACGAACGATTCGAACGCCGCCTTGTAGTTGAAATACTCGTCCTCGTACACCTCGTAGGGACCGATCGTCGGCTCGATGGCGCTCCTGAGCTCCATCCACGCGACGTCGCTGGCGTAGTAGTCGTTCGACAGGAACGCGTCGGCGCGCGTCGCGAGGTAGTTCTTCAGCGTCGGCTCCGACGCGAGCGCCGCGGCTTCACGAAGGAGGGTGGCCGCGCGGGTGAGCTCGTTCTGGTATTCCTGGCTGTAGGGCGCCGCGATCAGCGCTCGGTTCGGTCCGCGGCGAATCACCGTGAAGAAGCCGGTGGCGCGCGCACGCTCCGCGTCGGGCAGTCCTTTGATCCAGGCCTCGATTTCTTCCTTTGACGCGTCGGGTGGATAGAAATTGCCGCCGGCCGGTTTGGGCGGCGCTCCCGCGACGAACGGCTCGTTGTGGTCGAGGCGCGACCAGGGCCCTTTGTTGATGAGGAAATAATGCAGGCGCTCCCGGCCTGCTTCGGATTGATCGCGGACCAGGTTCAGCAGCATGGCCTCGTTGCCGACCCACACCTGGCGGAAGAACAACGCGTCCATGATCATTGACGCCTCGACCAGCTTGGCGAGGATTTGCCGGTCCGCGAGCGACAGCTGTGAAATGTCCGCGGTGATGTCGGTTGGCGAGAAGCGCGCGATCCTGCGATCGAGCCCGTCGGACTGGCGGGAAGATGTCGATGCTGAGTCGGCCGTCACGGGCACCTCCTGACCACCGCACGCCACAACCGCAAGAGCCGCCACGAGCGTGCCGCACGCCATTCCTGTTCTCATGATGTATGTCATTATTGTTCACCGGAGGCCGGTGTGAGACGAACTCTAGCGTTCCTGTTCTCGGCGGCGTTTGCCGCGCCGATCGCGATGCTCCTCGCGCAAGCACCGCAACAGAATCCTTCGCCGGCGCCAGGCGCGCCAGCGCAGGGGCAGCGCGGCGGCGGTGGTGGCGGACTCGGCGCGGCGCTTCCGCCCGGCGGCGCCACGCCGCAACTCGGGAAGCTGACGCTGCCGAAAGGCTTCGAGGTTTCGATCTACGCGGACAACGTAGCCGGCGCGCGGTCCATGACGCTTGCCTCCGACGGCACGGTGTTCGTCGGCACGCAGCAGCGCGGCACCGTGTACGCCGTCGTGAACCGCAACAACGACGGCCGCGCCGACGAAGTGCTCACGATCGCCAGCGGCCTCAACACGCCGAACGGAGTCGCCTTCAGGGACGGTGCGCTCTACGTCGCCGAGCTCAGTCGCATCGTGCGGTTCGACAACATCCTCGAGACGGTGAAAACGAAGGGGACGGCGTCGGCGCCGGCGGTGCTCACCGACAAGCTGCCGACCGATCGGCTGCACGGATGGAAGTACCTCGCGTTCGGACCCGACGGAATGCTGTACGTGCCGGTGGGCGCGCCGTGCAACATCTGCGATCGTCCCGAGCCGTATGCGAGCATCCTGCGGATGAAGCCTGACGGCAGCGGCCTGGAGACATTCGCGCGCGGCGTGCGCAACACGGTCGGGTTCGCCTGGCATCCAGACACGCGCGAGATGTGGTTCACCGACAACGGCCGCGACACGCTCGGGGACGAGACGCCCAACGACGAGTTGAACCACGCGCCTAAATCGGGCATGCATTTCGGCTTTCCGTATTGTCACGAAGCCACCGTGCTCGACCCTGAGTTCGGCAAGGGCAAGTCGTGTGCGGACTACACGGCGCCCGCACAGCGGCTCGGCCCGCATGTAGCGGCCCTCGGCCTGGCGTTCTATACCGGCAACGCGTTTCCCGCCGAGTACCGCAAACATCTCTTCATCGTCAATCATGGGTCCTGGAACCGGTCCGGCGAAGTGAGTCACACCGGATACCGGGTGATGCTGGCGAAGATTCAGAACAACAAGGTGACCAGCTACGAGCCCTTCCTTGAAGGATGGCTGGAGAAGGCAGAAGGCGCATCGCTGGCGCGACAGGCATGGGGACGGCCCGTGGACGTGCTGGTCCTGCCCGACGGCGCGCTGCTCGTGTCGGACGACCGGGCGAACGTGATCTACCGCGTGGCGTACCGAGGCTAGCCTTCCGAGCCTCGTCACATGCCGTCTTCGCTCGCGCCGTCGCTGCTGCTCTCGATGCCGCAGCTCGTCGACCCCAACTTCAACCGGACGGTCGTCCTGCTCTGCAGCCACAACGAGCATGGTGCGTTCGGCCTCGTGATGAACCGGCCGCTCGTGACCACCGGCCGTGTGATGGTGAACATCGAGCCGCCGATCTCGACCGAACGGGAGCTGCAGGTCTGGGTCGGCGGTCCGGTGGACCCGGAGCGCAGCTGGATGCTCGTCGGCAGCAACGAGGCGGCGGAGGAAGCAAGCGGCGGCGTGCGGATCGCCCACGGCCTCCTGCTCTCGACCTCGCCCGATCTCCTGCGCAGGTTGCTCGAGCCAAACCCGCCGCCGCGCACGCGGCTGGTCGTCGGCTATTCCGGCTGGGGCCCCGGCCAGCTCGAAGCGGAGCTCCAGGCGTCGGCCTGGCTCATGAGCGACGTCGATGCCGAGCTGATCTTCAGCACCGCCCCCGAGCAGATGTGGGAGGCGGCCATCCGCCGCCTTGGAGCGGATCCGGCTGCACTCCAGATGTCGCGCGGCGTGCACTGACACGCCGACCCTCGGCGACGGCGCCGAACCCTCAGCGAAGTGTGCCCGTTATCTTTTTCGCCACGATCCGAAGATCGTCGACGAAGCGGGCCGTCTCGCGGCGCCTCGTCTCGTCGTCGGGCGCGCGCAGCAGAGACGAAGGATGGACGGTTGCGAGCACCAGCGGGGCAAGCGGGGACTCGACGAACTCGCCGCGATGAGCGGTCACCTTGAACTGACGTCCGAGCAGCGCCTGCGCCGCCGTCGCGCCCAGGCACACGATCGCGCGGGGCTTGACGAGCTGGATTTCCGTATCGAGCCAGGGACGGCAGGCAGAAATTTCCGCGGCGTTCGGCTTCTTGTGGATGCGGCGCTTCCCGCGCGGCTCCCATTTGAAGTGCTTGACCACGTTAGTCACATAGACCGTGGTGCGATCGATGCCGGCTTCCGCGAGCGCACGATCGAGCAGCTTGCCCGCGGGTCCGACGAACGGGTGCCCGGTGATGTCTTCCTGGTCGCCCGGTTGCTCACCCACGAACATCAGCTCGGCCTTCGGCGCCCCTTCTCCGAACACCGTCTGCGTGCCCAGTTTCCACAGATCGCACGCCTGACATGCTCGCGCGGCCGTGCGAACGGTTCCGATCTTCGGGCGATCGGGAATCAGATCAGCGGCCGACTTCTTCGGGCGATCTTTGGGCATTTTCGCGAGCAGTGTCGAAGTTCCGCCGCAGACCCGCCGGCTTGGCGCGCTTCATCGCGCTGCCGCGCAGCGATCCCTGGAGATCGGCGTCGGTCAGGCGGAGCAGGTCGGCGAGCCGCGGTTGATCCCAGGCGGGCCGCGGCTGCCACGCGGGATCGTCAGAGGCGGGCGCCGTCGCGTTCCACGGACAGACTTCCTGACAGATGTCGCACCCGTACACGTGGTGTCCGATGCCCGCCCGCAGCGGCTCCGGAATCGCGCCGCGGTGCTCGATCGTGAGGTACGACACGCACCGGTTGGAATCGAGCACGCCCGGCTCGACGAGCGCGCCGGTCGGACACGCCTCGAGGCAGAGCGTGCAGGTGCCGCACTGGTCCATTGACGGTTCGTCGCGCTCGAGCGGCAGGCTGCAGATGATTTCCGCGAGGAAGACCCACGATCCAAGCTCGGGATTGATGACGCAGGTGTTCTTGCCAATCCACCCCAGACCCGCATGCCGTGCGTATACGCGCTCCTGCACCGGGCCGGTATCCACGTACACGCGCGACTCGAACGGCTCCGGCGAGCGATCGCGCATCCAGCCGACGAGCGCCTCGAGCCGAGCCGCGATCACCTCGTGATAATCGTCGCCCCAGGCGTAGCGCGCGATGTGCGCCCGATCGGGGTCGGCGCACTCAGTGGAGTACGGCCGCCGCGTGTTGTAGACCGTGGCGGTCGCGATCACGCTGCGCGCGGAGGGCAGAACGGCACGTACGTCCGCGCGTCGATCGGCGGATCGCTCCAGATAACCCATCGACGCGGCATACCCGCGCGTCAGCCATTCCGAAAAGAAAGGAAGCTCGGGAAGATCGCCCGCGGGCGCGATCCCGCAGGCGTCGAAGCCGAGTTGACGAGCCCGCGTCTTGACGTCGCTGGCCGTGAGGGCTCGGGTCATGGTCTTCTGGCTCTGGGCGGTTCCGAGCTGCGGTTTTCCCTAAAGCCCACAGCCTAGAGCCTAATTTTTCCCCACCAGCTGCCGCAGCACGTAGGGGAGGATGCCGCCGTGCCGGAACGCGACCAGCTCCTCTGGCGTATCGATCCGCGCCATGGCCTGGAATTCGATCGGCTTCACGGTTGCGTCGTCGCTCACCGACCGCAGCGTCACGAGGCTGCCGGGAGCGAGACCGGCGGTGATGCCGGTGACGTCGAAGCGCTCGCGGCCGGTGATGCCAACCGAGGCCGCCGACGCGCCGGCCTGGAACTGAAGCGGCAGCACGCCCATGTTCACCAGGTTGCTGCGGTGGATCCGCTCGAAGCTCTCGGCGACGACGACGCGGACGCCGAGCAGCAGCGTACCCTTCGCGGCCCAGTCGCGCGAGGAGCCGGAGCCGTACTCCTTGCCGGCGATCACCAGGAGCGGCACACCCGCTTCCTTGTACTTCATGGCCGCGTCGTAGATGGGCATCACCTCGGTGCCCGGCAGCCATGTCGTCCATCCGCCCTCGGTGCCAGGGGCAAGCTGGTTCCTCAGGCGGATGTTGGCGAACGTGCCGCGCATCATCACTTCGTGGTTCCCGCGCCGCGCGCCGTACGAGTTGAAGTCGGCCGGCTGCACGCCGTGGGCGATGAGATACCGCCCGGCGGGGCTGTCTTTCTTGATCGAACCGGCCGGCGAAATATGATCGGTCGTGATGCTGTCGCCGAGCAAAGCGAGGGCGCGCGCTCCCGCGATGTCCTTCAGCGGCGTCGGGGTGAGCGTCAGGTCGTCGAAGAAGGGCGGGTTCCGGATGTAGGTCGAATCGGGCTCCCAGTCGAACCGGTCGCCGGTCGGCACCTGCAGCGATCGCCACCGGTCGTCTCCACCGAACACGTCGGCGTATTGCTCGCGGAACATCTGCGCGTTCACCGAGCGCAGCAGCGTGTCCTGGATTTCCCGCTCGCTCGGCCAGATGTCGCGCAGGTACACCGGCGTGCCGCTTCGATCGACTCCGAGCGGCTCGGTCGTGAGGTCCATCGTCATCCGCCCGGCGATCGCATACGCGACGACGAGCGGAGGCGACGCCAGATAGTTGGCGCGCACCTGCTGTTGAATGCGCCCCTCGAAATTGCGGTTGCCGCTCAGCACCGACGCGACGACGAGGTTTCGCGATTCGACTTCGGCGGCGACATCGTCCGGCAGCGGACCGCTGTTGCCGATGCAGGTGGTGCAGCCGTAACCGACGAGGTGAAAACCCAGTTGTTCGAGGTACGGCTCGAGGCCCGCCTGGCGCAGGTACTCGGTCACCACCTTCGAGCCGGGCGCGAGGCTCGTCTTCACCCATGGCTGGCGTGCGAGGCCGCGCTCGACCGCTTTTTTCGCCAGCAGGCCGGCGCCGATCATCACGCTGGGGTTCGAGGTATTCGTGCAGCTGGTGATCGCCGCAATCACCACGGCCCCATGATCGAGCGCCGCGACAGCGGGCGGATCGGCGACCGCCACCGCTGCGCCGCCTGCCGTCGCCGACACTTCGGCGGATCCCCCGGCGGCCGCGCCTTTCTTTGGAGAAGATGTCTGGAGGCTGCTCAGCGCCGTGTTGAATCCGCTCTTGGCCTGCTTGAGCGAGACGCGATCCTGCGGGCGCCGCGGACCCGCGAGGCTCGGCTCGACCATCCCCAGATCGAGCTCGATGGTTTCCGAGTAGATGGGATCGGGATCGCCCGGCTTTCGGAACATGCCCTGCGCCCTGGCGTACGCGTCCACGAGCTGCACCCGCGTCTCGTCGCGCCCGCTCAGGCGCAGATAGTCCAGCGTCATCTCGTCGATCGGGAAGATCGCGATCGTCGCGCCGTATTCCGGGCACATGTTCCCGAGCGTCGCCCTGTCCGCAATCGTGAGGTGTTCGAGGCCGGGGCCGAAAAATTCGACGAACTTGCCGACGACTCCGTGTTTGCGCAGGCGCTCTGTAATCGTGAGCACCAGGTCGGTGGCCGTTGCGCCTTCGAGCATCGTGCCGGTGAGCCGGAAGCCGAGCACAGGCGGAATCAGCATGGAGATCGGCTGGCCGAGCATCGCGGCTTCGGCCTCGATCCCGCCGACACCCCAGCCGACGACGCCGAGCCCGTTGATCATCGTCGTGTGCGAGTCGGTTCCGACCAGCGTGTCGGGATACGCGACCCTCCCGCCCGGCAAATCGGCGGTCATGACGACGCGCGCGAGGTACTCGAGATTCACCTGGTGCACGATGCCGGTGTCTGGCGGGACCACCTGGAAATTGCGGAACGCGTTCTGGCCCCAGCGCAGGAACGCATAGCGCTCCTTGTTCCGCGAAAACTCGAGCTCGGCATTCAGTTGAAACGCGTTGGCCTGGCCGAAGTAGTCCACCTGCACCGAATGGTCGATCACCAGCTCGACCGGCTGCAGCGGATTGACGCGGTTGGGATCGCCGCCGAGCCGCACGATGCCGTCGCGCATCGCGGCGAGATCGACGACCGCGGGGACGCCGGTGAAGTCCT
>WUUC01159480.1_pt1 | contig 11380 bp, 10 predicted proteins | sample 6278441 | NCBI WGS metagenome assembly WUUC01 (sample SAMN13675441, study PRJNA597444) | soil metagenome | isolation source: soil | place: USA: Washington | collected 2017-10 | reverse complement strand
TGTTTAATCTGCCGGTGAATTTTCAGCCGCTTGAAGACTTTGACGGGAAGGCGGGTAGGAAGCCGAATGTTGAACAGGGAATGTAGGACAGAAGGAGGAACATGACTCGAATCGTCCGGCATATGGTCATTGCAATGGTGGTCGGGATGAGTGGGGCCGCATCGGCGCTGGATGTCGCCGACGTGACGAGAGAGTGGACGCCGGAAGGGAAAAGAATTGCGGCGGAGCGCGCCAAACTGTCTGCACACGACGAAATGGTTCGCGTCGCGGCCGGGCCGTTCATCATGGGCAGCGATAGGAAAGTCGATCGCAACTCGTATCAGCCTGAGTTTCCCCAGCGAACAGTCTATGTGGACGCCTTTGACATCGATAAGTTTGAGGTTACGAACGTTCAATTCTTGAAGTTCGTGCTGGCAACCAACCGTGATCCCCTCATCGACTGGCAGTACGACGGCGGCAATTTTCAGGAGACGATGGCCAGCCACCCGGTGATGCACGTCTCCTGGTACGACGCGGCCGCCTATTGCAAGTGGGCCGGCAAGCGCCTCCCCACATCGGCGGAATGGGAGAAAGCGGCGCGAGGCGAGGATGGACGGATCTATCCATGGGGCAATCAGCCGGCCGGATTGAGCCGTGCCAACTTCGGCCGCACGGGATTATCCGGACCGGTGCGCGACCGCCCCGAGCGGCTGTTGCTCTATCCCCCCATTATTTCTGTGGACAAATACGACAATGGCGTCAGCCCTTACGGCGTGTTTCAGATGGCCGGCAATGTCGCCGAATGGACCGCTGACTGGTACGACCCCTACTATTATAAAACCGCACCGGACCGGAATCCCAAAGGACCAGCGACCGGAACGCAGAAGGCATTCCGTGGCGGCGGATGGATCGACAGCACGCCAACTGTGCGGGCTGCACAGCGAAACGGCACTGACCCCAACACCAAGATGAACTGGCTGGGATTCCGCTGCGCGCGGGATGTGATAGACAGTGGAGAAGCCTCCGAATCCAAGCCGATGCAAACGTCTTCGCCCTAAATCGGGCTTCCTGTTACGACGCCCGCTTGGACTGTAGGAGAGATGCGGCTACGCTGGCCGTCTCTTTGACGAGAATGCCCATTTTGGCATGCGAAGGTTCGAAATCAACCGGCAGCTCATGGTGCTTGAGTCCTTCGCTGGCGGTGGGACCTATCGACGCAAGGACGACTGTTTTGCAGGCTTCTCGAAACAGTTCGGTCTTGCCTTCTTGCTCGAGCAACTGCATCACGTGATCGATTTGGGCGGCATTGGTAATCAATAAGACGTCGATGTGTCCATCCATCACCTCCGTGATTGCGGCCTTGAGCGGCCCGGTGTCTTCCGGCAGCGCCCACCGATAGACCGGCACAGAAAATACCTCCGCTCCGCGTTTCTTCAGGTCCTCGATCATCTCGGGCTTCGAGACACCGTATTCCTGAATGGCGATCTTGAGGCCCTGCACGGGCCGGTAATAATCCAACGTCGCGATGACATCCTGCCACGTATTGGGTTCAGGGACGGTGATGTTCGCCTCCACCCCGATCGTTTTCAGCACCGCCAATGGTTTCGGACCACGGGTGACGAGTATTGTTTTCTTGAGGGCTTCGACGATCTCCGCGAAGGGATAGCGCGTCTGAAGCACGTCGAGGAGCGCCTTTGTCCCGACACCCGTCATGAGGATGAGAATGTCGAGTTGATGAAGAATCAATTTTACGCCGAAGCGAAAGACGGCAGCGTTGTCTTGTAAAGGAATCGGAATCTCGCGCAAGGCAGGGACGACCAACGGTTGACCGGCGTGCCGTTGAATGAGTCTCGCCATGTCCACGCTCATCCGGCTTTCAAACGACAGCACGCGCAGGCCGTGGAAATCGGTGGGCAGGGGTGGAGGAGCCGGCTCCTGGGGGGCAGGTGCCGCGGGTGGATCGGCGGCTGCTTGTGTCGCCGGACGATCAGGCTCCCCGCAGAGCGAGAGCAACGCCACAATGTCTGCCGCCTCGTCAAGAAGCGTTTGAATCGGCTGGTCCTGGTCGGTGCCGGCTGCGGCCAACAGCTCCAGCCAGAATACGCAGTCGTCGGCGTTTCCGGAAGCGAGATTGCGGTTGCGGTGAAAATCATCCTCAGACCATGCCCGTGCGAGCGCCCGACAGTCCGCTGCCAGCGTCGTGGCAGCCTTGACGAGCGGTGTTTGAATGGCGAGAGTTTCGGGCGTCTTCGGCAAAGGGCCGCACAGCTTCAGGATGCCGATGGCGAACTGTTTCGTCTTGTTCCTAAGCTGATCTGTCTGTTCCGATCCGGTCATGACACGGTTTTACCACGGGACCGAGCAGTTCTTCAGCGCAAACCATTATTTCGCATCGCGGGCGCAGCGAAAACCTGTTGATTCGTTCCGCATGGCAGGGTCGCTCTCGACGCGGGTGAAGATCCGGACAGTTGGGGTCTCGTTCTGCCAGCCGGACCCGCGCAGCACGCGCTTCGTGCCCTTTTCAGGCCCCTTGGGATTCTTGTTGGGACTTTTTTCATAGTAATGGGCATCGTACCAGTCATTCACCCATTCCCAGACGTTGCCGGCCATATCATAGAGTCCGTAGGGGCTCTTCCCCGCTTCGTAACTGCCGACGGGCATCAAGGTCTTTTCGCCAATCCACTGCTGACTGTAGTTGAGGTGCTTTGCGGTCGGCTCCACGTTCCCCCATGGGAAGCGCCAATCGTGATTGCCTTTGGCCGCTTTCTCCCATTCTGCTTCCGTGGGGAGTCGTTTGCCGGCCCACTTGCAATAGGCGTCGGCATCGGACCAATCCACGTTCACGACCGGGCGGTCGGCGAGCGACTCCGTGATCCGGTCTCCCTCCCAGAGGTTTCTCGTGGGGTTCCTTGGATTCTGAGGAATGCGATGGCCGGTCGCCTTCACAAAGTCCCAATAACGGCCGTTCGTGACCTCGTACGTGTCGATCGCATAGGCGTCGAGATAAACCTCATGCCGCGGATACTCGTCGCGCCCCCCATCTCGGTCTCCGGGCGGCACTCCCATGGGAAATGGACCGGCAGGGATCACAATCATCGGAGAGGCGTCTGTTGAAGCGACCGTGCGCTCTGCGGCCACAGGACCGCAAGGGACGAACAACACGACTGCAAGGATCAGAAGCCGGATCGACGCAGACATGACGTGCTCCTTAGTTGGATTGAGGCATGGTAACACAAGGTTGAAGCCACTCGCAGCTTCCTCATGATGCGAAAATCAATTTGACGACGATCCGGAAGGCCACCTACTATACGGCTCAAGACTGCGGAACCACATCACCGGAGTGAACAGCCAGGCAGGCCGACGCACGCCGGAGGTTTCTGTGCTGCTCGAGATCACGGGTACCCCGCCTGGCGCAGAAGGAAATTATGGACTCAGCTGTCCATCGGGGTTTCCGCCATGTGGCGTTGCGCGTGACAAATTTGGCGCGTTCCCGCTCGTTCTACCAGGAAGTTCTCGGTATGCGCGTGAGTTGGGAGCCGGATCGGGACAACGTGTATCTGACCTCCGGGACGGATAACCTGGCACTGCACCAAATTTCTGAGCGAGAACTCGCGGCCTATCAACCTCCGAAGGCACAGCTGCTGGATCACATCGGCGTCATCCTCGACAATCCGCAGGCGGTTGACCGCATGTTCCACGAAGTGGAGCGCACGATCCAATCGCTGGGCGGAATGATCGAAAAAGGACCGAAGCAGCATCGTGACGGAAGCTACTCGTTTTATTTTTCAGATCCTGATGGGAACGTCATTCAAGCGCTGTACGAACCGACGATCAGCAAGCTGGGATAAATGAACACGATTTGGGACAGCTTGCCTCGTAAACAATATCTCAGCCTTGTTCCCTGGTGCTGGGTGCAACTCGAGAGCAGCGAGCCTCCAGGCCCTTTCCCATTCGTGGGCGGCGTGGCTCCCGATGTCGTTACGGCGCTTCAGGAAGCCCATGGGTTGTTGGCGAGTTGCATTGACACCGCGATCAGCGATGTCTTCTCGAAGCGGGCGCCGCTGGACGATCCGGACAGGCGCAAGCGACTGGAAGATGCCTATGCCGAATTGGTGAACGCCCGTCCTTACCTAAGCCGCCATATCGCATGCGGCCGTAAGCCGGATGGCACGTTCCAATGGGACATTCCATTCGATCCGGCGACTTCCTCCACGGTCACGAACGGCGGACTCCGCATTTTTCATTCGGTCAAGCGGCAAGCGATTCCTCTCGGGTTCGATCAGCGGTCTTTCGGGCCGATGGTCGGAAAAGTGCTCGGGGTGTTGAACGGTACCCATCGGACGGAGGAAATCAAGACGATCGTGGACGCGTCTCCACGTGACGCGCACGCTCTGCTGTATCGCCTGCTTGAATCCTTGCATCATTATGATTGCCTGCGGACGTCCCCGGATGCGTCGGTGCGTGAGCGATGGTTCGAGGTCGTGCAGGACCGCGATACGGTCCACCTTGGTCATGCGGCCCTCTTGTACCGGCAGCGCGACGATGTATTTCTCTTCGATCCGTGGCTGTTGCCCTGGTTTGCCGAGTCGTCCGTGCCGTCGCTCTGGCCGTCGCTCCTGCCGAAACCCGCCGCCATTTTTCTCACGCACGATCATGATGATCACGTCGATCCGCGCACGCTGCTGCACTTTCCGAAAGACACGCCGATCATCGTCCCCAGCCGCAGAAACCGGAAACACCTTTACTACGACTATCTGTCGCTGTTACGAGAGCTCGGGTTCGGGCGCGTCGTCGAACTGGCTCATGGGGAAACGTGGCCTTTCGAAGGAGGGACGATTGTCTCGGTACCATTTTATGGCGAAGATCCCTGCGACCTCGCGATGCCGCGCAATTGTTATCTGATCAGCGATCGGGGCCATAACGTCTTGGTCCATGCCGACAGCGGGCCGACGAACGACGGACGATCGGCTCTGAAGGATGACGTGATCACGCGATTGGTGGACCGCTATGGCCCCATCCCGGTGTTATTTGCCTCGCAACAGCAGTTGCTTGAAATTCGAAGCCACGCGGCGCACGCCGCCCTGTCTCACCCGGGTCAATGGCTGGATGTAGGGGAAAACGGCTATTTGACGAACCGGTATCTGGCAGATCTTTGCGCCGCTGCACAAGCGAAGCTGTTCGTCTCATATGCCACAGGCGGCGCAGAGTGGTACCCGGATCATCTCTCCTTCATGTTCAGCGAGCGCAATCCCGCTCGAACGGCGCTGCTGACAGCGCATTGGGAGCCGCCTGAAAATCTGACAGTCCTTCTAGCCCCTCACGGCTGCAGGTATCATTACGCGCGGGCCCTCGATGTGTTCAGGGGAACAAACGGCGGAAACATCGAGACACGCTCGATGGGGGCAACGCTCGCGCCGTTGAATCTATATCGGGCCGCCTACGGTGAGCCGCCCTTCATGAAACCCGGCGCAAGGATCTGAAGCCGGACAGAGAGAAGGATGACGCATGAACGCTGGTAAATCTCTTACGCTTGTGACCGGAGTCGCCGGATTCATCGGATTTCATGTCGCGCGGCGTCTCATCGAGCGCGGCGATCACATCATCGGTCTCGACAATGTGAACGACTATTATGACGTGCGGCTGAAGGAAGCGCGGCTCGCTCAGTTGACGCCGTTGAGCGGGTTCCAGTTCGTCAAGCTCGACTTGGCGAACCGCCAGGGCATGAAGGATCTGTTTTCGGAGCATTCGATCCGCCGAGTGGTGCATCTCGCCGCTCAGGCGGGCGTGCGGTATTCGCTCATCAATCCCCACGCCTATACGGACAGCAACATCGAGGGCTTCATGAACATTCTCGAGGGGTGCCGCCAAGTGAAGGCGGAGCATCTCGTCTATGCCTCGTCCAGCTCCGTTTATGGCGGCAATACTCACATGCCGTTTTCCATCCACGACAATGTCGATCACCCGGTCTCGCTGTATGCGGCCACTAAAAAGGCCAATGAGTTGATGGCGCATTGCTATGCCCATCTCTACAGAATTCCCTGCACGGGCCTGCGATTTTTCACCGTCTATGGGCCCTGGGGACGGCCTGACATGGCCCTGTTTCTCTTCACGAAGGCGATCCTCGAAGGACAACCGATCGAGGTGTTCAATCACGGGAAAATGCGGCGAGACTTCACTTATGTAGACGACATCGTCGAAGGCGTCATTCGGACGCTCGATCACACGGCTCAGCCGAATGCGGCCTGGTCGGGCGACAAGCCGGACGCCGGGACCAGCTCGGCACCCGCACGCATTTACAATATCGGCAACCATCAGCCGGTGGAACTGTTGCACTTTATCGAGGTGCTCGAACGGACGCTGGGCAAGAAGGCGGATATGACGCTCATGCCGCTGCAGCCGGGCGACGTGCCGGCGACGTATGCGGACATTGATGATCTAACGCGGGACGTGGACTTTAAGCCGTCTACTCCGATCGAAGTGGGCATCCCTCGTTTCGTCGAGTGGTATCGATCGTTCTATAAGGCATGATGTGCTGCTCACCCTATGCATCAGCCTGGCGATTGGGGGCCAATCGTCAGTAGCAGCCAATCGGCACGAACCCAGGGCCGAACACCTTGGCCAACGTCAAATAACGAGCGTTGTCGTAGAATGAAAAGCTCGGGCCTCGTTGGTTTTGTCCCGACAGATCCCCGCCATAGGAAGGGTCGGATCCAAAGAAAAATCCTCCCCGCGTTTTCTGGTTCAAGTTAAGCCATTCACCATACAGCAGACAGACGTCTGTTTGAATGGAGCCGGAGGAGGCCACGCTCGCATGCCACTGCTTTGCCCAATCTGGAACATACTGGCTTTCACGAAGGGCGTTTTTCCGATCGATGTATCCCGGCAAATCGTGGCGGGGAGCGGTGGCCGCCATCGGACGATACGTTGGCATCTGCTCGAGTGACGGCACAACCGACAATTCTTTCAGGGCCATCAGCTTACAACCGGTAAGCTCCTTATTCGTGTACAAAGAGGAGCCGTCCGCCTGCGTACATTCCCACATTCGTGCCGGATCGACATTGATCGTGCCATGTGCCTCGGCGAACGCGGGCGGTGCAGGTAGGGCGAGCGCGACTCCAACGATCGAAAGCCAAATAGAGAGCCGCATAAAATACCTCCGATGAATCTGTAGTAGAGATGTGACGTGCATGGCCATGTGCGTAGACGTGTCAGATGCTGTCAAGCTATGCCACCGCCGAGGAATGCGTCTATTCATCTTTGGAGGGGGTCATGCGAAAGCCGCTGCAATCGGCCGCCAGAGCGGAGCGGCGCCAACACCGAATGGCCGCTTCGGGCGTCAAAAAAGGCGCGCGGACCACAAGGGGTACTATACGGAGCGCTAAGCGGACAACAAGCAACAAGACCTTGTTCGCCGTCCCGCCCTAGGGTATTCTCCAGTTCGCAGGATGCTCAACATACTGACTGCCTCCTTCTTTCAACGTTGCCCGCCGAGACCCGTCGTTGCGGTAGCGTTTCCGCGCCTGCCCTCTGTGAACCGCTGCCATGACTGATTACGGCGTGCTCGGCAATCTCCTGGTCATTTTTTCCGTTTCGATTGCGGTTGTCTTCGTGTTCCATCAATTCCGGCTCCCATCCATTGCCGGGTTCCTGGTCGCTGGCGCGCTCATCGGACCACACGGGTTGAATCTTATTACCGATATCGGCACCGTGCAGGTGCTCGCGGAAATCGGGGTCGTCCTGCTTCTGTTCACCATCGGCATCGAATTTTCGCTGGTCCAACTGGCATCACTGCGCCGCCTGTTGTTCGTCGCCGGCCCGATTCAAGTGGGCAGCGTCTTCCTCTTTGCATGGCTGGCCGCTACGTCGGTCGGATTGACCTGGCAACAAGGCATCTTTTGGGGGTTCCTCCTGTCACTCAGCAGTACGGCGATTGTGTTGAAGGCGTTGTCGAGCAAAGGAGACAGCGATTCGATTCACGGGCGCACTACCATCGGCATATTGATCTTTCAGGATCTCGCGGTTGTACCCATGATGCTGCTGACACCCATCTTGGCGAGCCGGGCCGAGGGATCGGCGCTCTCGATTGCCTATACCCTCGGGGAATCAATTGTGGTGGTGGGTCTGATCATCGCGGCAGCCTGGTATGCCGTTCCTAAGTTGCTTGAGCACATCGTTCGCAGCCGAAGCCGCGAGCTGTTTTTATTGACGATCATCGTGCTCTGCCTGGGCATTGCCTGGCTGACTGCCCTGGGAGGACTGTCGCTGGCTCTCGGCGCCTTTATTGCCGGGCTCGTGATCTCCGAGTCTGAATACAGTCACCAGGCGATGGCTGATGTGCTGCCGTTTCGAGACAGTTTTAACAGCCTGTTCTTCGTGTCCATCGGCATTTTGATGGATTGGCACATCTTGTTCGATCATCCGGTGCTGGTCACTGGGCTGCTGCTCGCCATCCTCTTCGTCAAGTTTTTTGCGGGGGCCGCCGCGTCGCTCGCACTCGCCATTCCTCCGCGCTCGGCGATCATGGTCGGCGTGGCGTTGGCACAGGTCGGAGAATTCAGTTTCTTGTTGGCCCAACAGGGACAGGAGAGCGGTTTGCTCAAGGGCGATTCCTATCAAGTATTTCTCGCCGTTTCAGTGCTGTCGATGATCGTGACGCCCTTCTTGATGCAGTGGTCGCCGGCGATGGCTCGTCGGGCGGAAGCCATGCAGCGGCTGCGCCACTGGCTGCCGGCCAGGACCGAGGCCCACGCGCTGCAGACGGAAGGCAAACAGATACGCCTGAAAGACCACGTCATCATCGTGGGATACGGCTTGAACGGCCGGAACCTCGCCCGTGTCTTGAGCGAGACGGAAATCCCGCACTTGGCGCTCGATTTGGACGGCGACACGGTCAGGCGCGAGTCTCGTCACGGGGTGCCGATCTATTACGGGGATGCAACGAATCCGAACGTGCTTCGGCACGTGAAGATTGAAGACGCCAAGGTGTTGGTCGTGGCGATCTCCGATCCCTTCATTACGAGGCGGACCGTGCAGGTGGCCAAATTGCTCAATCCCAAGATCCGTGTGGTCGTCAGAACCAGATATCTGCGCGAACTGGAAGAACTGCACGATATCGGCGCTGACGACGTCGTGCCGGAAGAATTTGAAACGTCGATCGAAATCTTCGCGTTAGTCCTTCGGACTTACAATCTGCCCCAAGATTTCATCACGATAAAGGCCGAGCAGGTGAGACGGGAGGGTTATGCGCTGTTGAGGCGGAGTGAGCTGCCGGAACTGGCTCACCATCTACGCGGCGGTACCTTGACCGACGCTGAAGTCGAGACCTGCCGCATCGATGATGATTCTCCCGCCCTTGGAAAGACGTTCGCGGAACTCTCGATTCGGCCCCGCACCGGAGCCTCGATCATCGCCTGGACGCGCAACGGGATAACGGAGTCCAACCCGTCTCTTAAAACCAAACTTAAAGGCGGCGACATCGTGGTCCTGCTCGGTTCCCGACCGCAAATCCGCCGCGCGATGAGTTTGTTGTTGTCCGGAGAGTAGCGCCTGACGCGCAACGACGAGAAGACACGTCGCGACCGGCCCGCGGGTTCGCCTAGCTTTTCCAGCGCAAGGTGACGCGGCCCTTGAGAGGATGGTCGAGCGGTTGCCCGCTTTGCGCCGAAGCCAGGTAGGCGGCTTTCAGCTTGTAATACCACTTGGCCGGCGTGTCGGCATCGTCAATCAACATTAATGACGGCTTATAGCGAAGCCCCACGGCCTGGCGTTCCATCGCCTGCTTGTCCTGCTTCAGGAAGATGTTCGCAAAGTAACGGAAAAGCGTCTTAGAAAAAGGCACCCAACTGAGTGCATTCCAGGCGGCGCAGAAATCGATACGGCACTGTTGCTCGGTCATTGCGGTGACGGTCGCCCGCGTCGAGACGAACGCGTTCCCGCATTGGACGAACTCAAATCGCTGATTGGGCAGCACAAAGTCGATGGTCGTCCTGAGCGGGCCCCCATAAAACATGTTCAGGAGCTTGTAAGGTCCGCTGTTCTTTGAGGGAGCGTGAGCGACCATGCGAAAGCCGTTCGCAATGGGCTCGAACGTTTTGGCTTTCTCGTGCATGCTCGCCTGCGTCCGCCACCAGGAACTCTGATGCACGAAGGGCCCGTGAGCGGGGTCCATCAAGCCGACGATACCGTCATCGATGGCGCAGTCCAGCACGGTGGAAATCTGGATCATCCGATAAGGAGCGGACGGCAACGGCAACGGAGGGACTTCGGGTATCGCCTGCTCAGGGCGGAGCGGGTCGGGAAGAAACACCCACACATACCCGTCTCGTTCCCGGCAAGGGTATGTCGTCACGCCAATTTTGTCCGGCTTGAGTGCAGACCCTTCGACCAGCGCAGGGATACGTTGACAGCGGCCTTTTTGATCGAATTGCCATCCGTGATACGCGCACTCGACGCAGTCATCGCGCATGGTTCCGAACGACAGCGGCATTGCCCTGTGCGGACAGATATCGCGCATGGCGGCAACATCTCCCCTCGAGGTCTTGCACACGACGATCGGCAAGCCCAACATGACCGTTCCCTTTAATGTACCTGGCCGCAGGTCCGCGCTTGGGCAGGCGGGATACCAGAAGCCGAGCAGCGGCGCATGTCTCGACGATGTCATCTCAGTGATCAGGTTGTCGCTCATGTGCGGGATGGCCGGAACCGGTCGTCTCACTGCGGTATGCGGGACTATATCTGCCGCATGCGCAAGGGTCAAGCCGTCGTGTTGACAGGAAAAAGATGCGGAGACTATAGTCAAAAACTGCTGGCATGCACATTTTCACGATTGACTGAGGGAACGTCATGACGACCACACAAATGGATCCGGCCCTCGCGCTGGCTGATCTGCAGGCCTCGAAGCCGGACAAGGTGACGATTGTCCTCTTGAGCGGAGACTTGGACCGGGCCATGGCGGCCTTCATCATTGCGACCGGTGCCGCCGCAATGGGCATGAAAGTGACAATGTTCTTCACGTTTTGGGGACTGAATACGATTCGGCGGAAAGGCGCGTCGAGTTCGGCCAAAGACTGGCTTCGCCGGATATTCGGACTCTTGAACAAGGGTGGAGCGGAACGCTTACCCCTTTCGCGCTTCCACTTCGGCGGACTTGGAACCAAGATGATGCAGAAAGTCATGAAGCAAAATAGGATGCCGGGCGTCCCTGAGTTGATGGAGACGGCCATGGATCTGGGTGTTCGTTTCATTGCCTGTACCACGACCATGGGACTGATGGGCATCAACAAAGAGACGTTGATTGACGGCATTGACCAGTTCGCCGGGGTCACGACGTATCTCGCGGAAGCCAAGCAAGGCAGCGTGAACCTTTTTATCTAGATCGCTGCCTGCCGAGCGGGGACAGGCC
>WUUC01216288.1_pt1 | contig 11383 bp, 14 predicted proteins | sample 6278441 | NCBI WGS metagenome assembly WUUC01 (sample SAMN13675441, study PRJNA597444) | soil metagenome | isolation source: soil | place: USA: Washington | collected 2017-10 | reverse complement strand
CGGATGCCCCCTGTTGCCGCACCCGGTGTTGCCACCTGACCAGGTCGGGATACTCCCGCTTCATGGCGCGGTCGAACTGAATCGCCATGTCGAGCGGGACACCCTGACCCGCGAGCTTGCGAGCCCCCATGCCGTAGTTCCAGCCGTGCGAGATCGGCTTGACCTGTTCCCGCATGCCGCGATCACCGAAGACCTTCAGCGCGTTCTCGCCGTGAAGATCGAGCTTGTCCCGGAAGATCTTCAGATAGCCTTCGTCCCCCGAATGCGCCGCGACCGCCCGCGCGTCCACCTGGTCAAGGTCGATCGCGATGATCACGTGACCCTCTTCGGGCAGGAAGATCCGGCGTTCGACGTGCTTGCCGCCCCGCTTGCCGTAGACCGTCAGACCGGGGTCCGTGACGGACCACCGGCCGGACGCCTGAAGGGGGCGGATCGTCGGGTGAACCCGGTCATCGATCCGGCACTTCTCGGCGGTCTGGTACACGGTGCGCTCGCCGCTGATCGCGATGATCAGTTGCAGGATGCGAAGGATCTTCGAGACGTCGCGGGCACCGGCCTTCGCCCTGATCATGTTCGCGAACTCGGTCAGGTCCTCACGGCCGGTCGAGAACTTCCCGGTCTTCTGTGTCCGGGGTAGAGATCCCTCCTTCAGACCGAGTCCGATCAGGGCCGCTTCGAGCGCCTGGTTCCCCTCCTTCGAGCGGATCGGGTTCACGCCCTTGATCGGCATGCCGGTCAGGAAATGAAGCTCTTCGATGTTGCCCTTCCGCCGGTCGTCCTGCTCTTCGAGCGCGAGCGCGATCTCTGGAATGTCCACCCGGAAACCGTTCAAGGTCATCTGAGCCGTCATGAGCCCGATGTTCATCTCACGCCGGGCGTAGTCCGTCTCGGCGACCTTGATCAGGTGGTTGTACAGGGCCGCGTTCGCCCGAAGGTCCCCGCGAAGGTAGGCGTGATACTGCGGATCATCGAGCGGGATCATGTCGAACCCGCCGTGCCGCTTCGCGAGATCCTTCAGGCTGTCCGTCTTGCCGACCAGGCCGTACCGAAGGCACGACTCATCGAGCCCGTAGTAGCCACGCGGGTACATGGTCACGCCTTCGTGGCCGGACGCCGGGGGGTCGAAGATCCGGAGGAGATAGTCCGTGTCCACCGCGCGATCAAGGAAGCGGTCGAGCGTCCCCCAGCCCCGGTGATGCGCCATGGCGATCATGTCGAACCCGAAGATGTTGTGACCGATGATCTGGTCACCGGCACCCGAGCGCTTCAGCAGTTCCAGCGCGTACGCGCTCATGTCGGCCGTGGTCTCCGGCTCGCGGCCTTCCGTCAAGAAGCCCCCGATGCGTAGGAAGTCCTCACGCCGGAAGAGTTCTTCCGACTTCGCCGATTCGATGTCGAAGATCGTCTTCATCGAGCACCGTTCTTCCGGGGCTTGGTCGCCGGGCACCACACGTACGTGTGATGGATCATGACCGGGAACACGTTGACGTCCATCGACTCACGATTCACGTACACCGGCCGCGAGCCGTTACGACGCCACCGATCACCTTCGCTCGGCTTGATCACCGTCTCGCCGTCTTCCGCGAGGTAGGTAGGCCACCGGCCGGTGTTGCCCTTGTGTTTGGTCTGGCCATCGAGCGGACCGCCCTCGAAGACGATCAGTCTGTTGTGCTTTGTTGTCATAGCGTCCACTCTATCGCACCAATCGAACATCTGCACTAGCCCCGATCTTCACTACATGCTCAGCATCGCCGGGGCTGAGAGGGTCCCTGACAAGATCAGGGGGTTAGGGGATATAAGACCCCCAGTTCTTCGAGGGGTCCCGTATACGGGGGTTCTCAGGGGCTCACACGGGTGTGTGTGTAGTCATGTGAACCCCATATTCTCGTCCTTGGGTTGAGAGACCCGTTTATATCCCCTAACCCCCTGATCTTGAACTGGCTACTTCCATGCGGTGATTTGGTACACGCTGCCCTTTTTGCCCTCTTCTCGTACCTTCAGCGTCAGGTCCCCCGCGAACCGGCCGGACCTGTGCTTGACCCACCGGCCGAGCGACTTCGTGAAACCAGCGGGCGAACCCAGACCCGTTCGAGACCACTTGTCCGCCAGCTCTCCCGGAAGGCACGAAGGATCGATCTTGTCTTCGACCGTGCCGGGCTCAGGCGTGAACGGGGAATCCCCGTCACTGTCCTTCAGCCGAGACACGAGATCCTTGATCTTGAACTCACGCTCGCCGAAGACCGCGTGAACGGACGACAGGAAGATCATCCATTCGCGATCATCGTCGCTCTCCTGCTTCGCTTCGTCCGGCTTGCCGAACTGACCGGTGAATCCGGCCCAGTTCAACAGACCTTCCATCGCGGCATCCCACGTCGCGAAGTCGTCCGAGCGCTTCAGGTCGGCACGCGGCATGCCCGCGAGCACCCAGCCCCGGATGATCGTCAGCATGGCCGCGATGATCCGCCCCCGGTTCGCCGAAGGCCACGTACGAAGATCCAGCGAGAAGCCGGTTCGTTCGTGCGGCCGTGGCATCCGGGGGTCGATCGTGATCCAGTAGCAACGGCGAGCCAGGTCCCCGCCGATCTCGGCGTTGTTCGCCGTGATCGTCCAGAGCCGATCGTTCGCCGCGTTCGCGTCCCGGCTCACACCGAGAAGCCGATCAGTGAAGATCGGGGACGTCAGCAACGCCTCGAACTTCGCCGAACGGATCTTCCCCCGGACGTTGTCGAAGGTCACGACCGGCGCGGTCGTGCCGATCAGGGTCGAGAGCGCGACCTTCCCGAACTCGGCATCGTCGGAAGGCCACCCGGCACGGATCACGCCACCGTGAACGGTCCGGATGATTCCAGCCAAGTACGACTTCCCGGCACCGGGTGACGGTGCGTCGATCACGAACGCCGGGTACGGCGGGGGCAACATCACGCGCATGAGCGGCGTGAAGAGCGCGCCGAACCAGTTCGCCCGGTGGTGCTCTTCCACGAACGGGAATTCCCGGACGATCTCACTCAGGAAGCCCACGGCCGCCCCGACGTCTTCGCGACCGAACGGGCTCGGAAGGTCGGGCACGATGAGACCGCGCTCGGGAAGGTAGAGCATGCCTGAGTCACGGTCATACCCAGGCGTGTTCATGACCGTCCCGTCCGCGCGCATGATCGGCGTGTGGGTCACGCCGTTCAGCCGTCGAAGGTTCGGGGTCCCGTTCCGTGAGCGCGCGGCCGTGTGGACGTGCGTCGCCGCTTCCATCGGGAACATCTTCGGTTCCCAGCGCTGACGCTCGACCGTGGTCTCTTCCCCGTCCGCACCGGTCACGGTGACGTTCCGGTTCCGGCCTTGACCACACGCGTACGTGATCTCGATCAGGGTCTTCAGCTCGACCGGTTGCATGATCCGGACCTGAGCGGGACCGTCATCGTCACCGTCGTCCGCCGGTACGTACCCGCGCTCACCGATCCGGGGACAGAACACGACTTCCCCTTCTCGGTAGAACAGGCCGGAAAGCTGATCGGTACCGATCATCATGCGGAGCTGACGACCGGCGCGTTCCTTGTTCCCGACGTTGATCCGTACCCGACCGTCACGGCCGCGACCGGCGTCCGGGATCTCTTCCCCGCCCCCCTGGTCATCGTCGTCATCGTCAGTCGGGTCGTCCCCGCCGGTACCATCCGCCGGGCTTGCGTCGGGCCGGACGTCCCCGCCTTGATCTTTTGGGTCCGCGCTCCGGACCTGGTCGAGTCCGAACAGGATCTCTTCGTCTTCGTCCATGTCCTGATCACATCCCCGGCGGTCTACCGGGGTCGGCTCGGCGAGCACGGTACGAGTCGCCCCGGCGACCCCGTTCCGCCATTCGTCCCGGACGTCCCGGTCTCCCGCGATCGAGTCGAAGAACCACGTCTTCAGGTCCTTCAGCGCGACGTACCCGCCGACGTGACCGGCTTCGGCGTACCGGATGATCGAGAGCTGAGCTTGCATGCATGAGTCGTGCCGGGTGTTGCCGCGCCGGACCTCTTCGCGGGCTTCGTTGATCACGTTCACGAAGTGGACGCACGGAGACCGGCCGTCCTTCGGGCACCACTCGGACAGCTTCGTCTCGATCTCGGACTTCGGCACGTCGGCCTTCGCCGCGTTGCTCTCGGTCCCCAGCTTCAGCCGGTCGAGCCACGCGGCCGGAAGCTCGGGGATGTCCTCGATCTTCGGGATCGAACCCCAGGGCTCCCACGTGTAGGAGTTGATCCACTGGTATTCGCGGCCGGTCTTCTCATGGGTCGAAGGCCACACGACCGCGTACCGGTGGTGCGTCTGGCAGATCTCTATGCCGGGCAGCTTGGTCACGAACTTGACGTCGGACGGCACTCGGTAGAACCGGATGCCTGAGACCCCGTCGTCCCGTGACGTGCTGATCACGGTCGCGGGCAACGGACCCAGCTCTTCGACCAGGGCCGCGAGCGTGTCCCCGCCGGGCTTGCCGTCGTAGGCATCGACGTCGATGCCGATCAGTCCGCCGGTCACCCGCGCGCCGATGTTGCGGTCAGGGAGAGCCAGCGCTTCGGCCGCGATCTCGTCACGGCTCGGTGTGCGTCCGCCGCGCCCGGTCCGTCCCTTCGGTGGCGGGCTCTTCGTACCGGCCGGAAGCGGGAAGATCTCCCAGCCCGCATCGGTGTACGGAAGCGCGTGATCCCCGTAGATCGTCACTTGATCAGCTCCTTCTCGTGAACGCCGAACAGGTCGTCGGTCGTGATGTCCAGCGCGGTCACGAGATCGTGAAGCCGCTCGGCTCTCGGCAGGAACCGGCCGTGTTCGTACTGACGGATCATGGACACCGGGATCTTGGTCTTCTCCGCGAGTTCGAGCGCGGTCAGATCACACAAGATCCGAGCGGCCTTCAACCGGCGTCCGATCAGCCGGTGTGGGCGCATGTTTTCGGCCACGTTCAAAACCTCCCCTCAGTAGTGAGTGATCGGCACTGTATCTGAGTGTGCCCCACATAGCCACACGTTGACAACCGGTCACCCGGCAGCGAGGATAGACCCCATGACATCCAACCTTGCACACCAGCTCAGGGGACGAACCGGGCTGGGTAGAGCCGACAACCCGAACAAGATCCTTCAGTTCGGCCCGCGCTACACACGGCCACTCGATCACACCATGGTTATGACCGTTTCCCATCGCACGACCGGCGGGGGCGTGTCCGTTCTTCTGGACGATCAGTCCGCGAAGACGCTCGCCCGGTGGCTGGTCGAACCGACCGGGACCCATCAGATCAACGATCTTCAGACGACCGCGTTCCTGACGCGGGCCGACTCTAACGTGATCGTCTCGATCCAGTGGAACGGGTCACGCCGGGGACAGAAGATCGTGCTCAGCCTGGAAGATGTCGCGGCCGTCCACATGTGGCTCATGGACGAAGCACTCAGCTACCGGTGGGCCGGATGGCTCAGGCCGACCGACGTCCCCGGTCAGTACCACGGCCACATCAAGATCAACGGCAGGCAGGAACCGTGCCGTCTCTGCAAGATCAGAAAGGAAGTCAGCGCATGATCTTCGTCGTCTCGTTTCTCTTCTACATGGCGGTAGGGATCTTCGGCTACGCCGGTTGGGGCGACCCGATCAACTGGCCGTTCCTGATCGCTCTCGCCTTCGTCGCGGCCATCGTCACGGCCGTGACCGACCCCGCTAGGAAGGTGCGGTGAACGTGGTCCAGTACAAGAGGGAACCGAAGGATCGGAGCGTGTACGTGAACCCGCGCTTCGAGGTGGCCGAAGGATGGATCGACCGGTACGCCACCGTTCCTGAGCTGGTCAGGGACGAACTCGGCGTGAAGCTGAAGCAACACTTCTGTTCCCACCTGTACGCCGGGTTCGTGCTCTTCGTGGAAGTCGGGGCGACCGCCGATGAATGGCTCTGGTCGGCCTACTCGACCACGTCCGGCGAAGGCGGTCAGAAGATCGGGTCGGGCGATGCTTCGTCCCGGCTCGCGGCCATGCGGAAGGCTGAGTTCGCCGCGTACATGCGGGGCGGCCGGAAGCCCGTGAAGGAAGAGGTCAGCGCGTGAGCAGGCTCAGAATCACGAACGACCAGGGAAACCCGTTCACGAACGGGCGTGTCGAGATCAACGGCACGCCCGCCGTGCTCTGTGATCTCCGGATCGAAGTCGAAGAGATCGAGATGCCGACCGGCGGCCGGTACGTCCCCGATCCGAGCTGGGTCTTCGTGGACTCTCACGATCACTTCCACGCGACCAGCCTCGAAGACGACAAGCCGTATCCGACCCTGGTCCGCCAGAGCAAAGGAGACGGATTCATCGACGGGGAAGAGACCTTCGTCCACTGGTTCGAGTGCCGGATCTGTGCCGAGCACATCGAGCCGAAGACGATGTTGATCGACGGTGGCAACTGGCGTCGGGTCGAGCCCGGTCCGATGTCCTGGTTCGCCGAAGTCATGGTCAGCCCGTTCGAGATCGACAACTTCGGCGGGGCGGACCTGGTCAGCTTCCGTGCCAAGATCCACGCGAAGAGTGAGGTCTTCGGCATCGCCACCGTTCACGCCCGGTCCGGGGGCAACATGCTTCACCTTCACGGCAACGGACCCATCGGACGAAGGAACATCGCATGAAGATCCAGATGACCACCGAACAGATCAGCAAGTTCCGTCCGTCCGGCTGGACCCGCCTTCTCGGCTTCGCGGACACGATGATCCTGGTCTTCGGCGCGTACCAGTTCTGGAAGGGCGAATACGTGATCGCGGTGATCACACTTCTCGCGTCCATGATCCTGTACTGGCAAGAGCTGAAGTGCATCGCACTCGACTTCGCGAAGTACGTGAACAAGATCTCGGACGCCGGGGAACTGATCACGAAGGAAGACGATCAAGCATGACGTCGTACCAGGTAGAGCACTCCGTTCCCGTCAAGCTCATGGCCTTCGGGGTCGAGATTGACGGGGCGGTCGGTGTCTCGATCAAGAACGGGGACGGCCGCCGGATCTTCGGTCTCGTCTCGCCGCACGACACCGACCGGCTTACCTACATGTCGTACGGGCTCGACTACTTCGAGCCAGCGACGATCATCGCGGCCATGCGGAACGAAGGTCAGGAATGGTGGCGGTTCCTCGCGACCGGCCGTGACGATCAGGACGTGAAGATCAGCATCCGGGAACTCGAAGTCGCGTTCTACCGGCTGAAGCTGATCAAGACGCTCGGGGAAGGCTAGAAGTGGATCTTCTGTCGCTCAGGGACTACCAAGAGAACGCGATCAACGCGGCCGATGCCGAATGGGGCAAGGGGTACAAGCGCACGGCGATCGTGCTCGCCACCGGCACCGGCAAGACGGTGATCTTTTCGCACGTCACCCGCCGGTTCCTCGAAGCGGGCAACCGGGGCGAGAAGGTACTGATCCTGGTACATCGTGACGAACTGGTCGATCAGGCCGTGGGCAAGCTTCGTGACGTGATCGCCGGGATGCCGATCGGGGTCGTCAAGGCAGAGCGGAACGAAGTCGATCGCCGAGTGATCGTCGGGTCTGTCCAGACCCTTCGCAACTCAGCCCGGCTCGCACAGCTCGGACGGGTCGGCCTGGTCATCGTTGACGAGTGCCATCACGCCGCCGCCGCGTCATACGTGAAGATCATGACCGAACTCGGGTGCTATGACGACACGTCCGAAGTGCTGGCTCTCGGGGTCACAGCGACGCTCAGCCGCAACGACGGCAAGGGTCTGGGCAACGTCTGGCAAACGGTCGCGGGCGAGCCGTACGACGTCCTAGACGGCATCGCGGACGGGTGGCTGACCGACGTCCGGGGTCACCTGGTCACGGTGGACGGGCTGACGCTCTCGGACCTGGCACTGAGCCGGGGGGATTTCAAGGTCGGTTCGCTGACCGAAGCTCTCGCCACGTCCGAAGCCCGCCGGTTCGTGGTCGAGTCCTACACCGAGCACGCCCACGACATGCCGGGGGTCGTCTTCGTCCCGTCCGTCCGATCGGCCTTCGACTTCACCGAAGCCTTCGCGGACGCCGGGTACTCGGTCGCGGCCGTGTGGGGCGACATGGACCATGAAGATCGAAAGCTGACGCTGAAGCGGTTCCGCGAAGGCGACACTCAGCTTCTCGTGAACTGCATGGTCCTGACCGAAGGCTTCGACGCGCCACGCGCTCAGTGCGCCGTGATCGCACGGCCGACCACATCGGCCGCGCTGTACACACAGATGGTCGGCCGCGTCCTTCGGCCGTTCCCCGGCAAGGGTGCCGCGCTGGTTCTGGACGTGGTCGGGGCGAGCCGTGATCACCGTCTGGCCACGCTCGCGGATCTCTCGACCGGCCGGATCTCCCAGATCTCCGAAGGCGAGACGCTTCGTGAAGCGGTCGAGCGGGAGCGTAAGCGGTCCGGCTCGCAACTGGCCGGATACACGCTGGACTGGGACGAAGTCGATCTGTTCCACCGGTCCCGCGCGGTCTGGCTTCAGACCTACGCCGGGACCTGGTTCATCGGGGTCGGGAACGCTCTCGTCTTCATCTGGCCTACCGGCGACACGTACTCGGTGGGCATCCGCCCCCGGTACATCTCGGGTGGCCGGTGGATCAGGGAAGGGATCTCTCTCGATGCCGCGATGTCGTGGGGCGAGATCGAAGCCGAGCGGTACGCGCAAGCGTGGCAGAACCGGGCCGACAAGACGTTCGGGATGACCCGTACGGCTTCATGGCGTCGGTCCCCGGCGAGCCGGAAGGCGATGGACCACGCGGTCAGGATCGGGCTCACGCTGGACCAGCTCGGGGGCGACCTTCGAGCCGGGCAGCTCTCGGACATGATCGACATTCACGAAGCGAGTGCCAAGCTGGACGCGAAGAAAGGCTGATCATGCTGCAACTCGGTAACACGAAGGTGATCTGTCCCGAGTGCGGGAACGATCAGAACTTCAACCACGCCAACCTGACCAGTTCCGGCGGCCGGTGTGACTGCGGTCGGTGCGGGGTCACGCTGATCATCAACGGGCCAGAGATCACAGTAAGGAGGTGATCAAAGATGTACCAGGGACGCGAGGAACTGTCGGACCTGTTCGGTATGAATGTCGAGACGGACGATCCGTACGGACCGGTAATCGAAGCCGGGTTCGATGGGGAGTGCGCCGGATCATGGGACACCTGTGAAGGACGGATCTACGAAGGCGAGCGCATCCGGGCGAACGGTGCCGGTGGCTGGGTTCACGAAGGATGCGAGGAATAGACGATCATGGGCATCGAGTACGAACTAGCTGAAGCCGAAGCGTATTCGGCCGGTCTGGTAGATCCCGAGCCGGACCCCGACGACCAGGACTCGAACCCGTTCGGTGAAGAGTTCGACACGCCCCCGGCGAATGCCAGCGGCTCGAAGTCCACCGGGAAGAGAAGGATCACGTTCGATCGCTGGGGGCGGTACAACAACCTGCCCCCGGTGCCCGGTTACGAAGATGTACGGGGCTGGACACGGGTCTCAACCCTGAAGGAAACGCTCGAAGATCAGTATCGGCTCGAAGCCTGGAAGCGCCGTCAGGTCGTCCTAGGGCTGAAGCGCAATCCCGGTCTACTCCAGAGCTTCACGCGTCAGCTCGACCCCCGATCGAAGTTCGGGAAGGACAAGCTCAACCGGATAGCCGATCAGGCGATGGATCTCGCGGGGTCGGCCGAAGGAGCGGACGCCGGGACCGCACGTCACGAGATCATCGAAGCCATGTACGACCCGACGAACACTCTCGATCGCGATCTTCTCGAACCGGAAGAACTGGAGTGGCTTCAGGGCTTCGAGCTGATCATCGAAGCGAAGAAGATCAGGTTCATCCCGGCGTATGCCGAACGGCCGGTCGTGATCCCTTCGATCGGGTGCGCCGGAACGCTGGACACGATTCTCTGGCATGAGGACCGGATGAAGATCGGGGACCTGAAGACCCAGCGATGGAAGCCCGGTCTCTTCGACCGGATCGGGCTGTCCGTGCAGCTCGGGTGCTACGCGAATGCCGCGTACATGCTGGACTTTGACACCTGGTCATGGCAGAATATGCCTCAGGTTGACCGCACGGAAGGAGTGATCATCTGGGCACCGGCCGAGAAGCCGGGAGTGTGCAAGCCTCTCGGTGTCGATCTAGAGTTCGGCTGGGAAGCTGCCCTAGCGAGTCGTCAGGCTCGCGAGTGGCGGAACCGCAAGGGGATCATCTACGACCTGTAGATCATCCATCATTCGCAAGATCGCAAAGGAATTCGGCATGAGCCAGAACAACCCCGACGCCAACGACCTGCTATTCGGAAACGCCGTCCCCGCCGTCTCCTTCGACGTCGGCACGAAGGTCCGCTTCCGCGTCGTCTCCCACGGCTCGATCCATCGTCGCGAGGTCAAGTTCAACAGCGACAAGAACCGCTATGAGCAGGGTGCCGCCCTGTTCTGGGACGACGGCAAGGTGGTCAACTACGAGACCGACCGCAAGGTTCTCGACCCGGTGATCACCATGCAGACCACGTGGAAGGCGTGGGAAGGCGTCAGTGAGCAGGCCGAGAAGGTGGGGGCTGACGACGGTCAGCGTCGCGTCATCGTCAAGGGCCGCAAGGAAGGCAAGAGCCTCATGGACGCGGTCAAGGACGCGTGCAAGCTCGCCGGGGTCCGGCGCATCGAGCCGGGGCAGTACGGCGAGATCTCCTGTGACGGGGAAGGCAAGCCCGCCCGGAAGAACATGAGCCCGCCCAAGTACTACAGCGCCGTGTGGCACACCACGCCCCCGGCATGGGCGAGTGAGGTCCCCGGCTTCGACGGGGGCGACGAGAGCGACGGTGACGACGACTCTCCGTTCACCGCGTAGTCTGCGAGTGAGCACATAGAAAGACCCCCTGACCCACGGCTTCGGCCGCCTGGTCAGGGGGTCTTTCCCATTTCACGGGAAGGTTGTGCCCCTCGATGGGAAAGCATAGAGACCCGAAGCGTCACGACACGAACCCCTTCGGGAAGATCTTCCGGACGATCGAGCCCGCCCACGGCCGGTGGGCCGACGATGATCCGGTGACACCGGCCGAAGACGATCCGGTGATGAACGATCCAGCGCACGGTGCCGACTCGGAAGAGCTGGTCATGCCGAAGCCGGTCGAGCCCGACCCCGAGCCGCTGATCGAGATCAAGGCCGGTCGCCGGGCGTACGGCGGATCACTCGCCGATCTGGTCGCTCAGGTCGAGAACGCAGAGCTTGACCCCGAGCTACCCGACTACCTGACCGGCGGGTTCGACGCGATCGGCACGGACCGGCCGGATACCCGCGAACGCGAACGGGCGAAGCCCGCCGAGACAATGATCATCGGTGCCGCGCCGGTCCCGCCGGAACCCCCGCCGGATGTGAACCAGGCCGAATACGAAGACCGAGCCAGGGACGGCCGCCGGTC
>WUUC01008744.1_pt1 | contig 11383 bp, 10 predicted proteins | sample 6278441 | NCBI WGS metagenome assembly WUUC01 (sample SAMN13675441, study PRJNA597444) | soil metagenome | isolation source: soil | place: USA: Washington | collected 2017-10 | reverse complement strand
GGCGCTGGTTCGATACGGTGCACCTGCGGCAGAAGCGCACTTCCACCGGCAATTTGTACTGACCAATGACATCTCTCTTTTGCATATCGCTATTGTTCCGCAGCGCCCTTCAGGGCGCTGAAAGTATGGAATCCACTCGCACCAAATCAGCCATATCGTCGATGTCGACCGAACGCGACTCGGGCATCTCGTAGCCGACTGTTTGCTCGGTGACGAATAGTCGGTGGCTCAAGAACCAATCGGTACGAGCCACGTAGACCGCACCATTCAGCACATAGACCGGCGGCAGATCCTGGCGCCTTTGGATCTCGGGACCGGCGATCACGGGCATCAAACGACCTTCTCGCTGCATGTACATCCAATAAGGACTCTGCAGCGCTTCGCAAATCGATACGCAGGCCGGCGCGCCAGTCGTCACGCAGCGATCGATCGCGCCATCGATGTCGGCTGCAGTCCGCAGCGGCGACGTCGGTTGCAACAGCACGATCCACTCGTATCCAGGGCAGCGCTGCAACGCGTCCATGACGACATCGAGACTGGACGATTCGTCGGTCGCAAGGGCCGCGTCACGCTTGAAGGGCACGTCACACCCATAGCGACGGGCAGTCTCCATGATCGAGTCGTCGTCGGACGACAAAACAACTCGATCGACCGAGCGCGATGCCAGCGCCGCCTCCACGCTCCACGCAATGAGCGGCTTGCCGCCGACAAGCCGAACGTTCTTGCCGGGAATCCCTTTCGAGCCACCTCGCGCGGTGATCAGCGCGAGTACGCGCGCACTGCCGATCATTCCGAGCTCTCCTTGCCCCATTCCTTCTGCGCCCGCTCGTACTCTTCCATGCGTCCGATGTCCAGCCAGTACTCGCGCAACGGATAGGCGGTCACGGACTGGCGTTCTGCAATCAGCCGCTCGAACAGCGTGGGCATATCGAAGTAGGCGTTGTGCGGTACTCGTTCGAGCGCGTGAGGCGACAGCACATAAATGCCGGCGTTGACGAAGGAGCGACGCACAGGCTTCTCTTCGATTGCCTCGATCTGTTCGCCGGCCATCCGCACTACGCCGAAGGGTACCTGAAAGTCGTACTCGCGCACGGCCATCGTCGCCGTCGCATTGTGGTCGCGATGAAACTGCAGCAGGCTCTGAAAGTTGGTACGCGTCAGCAGATCACCGTTCATCACCACGATCGGCTCAGCCGGCAGCTCGGGCAGCAGCGACAATGCGCCCGCGGTACCGAGGCGAGTGGTCTCCTGGAGATAGCGTACATTGGCGCCCCATCGACCGCCGTCCTCGAAGTGCTCGCGCACCATCTCTGCTTTGTAGTTGACCGAAAGAAAGATGTTGCGGAATCCCTGCTCGACGAAGCTCTCTACGATTGTTTCGAGAATCGGCTTGCCGCCGACGGTCAGCAAAGGTTTCGGGCGATCCTGCGTCAACGATTGCAGGCGCGTGCCGAGGCCACCAGCCATCAACACGACCCAGTTCGGCTGATCTGAGTTGCCGATCAGCTCATCGAGTGTCGCTAAGCCGACGAGCTTGTTGCTCTCGTCCACTAAAGGCAGATGATGAAACAGGCGGCGGCGCATCAGCGCCAGCATCTCGAGGCGCGGCATCGATCTGGGCACCGTCGTCGGCTGCGAATTCATCGCTTCGCTCACCGGCACATCCAGACCGCGGCCACGCAGGATAACGCGTCGCACGTCACCATCCGTGACGACACCAGCAAGCGTGCCGTCGTCGTTGACGACCAGCGCTACCTGCAGCGACGAAGCATCCACCTTTGCTATTGCCTCCTGCAACGGAGTGCGTGTGGACACCAGCACGTCCTTCCAGTTCGAAATCAATTGACCGCTCCGATTCTGACGCCAGGATTGCCGACGACCGTCCAGCCGGCGGGCACATCCCCCAATACCACTGCACCCGCGCCCACGATCGCCTGCGCACCGATCCGCACACCAGGCAGCACGACTGCCGCGGCGCCGATGAATGCGCCCTCTTCCACGACGACGTTGCCGCTCAGCACGACACCCGGCGCGATGAATGCGTGCGCGGCGATGCGTGCATCGTGATCGATGCGCGCACCGGTGTTCACGACCGTATTCTCGGCCAGATGCGCGCCGCATTGCACGATCGCGCCAGCCATGACCTGGGCGCCGGGTTCGAATTTGCAGTCGCGTGCAACGACTGCGCTCGGGTGCACGAAGCTCATGAATTCGTAACCGCGGCCGCGCCACACGCAGAACGCATCGCGGCGTACCCGCGTGCTCGGGTTAGCGCCGATTCCATTGACGAGCAGCACCGCGTCGCAGGGCTGACTTCGCAGCCACTCATCGTCACCGACCACTTCGACATCCAGCAACCGCTCACCGCGCGTCAAGCGTGGATCGACGATGCCCGCCACACCGCATGCAGCCGCAAGCACCGCATCTAGCGCAACACGGCCGTGACCGCCGCCGCCGATGACGTACACGCGCCTACTCATCGATGGGATCGTCAGGCTGATAGTCTCGAGTCGCAAGGCCACCGAGCAACGACCAATATTCGAATGGGCTCATACCACCGCCCGAACGTTTGCAAGTGATGTTCGCCGCAGTGAACGGGTCGCCGCTGCGAATGGAATGCGTGGCAACGAGGCTCTTGCGCGCCACCGCGCGGTTGCACAGTTCGGCAGCGCCCGGCCGCTTCAACGGCGTGCCGAGCGCGTTCTCCACGTCTCGGATCTGCCGCACCAGATCCGCCAGCTCGCGCGGCTCAAGCGACGCTGCATGATCGGGACCCGGGAGCGAGCGATCGAGCGTGAAGTGTTTTTCGATCACCCGAGCACCAAGCGCGACGGCCGCCACCGACGCGTGCAGACCGACACTGTGATCCGAATAACCGACGGGAAGGTTGAACGCGCTGGCCAACGTATTCATGGCGCGCAGATTCAAATCTGCGAACGGCGCCGGATACTCCGTCGTGCAATGCAGGAGTCGTACCCGATCACGCAGTGCGGCCTGGCCCTCGTCGGACGCATAACTGCGCAAGAAGGCCTCGTTGTTCGGCTCCGCATCTAACGCAGCGATGAAACCGAACGCAAGCACTCCGAGCGCAGCTTCGATCTCCGCCAGATAACACATTCCCGTCGACATGATCACCTGCGACGCGACGCGGGCGATCTGAAGCAAGAACGGCGCGTTCGTGATCTCGCCTGACGCGATCTTGACCACGCGCATTGCATGCGTGCCCGTGAGCATCTTCAGGCTATGCTCGTCGAACGGCGTCGACATGAATTCAATCCCGCGCTGGCGCGCACGCTCGACGAGCGCAGCGTGGTCCGCATCGCTCAGCTCAAGCTTGCAAATCATGTCGTACTGCGTCTCTGCGGAGCCCGTCGCACGCTGTTGGTACTGAGCCTTCGGCGCGCTGCGGTTGAGCAGCTGTTCGGCGCGAAACGTCTGAAACTTGACGGCGTCTGCGCCTGCCTCCGCCGCTACGTCGACGAGGCGCATCGCCCGGTCGAGTTCGCCGTTGTGGTTAACGCCAGCCTCGGCAATGATGAACACGCGTGCTTCAGCGGCCATAATCAAGATCCACGAAGGTCTTCCGATCAGAGAGGTCAACAGCGGCGAGCACCTCGCAGATCCGTTTCGATACGTTGCCACGGCCGTACAACGACACGGAGTGCGGCAACTGCGCCTGGAACTCTGCCGACAACGCTCGACGGATTCCGGCAGCGATCGCAGCGCGCTCTTCAGGCACGTCGATGATCGACTGCGCCTTCAATCGTCCGTCTTGACGCTCACCGACGTTCACGGCGGCGCGTTTCAAAGCTGGCGCTTCGAGCAGTCCGCTGGAAGAATTGCCGACAACCGCATCGCAGATCCGCATCAGGCTCAGGTAGCGCTGACGTCCGAGTGATTTGAATGCACGCGCGCGCTGCGAGCGACGTGCCGCCCACTGCTCGACTTGGATCGCAAGCTGCTGCCCCGCAGTGTCGGCATTCGGTGCGGTGAAGACGACTCGTGCCTCACCGATATCGTCGAGCGCATCGAGGAGCGACTGCATCGCTGCCGCGGGCGCAAGTCGGCCGAGCGTTGCCGGGTGATACGTGACGAGCAGCAGCGGCGCTGCGCAATCGAACTCGAGCGACTCGCTGAGCTGTTCGTGCGTCAGCCACTGCATGTCCTGCAGCTCGTCTAGGCCTGGTGCGCCGAACGCATACACTCGCTGCGAGCTCTCGCCCAGCTGGACGACTCGACGGCGGTACTCCTCTGCGGCGACGAAATGCCAGTGCGACATTTTCGTGATCGCATGCCGGATCGCATCGTCGTAAGCGCCGTCCGTGCGCTCTCCGCCGTGCAAATGGGCAATCGGAATCCGGGCAAACATCGCCGCCTGTGCCACCGCAAGAATTTCGTAACGGTCACCTAGGACGATCACTATATCGGGCGACAACCGCGCAAAGGCGTCAGCCAAGCCGATCAACGCGAGGCCGATGGACTTGGTGATTCCGACCGCGTTATCGCTCGACAGCAGCATGTCCACCTGTGCATCGATGTGCCAACCGTCGGCCTCGATTTCGCGCACGGTGAGGCCGCACTGCGCGACGCAATGCGCGCCGGTCACGATCAGCTGCAATTTCAGCGCAGGGTCGACAGCGATCTCGCGCATCAACCGGCGCAGCAGCCCATATTCAGCGCGGCTCCCAGTGACGACGCACAGCTTGCGCTTTCCGCTCGTCATTGATGCGCACTTCGCAACGCGACGCCAAGCTTTGGGCTGCTCGGCAGGTTGATGAGGCTAGCTTCAAGCGACTCGGCCACCGGCACTGCCGCGCGTGGAGCTAGCGAAAACATCGGCAGCTTGTGCAGCAGCGTCCAGGTCGGGCGGCACTGATAGCCCGCCTCGTTCGCGAGCGTCAGCAGCGCATCGCGCAGTGCGAAGTCGCTTCGCGTCAATCGCACCGTGCTCAGCCAGTAGTTGCTGCGAGTCCCCGCGGGCTCAGCGATGAACTTCATCGTCCGGACGTGCGCGAACGCGCGACGATAGTGTTCAGCGAGCTCGCGCTTCGCGATCAGCAAGCCATCCAGTCGCTCCATCTGTGAGCAACCGAGCGCCGCATTCAGATTCGGCATGCGGTAGTTGTAAGCAATCTCGTCGTGAAAGAATTCCCAGCGATGCGCGCGCTTCGCCGTCGTTGTCACGTGCTTCGCATGCCGCGCGAGATTACGATCGTCGGTGAGGATCGCCCCCCCCCCCCCAGTCGTGATGACCTTGTTGCCGTTGAAGCTCAACGTGCCGAGCAATCCAAACGTGCCGGTGTGCTTGCCCTCGTACGAACTGCCGAGCGACTCGGCAGCATCTTCTACGACTGGGACGCGAAATCGCGCCGCGACTTCCAGCAGTGTAGACAGGCGTACCGGGTGTCCGTAGGTGTGCATCGGCACGATCGCAGCAATGCGTCGACCAGTATGGCGATTGCGCAATTCGCCGGTGCTGATTTCGCCAATGGCGGCGAGATGCGCAGCGAGCGCCTCCGGATCCATTCCCAATGTGCTCGCATCGCTGTCGACGAAGTGAGGCACGGCACCGCAATGCGCCACGGAGTTCGCTGTCGCCACGAAACACAGTGCCGGAATCAACACCTCGTCATTCTGCTGCACGCCAGCCATCTTCATGGCGATATGCAGCGCCGCCGTGCCGCTTGCGACGACGACGGCATGGCGTGCACCCGTGTACTCGGCCAGCATCGTTTCCAGTCGGTCGACATACTTCCCGACGGACGACACGAACGTCGAGCGCAAGCAATCCAGGACGAGTTCGGCATCGCGGTCGTCAAACTGCGGCTCGTGCAACGCGACCGGCGCCGCAGCTGGTGGTACGACGGAGCGCAGCACGTCGAGCAACTCACGACCTGCGGAATGAGCGTCTGGCAACATGTGCGCTGCCATCAGATGTTGTACCGGTCGGCTTTGTAGGCAGCGAGATTCGCCGGGTCGGCAAACCATGCCGCCGTCTCGGCAATGCCACGCGCCAGACCTTCACGCCCGCCGTAGGCAGGCTGCCAACCGAACAGTTGTTTGGCCTTGGCGTTGTCAGCCCACAATCGCTCGACCTCCGACAATTGCGGACGCAGTCGCTGCTCATCGGTGACCACCTCGATCTCGACGCCCATGGTTTGCGCGATCAACTGCGCCGTGTCGCCGATCGAAATTTCGAAGTTGCTCCCGAAATTGACGACCTCGCCAATACCGCCGTCGGAATCCAGCGCCGCAATGAAGCCCGCAACCGTGTCACGCACGTAATTGAAGTCGCGCGTCGGCGTCACGGCGCCGAGCCGGATCTGCCGCTTGCCCGAGGCGATCTGGGTAATGATCGTCGGAATCACCGCTCGCGCCGATTGACGCGGCCCATACGTGTTGAACGGTCGTGCAATCACGACCGGCAACCCGAACGATGCGTGGAACGAGTAAGCGAGTTGATCCGCGGCAATCTTGGTCGCCGAGTAAGGTGACTGACCTTGCAACGGGTGCTGTTCGTTGATCGGCACGAAGCGCGCGCTGCCGTACACCTCGCTCGTAGAGGTGTGCACCACGCGGCGGACGTTCTGGCGACGCGCAGCCTGCAGCACGTTGAGCGTGCCGCGCACGTTCGTTTCTACATAGGTGTCGGGTGAGTGATACGAGTATGGAATCGCAATCAACGCTGCGAGATGCAACACTGCATCGCAACCCTGCATCGCTTCGTTGACGCCATTTGGATCGCGGATGTCGCCGCTGAACACCGAAATGCTATCGCGCACTTCCGCTGGCGCCTGATCGAGCCAGCCCCACGAGTTGAAGGAATTGTAGAGGCAGAACGCGCGCACGCGCCGGCCCGCGCGCACCAGCGCTTCGGTGAGATGCGAACCGATGAACCCATCGGCTCCAGTGACCAACACCATCCCGTCCTTCACAGCGATTGCACCTTTGCAGCCACACCGCTGCGTTCCTGTTCGAACAGGCGGACCAGATGTTCGTCGACGCCGCCAATGCGCCGCCGGAGCGCGCGAGTCGCCTTGGCATTAGACAAGCTCATTTCCCGCGGACGCTGCACCAAGTCGAGGCGCGAGCTCATGCGTCCGGCTTGTAACGTCTCCGCATCGAGATTGAACTGCGCCGCCAGGCGCCGGCCAAAGTCCAGCTTAGAAAGACGCTCGTCGCCGACTACATTGAAGATGCCACTCTCACTGCTGTCTACTAGATCATGAACTGCGGCAATGAGCGATTCTGCCAGTATCGGTGTGTAAAACACATCATCGAACAACGTCACGGACCGGCGTTCCCGCAGCGCTTCCAGTATCCAGTCGCTGAACGAACGACGGTACGAAGGCCCCCATGCATAAAAATTCGTGCGCACAACCAGCGCATCCGGACAACTGTCGAGCACGGCAGCTTCGCCATCCGCCTTCGTTCGTGCGTAAACATTGAGCGGTGCAACCGGTCGCAACTCGTCTGCGAACGGCGCGTCGTCAGTGAACAAATGATCCGTGGAGATATGCACCAGTCGCACCCCCTGCGCCGCGCAGGCGCGCGCCACATTGGCGGACAGCTCCACGTTCACGTGATGCGCGGACTTCGGGTCGCTGTCGCACGCATCCACATTGGTCATGGCCGCAGCGTGGACGACGAGCGTCGCGGACGTCTTCTCGATCGCGCGCTTGATGGCGTCCACAGATTCGAGGTCCACCGGCTCGAGCGCGGCGGTGTTCGATACGATGACACGCTGGTGCGCACCCAAGACCGCTCGCCAGGAAGTCGGCGCGTTCACGCTCCAGCTCACGCCGAGGAGTCCGGTGCCACCGGTCACGAGTACGTGACGCCGCTGTATCGCTTCGTCCATCAGTCCTCATACGACGACGGTGGAGCGTTGAGCTCCACGCGGTGCGCTTTGATCCAGCGGCGCAGTTCCGCAACCGACATCCACTCCTTGTTGCTGTCGGAGGCGTACACGAAGTCGGCCGCAACGCGCTGGCCGCCAGCGTGACGCGACGGATCAGACGACCAGTTGTGGATCGCCGGCAAAATCTTGTAGTGAGATGCAAACTCAAAGGTGTGCGGCGCGTCTTCCACGCCGATCATTTGTTCGTGGATTTTTTCGCCCGGACGAACGCCGATGATCTTGTGCGACGCCTGCGGCGCGACCGCACGGGCCACGTCGAGGATGGTCATCGAAGGAATTTTGCGGACATAGATTTCGCCGCCGTGCATGTTGTCGAACGCGTGCCAGACGAGTTCGACCCCCTGCTCCAGCGTGATCATGAACCGCGTCATGCGTGTGTCGGTGATCGGCAGCACGCCGGACGATGCGAGCGACATGAAGAACGGGATCACCGAGCCGCGCGACCCCATCACGTTGCCGTAGCGCACAACCGCGAAGCGCGTGTTGTGCGCTCCTGCGTACGCATTGCCAGCTACGAACAGCTTGTCCGATGCAAGCTTGGTCGCGCCGTACAGATTGATTGGATTGCTCGCCTTGTCGGTCGATAGCGCGACGACCCGTTTGATGTCGCGTTCAATGCACGCGTCGATAAGATTCATCGCGCCACTGATGTTCGTCTTCACGCATTCGAACGGGTTGTATTCGGCCGTCGGCACGATCTTCGTGGCTGCCGCGTGCACCACGAAATCAACGCCGTCAAGCGCACGCACCAGACGGTCCTTGTCCCGCACGTCTCCGATGATGAAGCGCACGCGCGAATCGCTCTCGTACTGCAACCCCATCTCCCACTGCTTCATCTCGTCACGCGAGTAGATGATGATTCGCTTCGGGTTGTAGCGAGCCAGCGTCATCGGCACAAAAGTGCGTCCGAAGGAGCCAGTGCCACCGGTTATAAGGATCGATGCCTTGGTTAGCATTGGTGCTTTTAGGAAGTGAATGGGAAATAAAGGACGCGAACGATCAAGTCGACTTAACCTGCGTCCCAGCATGCAGCATCGATGTTGGCGTTCCCGAATCAGCTAGTCTGCCAAACTCAAGCCGGTACAGCCTATCGCAATGCTCGACGGTGGAAAACCTATGCGCAACGATCACGATCGTTTTGTCACCGTGTAGAGCGGCCACGGCCTCCATTACTCCACGCTCCGTAGCCGTATCCAGCGAACTCGTGGCTTCATCAAGCACCAGCACCGGCGGATCATGATAAAGGGCACGCGCAATTCCGATTCTCTGACGTTGGCCGCCCGACAGACGCACACCTCGCTCACCAACGATGGTGTCCACTCCCAAGGGCAGAGAAGTCAGAAACGTGTCCAGTTGCGCGGCACGCATGGCCTTTCTTAGTGACACATCGTCTATCTGATCGTCGGGCAATCCAAAAGCAATATTGCGTTTGAGCGTGTCATCCGTCAGGAAGATAGTCTGCGGCACGTAGCCTATCTGATCCTGCCAATCTCTGAGCTGAGAATTGATATTTCGTCCATCTACCAGAACCTCACCGGCGACGGGTGCGACGAGTCCCAATAACAAATCCACCAACGTGCTCTTGCCAGCTCCGCTGGTTCCTATGAAACCAACCGACTCACCGCGATTGATCTTCAGCGACAAATTCGCCAGTGCTGCGACATGCGCGCCCTGGTAGGTAAAGGTCACGTCACGAAGCTCGATGGATTCCTCGAACGCAGTAGCGCCGAGGCTTCTCAGCGGAACAGGTGCTGAAAGATTCGCCTCGACATACAGGGTGTCAATTACGGGGAGGCCATAACGAAGTGATTGCGCAGCCCCAAGCGCACGGTTTACCGATGGCATTACGCGAAATGCAGTAGCGGCAAACAAACCCAATGTCGGCAACACGGACTCCATCGCGCGTCCCTGGAGGAGCATCACTAATACCAGCACCGATAACCCAACAACTGCCAACACCTCCAACCATAGCCTGGGAAACTGCAATAACGTCATCTGCAGGCGAGCGGCCAGTGCGCCTCGCTCGTTGTGAACTCTGTACTGTTTCAGAAATTCGGCCTCGCGCCCCAATATCTTCACGTCCTTCGCACCACCCAGCCCCTGCTGAAGATGCTGGACCGCCATGGTTTCGTGATGCTGACGCGCCTCGCCCCATCGAGTGATGCGACTGCGCGCCACACGGTAAAATCCCCATGCGGAAACTCCGAGCACGCTGAATATAACGACTGCACCAACGGGTTCTACAATCAGCAGTAGGAGACACAATCCCACGAGCACCAGACTTTCCGACATCAGAAGCAACCCCGGCAGAATGGCGCTATTGGTGAGCAGACTCACTTCACCAGTAATGTTGCGCAGCAGTCCCGCCGAATTACGCTGCAAATGAAAGGTATACGGTTGGCGCAAGTAAACGGTGAACAGGTGCTGTGACAGCTGCGCTTGCACCGCAAAAGCAAACCGCATCTGTTTCCAAGTGACAAATGCGAGAAACAGATTCTTTAGGAGAAAAACAGCAGTGAGTCCTAGCACCGCGCCTGCAACCAGCTGCGTCCTGTCCGGATTGCCCAGCAGTACGAGTAGCGACTTCAGTAATGGTAATCGTTCCGTATAGCCTGGCTGTGTCAACAATGCCAACACCGGTACAATCAAACCAACACCAAGCGTTTCGAAAACCATGCCGATGAATAGAAGACCGAGTAACGCAGCTGCAGCGCGGCGCTCTGTAGGTCTCAGCAAATTCCAAAGTTTGTATGCGGTGGAGTGCTGTAGGTGCGGTGTGCCAGACAAGTTCAACGCCCCGTCGATTGCCCGCGAAATTGCGTCAAGGCATTCCGCAAATAAGCCACGACGCAGCCAATCACTATCCCAAAAACAACGCCAAGCAAAACAATAATTGTTCGGCGTGGACTGCTTCGTATTTCGGGTGACACCGCCGGATCTACAACTGTGAAGGCGTATTCTTGCTTACCATTTGCCAGCATTAGTGTCTTGGTTTCCATTTCCACAAGACTGTACATGACGCGCTTCAAATCGACCAAGTTGGTACGCGCAATCTGATCGTTGAGATATGCAACATTGCGCTTGGAATCTTCGAGTGCGCGGAACCGCACCAGGTCGTTGGCGAGGGCAACGAACGCATTGGCCCAACGAGCGGCTGTTTGTGGATCCGTCCACTCAATAGCCACGGTAGTCGTTCCTTTGGCCATATCTTTGCGAATAGTAAGGACATTGCCACGAAATCGTTGCGTCGCAAACCACAATGCCGACTCGCCTTTTACATCAGGGAGTAGCTGTCTCACGAGATTATTTCGTTTGATGAACTCATCGACCAACTGACGGGACTCCAGAACGGCTGCGGCTTCACGATCGGGGTTTCCCGCAGCGAAGTTCATCCCCGCGAGAGTAGCAAGTCCTCCCAACTGGCTCGCCAATGGCGCCCCCCCCCCACCCATAGCTGTATTG
>WUUC01166401.1_pt1 | contig 11385 bp, 8 predicted proteins | sample 6278441 | NCBI WGS metagenome assembly WUUC01 (sample SAMN13675441, study PRJNA597444) | soil metagenome | isolation source: soil | place: USA: Washington | collected 2017-10 | reverse complement strand
GCCTGCGCAAAGCCGCGCAGCTCGCAGGCTTTGAAGACATCTCGTTCTGTCCCGAGCCCGTGGCCGCCGCTTACGACTTCGCCGCCGATCTCGACGAACCGCGCACGGTGCTGATCGCAGATCTGGGTGGCGGTACTTCCGACTTTACGTTGGTGCGCATGACGCGCGAAGGCTTTCAGCAACGAGACGTACTGGCCGTGCACGGCGTGGCGACCGCCGGTGACGCGATCGACGGTTCGCTGGTGCGCGCCAGCGTGGCGCCCGAGTTTGGCGGCCAAACGCGTTACATGGTGCCGATGGGCTCCAATGTATTGCCGATGCCCGCAGACCTCATCGAGATCCTTTGTTCGCCGGCCGACCTTACTCTCGTCGATCGCGGCACCGTGCTGCGACGTATCGCAGACATCAGCGCTGGGGCAGTCGATCGCGCAGACTGCAAGAAGCTCGACAAGCTTTACGCGGTCGTCGAAGACGGCGTGGGCTTTCAGCTTTACGAAGCGGTCGAAGGCACCAAGCGAGCACTCTCCAGCGCCGAGAGCGCGGAACTGAGCCTCGACTATCCAGGCGCCGACCTCGACCTTACCGTCACCCGCGTGACGCTCGAGCAAGCGGCCGCGCAACCACTGAATCGCATCCTCGGTGCGCTCGATGACACGCTGACCCTGGCCCAACTTCGCCCGCAAGACATCGACATCGTTTGCCTGACCGGCGGCACCTCACTGATGCCGCTGACGGAACGGGCGATCCGCGAACGTCTTCCCGCAGCAGCGCTGCGCCGGCTGAAGAGCTTGCACTCGGTCGTCTCGGGTCTCGCGCGCCACGCTCAAACCTTGGCTTGAAGCCTGCGAGCGTCCTCTTTCGTAAGCGCGCCCGCAAATTCACGCTCGGCTTATTCACATCGGGCTTCAGCGAACTCGTGTGCGGGTCGTTGAAATTTTGTGAGCCCGCGCCGTACGTCGACAGACAGCCTGCACGACGCCGGAAATTTGGACGATGATCCCCGCCGCTGCGCACCCATAAAAGCGGCTCAGATCCGGGCGATTCGCCCACGCCGTCGCCACATCGCCTTTCATGCGGCGCCGTGTCAAAAGACGCCGACAACGCAGCGGTTTGCCCGCAGGCGTGGCGGTGAAGTGCGAATGCGTTCAATAGCGAGCAGGATGTCGCAACGATGGTCGAGCGAGCAGGTAGCGCTCGCCAGAGACCTCTTGCTTGTATTCATGGTGGGACTCGGAGTGCGCATCGTCTGGGTGTTGCTCATCCCGCCCTGGGCAAGCCCCGACGAACCAGCGCATTTCACCTACGTCACGCACCTGGTCGAACAGGGCGAGATCCCCACTCCTGCGAGCCTCGAAGGCCCCCTGCCGATGTATGCGGAGGAAGTGTCGAAGAGCTGGGAAGACGTCGCGATCACGCAAATCTCCGGGCTCGGCAGCAAGTTCGGCGGCGACCGCGGCTACTTGGCAGTGAATCACGACTACAACAAGGCGCGACGCTACAACGCGCCTCGCGCACAACGCATGACGAGCGCCGGGGCGAGTGCGAGCTCTTACCCGCCAGTGTACTACGCGTTTTCAGCGATCTTTTACGGCATCTTCGACGAAGCGCCGCTGCTGGCCCGGTTGTATGCCGCGCGTGCGTCGTCGGCCGTGCTCGGGGCGTTCACTTGTTGTTTTACTTATCTTCTCGCCTGGGAGCTCGCGCGCTCTCGCGCCTGGGCACAAGCCGCCGCGCTCGCCATGGCGCTGATGCCCATGCACGCATTCATCACCGCATCGGTGAACAACGACGCGGCGATGGTGCTGGTCTCGACGGCCATCTGCTGGTTGCTGCTGGTTTGCCTGCGAAAGCCTGAGATAACGCGCGGCGTCGCAGTCGGTTTGGGCGTGCTCTGCGGACTCATCCTGGTCACCAAACAGACCGCCGCCCTGCTGATCCCGATCACGGCGGTGCTCTTGGCAGTGCGCGCCTTTCCCATCTCGCTCCGCCCCTGGCGCATCCTACGTGAGCGCGTGATCGTCCTCGCCATGTTCGGCTTGGCGTTGCTCGCGATCGACGCGCCTTGGATGATCTTTCGCGTGCTCACCGCGAAAGTGGCCAATGCACAAGCGACGGTCGAAATCGGGCTCATGTCTACCATGCTCGACGGCAGCAAGTACACGCTCGCCACTTACATCCAGCATCAGGTGAACCAAGGCTCCGACTATTTCCACTGGCTCTTGATCCGTACCTTCTGGGGTACATTCGGATGGCTCGAAGTCTTCCTTCCCGACAGCGCATATACAGCCATCGCCGGTCTGTACGTGATCGCGAGCGTTGGCCTCGTGGTGCGTTTCGTTCGCGACCGCGCCTCCCGAGCGAGCACGCTTTTGCTGTTGGGTGTCGTACTCGGGCATCTGTTATTCATCTTCCTGATCGTCGACTATCGCTGGTATTTTGCGCGCGTCGGTTCGGGACTCGGGCTGCAGGGGCGCTACTTTTTCGTGGCGCTCGGGCCTCTCTTGGCTTTGCTGGTGTCCGGCTGTAGTGCGCTGTTTCGTGATCACCCCGTTGCCGTAAGGTTGCTGCCGCTGGCTTCGCTCCTGCTGGCCCTGCAAAGCTTCTCGACCATGTTGACTTACTATTACAGCGTAGTCTTCTCATGAGCGAGCTCCTGCGACGGCCGGCGACACGCCTCGCGATAACGCTCCTCGTCTGCGTGCTCGCTGCGACGGGACTCGCGTTCGCGACCGTCAGTATTCCCACGGGCGACGACATCGCCACCAGCGGCTCTGCGGCGCGTCCACTTCCGGAACTGTGCGAGGGTCGCATTGCGACGCAGGAGTTCATCTCCACCGGCACGGAGATCGAAGGCATCCTTTTTCAGGTAGCGACCTTCGGCCGACGCAATGCCGGGCATCTCGAGGTCAAGGTACGTGCGCTCGTAAAGGGTAAGTGGCAGACGCTCGCCAAGCAGCGGATTGCGAAGAGACGCCTCGTCGACAACGAGTTCAAGCGTGTCGAGTTCACCCCCCCGCTGGCCGTCAAACGAGGTCAGCGCGTCGCGATCTCCCTTCGCTCCAGCAAGGACATCTCGCAAGCGATCTCCTGGTGGACGAACCCCGACTTTCGCGCGCCTGGCATGCGCTTGACACTCGATGGCGTCGAGCAGACTGGCGCAGCGGTCTTCTCGGTCAATTACAAGAGACTCAGCGGCAGCGTCGCGGCTATTCACCGCCCCGTTTGGAAGCGCATCACCTTGTTTTTACGCCCCCCCGGCCGTCGGGTGATGATTGTTGCTGCAATCGCGGCCCTGTTCTGCTTCGTTCACCTGGTGCTTTGGGGAGCAAGGGCGCCGCTTGCTACGCCGGAGAAACCACGATGATGGTGGCTACGCGAGTCCGAGCAGCACGTCTTCTCGCGTCCCCCATCTTGCGCGATCTTGCGATCGTTTTCGCGATTGCTTGGGGCATACGCCTGATCTGGGCCGTGCTGATCCCGCCCTGGGCATCGCCGGATGAACCAGCGCACTTTGCCTACGTGGCTCATCTCGTGGAACAGGACGAGATTCCGCATGAGGCCCCCTACGACAACTCCTACCCGGAGTTCTCCGACGAGCTGTCCGAGAGCGCAGGAAACACCCTGCTCGGGCTCGTCTCGAGGGCAGGCGCCGGACGTCGCGCCGATCTCGCTTACTTTCCCGTGCATCGCGATTACCGCCCTGCTCGCCGCTACAAGCGCGAGCCCGAAGCACGCCATTCAGCAGCGGCCGGCCCTGCGACACCCTACCCACCGTTCTACTATCTGCTCGTTTCCGGTGGCTATGTAGGCTTTCAGGAGCGGCCGGTCCTATCTCGTCTGTTCGCAGTCCGCGCCATCTCGGGCGTAATGGGTGCACTCTGCGCCTGCTTTGCTTATCTGCTCGCCTACGAGTTGCGCCGCGAAAGGCGCTGGGGGCGTGCGGTGGGTCTTTCGATGGCGCTCTTTCCCATGCATGCCTTCATCACGGCATCGGTCAACAATGATGCCGGTGTGGGATTGGCAGCCACCGCATTGTGCTGGTTGCTGGCGAAGGTGCTGCTGACCGAGTCCGTCGACACGCGGCTTGGCGCGGCAGTGGGCTTGGCGGGCGGCGCCATCTTGATGATGAAGCCGAGCGGCGTCTCTGTTCTCCTGCTCGGAGGCTGCTTACTGTTGTGGCGCGCCTTTCCGCTGCGCCGCGGACCCATTCGCTTTCATTGGCCGAGCCTACGCGCGCTCGTGGCGTTCGCGCTCACGTTCATGGGCACAGCGGGCGCATGGACGATCTACCGGTTTACTGCGCACGCTTCGGCGGAGTCCGATGTTCCCACGCAGGAAGGCCAGGCTCTTACTCAGTTCTTCTCGAATACGAGTCACTCGCTGCTCGCCTATATCGCTTACGAATACGAGCTCGGCGCAGGTTACTTTCGGCGCACTCTCGTCGGCACGTACTGGGGCAACTTTGGCTGGCTCGAGCTGCCACTACCATCTTGGTGCGTCGACTGGATTCTGATTTGCTACGCGATCGCTGCCGTCGGCTTGATCATGTTGATGAGAGAAGGCGCGCCCGAACGGCGCAAGGTCGGCCTGCTCTTGGCCATGGTCTTGTTCAACATCTTGTTTCTGATGATCGCCGCCGACTACGCGTTTGGTTTTGCGCAGACCGGCTCAGGACTCGGCATGCAGGGCCGCTATTTCTTCCCGACTCTTTCGTGCTTGCTGTGTCTGCTGTGCTTCGGGCTCGCCCGCGTCTTTACCAAGGTGCGTGGCAACGTCGCGATTTTGCCCGTGTTCGTCGCCACCATTCAACTGGTGTCCCTGCGCTTGATGCTCGCCCGCTGGTATGGAGTGGAAGTATGGTGAGCGGCGCATGGCCTCGCCTGGCGGCGATCGGAGCGGCCTTCGTGCTGCTTCTGCTGGCCCCAGTCTCCATTCCTGTCGATGACGACTATCGAACTCCTGCAGCCCACTGGGGAGACGGCGTCGTAGCGATCAAACCTGGTGGTGTACTGCGGCAAGAACTCCCGGTGACCGGCAAAGCCATTAGGGAAGTGCTGCTGGAACTCGGCGAGTCGTCTACGCCGCTTCAGGGTCGTCTGATCGTCGAGATTTGGCGAGCGCGAGAAGAGGGATGGACCAAAATCGCGACCCGTACAATCGTGCTCGAAAAGACCGTGCGCCTGCTCCGCCATCTGCGCTTCAAGAAGCCGCTAAAACTCAAGGGGAGCAAGCGCCTGGCCATCGTCGTCAGAGCTGCTCCAGAGCTGCGGCGGCCCGTCAAAGTCAGCATCAATCCGCAAGAACAGACGCCGGATTTCGCCTTGAGTCTGGATGGCGCGCCCGTCCGGTCGACCGCGCAAATTGGCATTCTTTACCAACGCTTCGAAGGCCGCGTCGCAACTGCGTTGCCGCGCATTTGGCGGCGCGTGACCGTGCTGCTCGGGCCATTTGGCAAGTCGCTCTTCTTCGTGGGTTTTGGACTCCTGCTCCTAGGCATCTTCGCACTCGCGCTGACACCGAGCCGAACGAGCCCGCAGCAGTCCACGGTGAAGGATTGACGCGCTCCATGCGCTGCGCGCTATTGTGCAGCCGCTGGATGCAGAATGCGACCGCGTTTGGGGACAAACATGCGTTAGATCGCAGGAGTGTCGGCATCTTTTCGCTTCATCCCGTATGAACGTTAGATTCAGCTGCGCTACAGACGCCTGGGCTATCGCGTACAGAATATTGCGGCATTGGAGGAGACCATGGCCTGTTTCGTCCTCGTTCACGGGGCGTTCTATGGTGGTTGGTGTTGGAAGCGCGTGGCAGCGCGACTCCGCGCGGCTGGACACGAAGTTCATACCCCCACCTTGACAGGCTGCGGCGACCGGTTTCATCTGCTCACGCGCGACGTTGGCGTAGACATGCATGCGCGCGACCTCGTCCAGACGCTCGAACACGAGGACGTTCGCGACGCGATCCTGGTGGGCCACAGCTACGGCGGCACGGTGATTACGATGGCAGCAGCGCGCCTCCCAAAACGGGTAAAGCACCTCGTCTTCATCGATGGTCAGACGCCGCTGGATGGTCAGACCGCAAGTGGAGCGCTCGCCGAAGGATCGTCGGAAAAGCTCGCAGAGTTGTCCTCGAGCGACGATTGGCTTCTGCCCGCGCTCTCACTCGAGGTCATGGAGGTGATCGAGCCGGCTGATGTCGCGTGGGTCGAGGGCCGACGCCATCCGCACCCGATGCGCACGCTGCTCGAACCCATTCGCTACGACGAAGCCAGCGTCGTACCGATCGGCAAGACGTATATCGCGTGCACGCGCCACGAGCGTTTGATCGCCTTGTTCGGAGTAGACCCGTTGCAGACGTTCTTGCAACGCGCTGAACGAGAAGGCTTTCGCGTCGAGCGTCTGGACTCGGGCCACGATCCGATGGTCACTGCGGTCGAGCCACTGACCAAGCTGTTGATGTCGCATGCCTGACCGCTTCTATGAGCTGATAAGGCATCTGCACGTAGGCGTGGTCGTACAGGGGCCGAGCACGGAGGTCCTGGTCTGTAATCAGGCAGCGCTCGACTTGCTCGGTCTCGAGGAAGATCAGTATCGCGGCAAGACCTCTTACGATCCGGACTGGAACATCGTCCACGAGGACGGCACGCCTTTCGAGGCTGATCAACGTCCCATGGCGAGCGTACTCGCCACGGGCAAAGCCGTGCGTAACGTGGTGATGGGCGTCTATCGGCCGCGGCGCCGTGATCGCGTTTGGTTGCTCGTCAACGCTCAGCCCGAGCTCGATGACGATGGCTGCATCGTGCAGGTCGTCGCGACACTCATCGATCTGACGGAGCGCAAGCAACTCGAGAGTTCCTTGATGGAAGCGCGCAAGCTCGAGAGCATCGGTCGACTCGCTGGCGGCATCGCCCACGACTTCAACAACCTGTTGAACGTGATCACCGGCGCGACCTCGCTCGCGCTGATGAGGCTGCCAGCCGACTCGCCAATGCGCGAAGAACTCGAACTCAGCCTGGACGCCGCGAACCGCGCCGCCGGGCTCACGCGTCAGCTGCTGACGTTCGCACGGCGCACGGCGGTTTCGTCCGCGACATCCAACGTGGCGGCGGTCGTACTCAGCATGCAGAACTTATTGGCGCGCCTCGCAGGCGATCACGTACGGCTCGAAATGACAGCGCATCCGAACACTGGCTACACGCAAATGGATGCGGTCGAAATCGAACAGATCTTGATCAATCTCGTCGCCAATGCGCGTGACGCGATGCCCTCGGGCGGTCTGCTCCGCGTCGTCACCGAGCACATGAGTATCACTGTGGATGGGCCGGTTCCGTGCGGCGAGTACACGCGCATCTTGGTTTCAGACACCGGCGAAGGCATGGACGAAGCCACGCGCGCTTGCATCTTCGAACCGTTTTTCACCACCAAGGACCTGGGACGCGGCACGGGCCTCGGCCTGGCCACGGTGCACGGCGTCGTGCGCCAACACGGCGGCTTCATCACCGTCGACAGCTCTCCCGGCGAAGGTACCTGCTTTGCCATCCATCTCCTGCGCAGCGCCGCTGCGGACAACGTGCCTGTCGCGCCTGTCCTAGCGCGCGCACGCGGTGGCGAAACGATCCTCGTGGTCGAAGACGAAGACGCGCTGCGCAAACTGACGGTGCGCGTGCTCAAGGATGCGGGCTACATCGTGCTCCAGGCCCACAATGGCCTCGAAGCCCTGCGCACGGCCGAGCGCTATCCCGACGAGATTCACCTGCTTTTTAGTGATTTTACGATGCCAGAAATGGATGGCGTTCGTCTGGCGAGCACGATGCTGGAGAAATTTCCGAAGCTGCGCGTACTGATGACCTCGGGCTTCGCTGGTGAGGGCCGCATTCCGAAGGACAAGTGGCGCTTGCTCGACAAGCCCTATCGGCTCGACCAGCTCGAGCTCGAGGTGCGGGCCGCCCTCGATGACCAGCCGCGCTGATCTGCGTGCCGTGCACAAGGGTCTGACCCGCCTCAAGCAGCACCGAAGGCGTGCGAACTGACTGCGCCAGGCTCCCTCCTGCTTGGTACCGCAATGAATCGGTGAGGGGGATCACGCTAAAGCGTGCTGGGCTGTGGCCAAACGCCGGAAAAACGTCCCCGACCCGCGCGAGAAACTTGTGTCGCCCCCCCACCATCTGCCCCACTCCTAGTTGGGCCGCCGTGATCTTGGTATGGGCGCCCGCGGAGTTCGTAGTGCATCGATTCGCGCCACACCGTGTCTGTCTTTTTCTCGCGCTAACGGCTTGTACTTCATCCAAACCGACGTCCACCGCCCCCAAGACGGAGGACGTGTCGACACGCCCTGTCGGGGCAGCGACCAAGGACAAGCCGGCCAGCGGCGATGCCACCGTGCACAGCGACCTGCCAGCCGGTCGACGCGCTTTGATGGTCGAGAACGGCCAAGAGCGCTGGGTCGATGCCAAGGCCATGCAGGATGCTGGTTACACGATCGTCGATCTGAGTGATTCGTGGACGCCGCTGATCTTCCGCGAAGAGCATACGGACGCCGGTGAGCCGCTCCCCAATCATTACCGTCGTGTATTTCTCGGCCTCGCCAACGATCAACTGGACAGCGACGGCGTGGTACTCGAGCCCGGTCGTAAGAACTATCTCGAGCTGTTCGGGATCTTCCCTTCCCTCTCCGTGCTGCGTGAGCGCTTTCTGACCGACGCGAGCCGCGTCTGCCACGACACCCAGAGTGCCGAGGTCATCGCCGCCGTCGAGACGGTCTCCTACGTGCCCCCCACGAAGCTCGTCGCGGAAGAGCGCAAACTCGCTTGGACTCGCAAGCAACTCGAGACGGCGCGCAAGAAAGCAAAACTGGAAACGTTGGCGGATCTCGCCCGCGAACAACCGCAGTTTGCCGAGCGCGTTGCACTGCTCGAGAAGCGAGCTGCCGAGAAGCTAGCGATGACTGCCGTCGAAGCACGCCTGACGTGCGAAGGCTTGCTCACGCCCAAAAGCCGGCACAAAGCCGGCGTGTACGACGAAGCGATGCGCCTCGCAGTTCGCGAATTTCAGCACAAGAACATGATTTACGAGGCCAATTTCCTGCGGCGCCAGACGGTGGACGCACTGGCTCGACCTCCTCTCAGCAATGACTACGACGGACTCGTGCGCGCGCTGCGCGAGCGGGTGATCTCCGCGGCCGGCATCATCGAGGACGGCACGGCCAGCACGAGCAAAGCAGCCTCAGCGGATCTGGCTGCCGAATACACGAAGCTCACGCTCGATCAACTGGGCATCTCCGACGAACAAACCGCGCTGGCCTTTTTCAAACGCCACGACGCCGCGGCGTTTCAGTCGCTCTTGGCAGCGATCAAGCTACCGCCGCGGCCGGCTTACTACTCCGATCACATGGAGCTCTCGATCCTCGTGGATCGCGGCGACGTTTGGTACGACCTTCCCTTCGACGCAGCCGGCAACTTTCGCGTGCCACCACGCAAGCGCTATCCGAGCCTTACGCTTTACGTCACGCACGAGGGCAAGAATATCCCGCTTGCACGCTGGCGGACGACGATCGGCGGCTGGCGTTCCGATCAAGCCAGCAACGGCTACGAGTATTTCCGCTACAAGATGTCCGACGTGGGCCCGCGGGTGATCCGTCAGATCGTCTCAGGACCGGTCTGGATCGCCCCCACCTCGACGCCCATCCGTTCACTGGTCAAGAGTAAGGTCATCAACGGTGGCGCCGTGCGTGTGGTGAACTACGACGAACTCGGCCCTGGCTACACGTCTGCTTACGGCGTAGTGGCCGGCTACTTCGTCACACCGGGACTCAACGGTCGGCCCGATTTCGACAATGGCGTTCGCGCGCACGGCTCGTCGGACTACCTGTCGATTTACAGCCCGCAAGGCTACTCGCATGGCTGTCACCGTTTGCCCAATCACATCGCGGTGCGTCTGTATTCCTTCATTCTCGCCCATCGCAAGCATGTGGTGCTCGGTGATCAACCACTCGGTTTCTCACGTCAGTTCTTGCAGAAGGAAACCGTGTACGAGATGCGCATCCCCTCGCGCGGCTACGCATATCAGCTAGACCCACCATTGCCTGTAAAGGTGCTTGAAGGAACGATCCGAGGCGCGCAAAAGACGCCGATCGTCGGCTACGTGCCCAAGCCCAACGAGGTCTATCCGCCAGGTCCCCTACCACCAGCCCCGGATAGTCCGGAAGCCAAGGCTGGCGGAGGCGGAGAAGAAGCGGCCGGCGCCGCTCCGGCTCCCGGCGCAGGAGCCACGCCATGAATCGAACCCCAATGCTCGGCCTGCTTGCTATGACTCTGACGACCCTGAGCGCGGTCTGGCTGCTGCGTACCAGCGAAGTGAGCGCCGTTCCTCCCGCTACCGAGCCTCCGCCAGCAGGCTCGGCTCCTGCTGGAGTGAGCCCCACAGCCGCGCAAGAAGGGACGGCAGCCGCAGCGACCGAACCTCCGCAAGACCCCAACACCGCCACCATCATCATCGCGACCGTACCCGCCGCGACCGCGAACGTAACTTGGGGTCGCAAGCTTTTGGGCCGCATCAAGCCTGGTAAGCCGCTGGTCGTGAAGCGCCCACGCGACAGCGGACCGCTCGACATCATGGTGCGTGCCGTAGGCTTTCTACCCGTGCAGACGCGCGCTCATACGTTTTCGGACAACCGCGTGATCGTGAAGCTGACGCGTCCGGAAAGCGTGATGGAACTCTGGGGCTACCGCGCTCCGCAACCCGATGCTGGTGTGTTGACTCCGGAGCAAGCGGCAGCACAGAACGCCGTGACGCCGGCCGTACCGGCTACTCAGGGTTTCACGCCTGTCGCGCCGCCGACTTCGACGATTGCGCCAGCTGTGCCGCCACCTCCCGCCCAATAGCGCGCGCATTCGGGCATCTCCGATCAGCGCTCTGATAAAATCGACGCGTACAAAATCGCCGTGGGCGAACGCGTCATTCACATCGGTGCAGGCGCTGGATACTTCACGAGCATTCTCGCGGAGCTGGTTGGCGAAACGGGAACTGTCACCGGCTACGAGCTCAACGAAGCCCTTGCTACCCGAGCGCAGCACAACCTCGCTTCGCGCTCCAACGTGCGCATCATCGCCGGCTCGGGCGTGCTCTCAGCTCTCGACCGCGCCGACGTAATCTACGTTTGCGCCGCCGTTCAACAGCCGCCGCGCTCCTGGTTCGAAGCGTTGCGAGAAGGTGGACGCTTGTTGTTTCCACTGACACCCGGATCGAAAACAGGCGCGACACTCCTCGTGCAACGCAGCCCTCACTCGAATATCTTCCATGCCCGCTTCGTGTGCGACGCGCGTTTCGTGCCATGCATCGGCACGGGAGACGCGGAGCTCGCCGACCGACTCGGTCGAGCATTCGCACT
>WUUC01017531.1_pt1 | contig 11385 bp, 8 predicted proteins | sample 6278441 | NCBI WGS metagenome assembly WUUC01 (sample SAMN13675441, study PRJNA597444) | soil metagenome | isolation source: soil | place: USA: Washington | collected 2017-10 | reverse complement strand
CAACGCAGCTCTGGCGCTGGTCGGAGACTTTCGGAGCGAGCAGGTGAAGCCGCTGATCGAGCGCTATTTCGCCAGCATCCCCGCCGGTGTACGCGCCGCTGGGCCGCCGGCGACGCTGCCGGCAGCGCAGGCGTTGCACTGGCAAAAGCAGGACGACGTGCCGCTGCCGCGCATCTATCTCGCCTGGCACACGCCGCGCCTGTTCGCCCCCGGAGATGCCGAGCTGGATCTATTGTCGAGCGTGCTCTCGAGCGGCAAGACCAGTCGCCTGTACCACCCGCTCGTCTATGACAAGAAGGTCGCCACGGACGTGGACGCCTACCAGGTCTCACAACAGCTATCGAGCGTGTACGTGGTGGAAGCCACCGCGGCCCCCGGGCAGACCATCGAGAAGCTGTATGCCGAGCTCATGCTCGCGTTGGGTAAAGCGCTCGAGGCACCTCCCACGGACGCGGAGCTCGGCCGCGCTGTCAGCGCGTATAAAAAGGGCTTCTACGGACGGGTCGAGGCCGTGCAATCACGCGCGGATACCCTGGCATCCTATTTCCAGCACACGGGTCGCGCGGACTATCTCGATCAGGACCTGAAGCGGTATGTGGATGCCTCGCCCGCGTCGGTGCACGACGCGGCTCGGCGTTACCTGAATCTCCAGCAGTTCGTTCGCCTCGACATCATACCCGGTAAAAAGGAGGGCGTGGATGGCCCGCCTGCGCCCGCCGCCGCGCCTGCGCCTGCTGGCGCAGCGGCTCCATTGAAAGCCGGCGTGGCCGGAGGGGTACGCTAATGGCCAAGAGGTCCTGGTGGATCGGTCTGTCCTGCCTGGCGCTGCTCGCGTGTGGCGGGTCAAAATCCGTTTCGGCTCCCCCTGTGGTCGCTGGCCCAGCCATGCCCGTGTCCAGCACCGGGCCGGATCGTTCAGGTTTGCCCGAGCCTGGGCCCCGGGCGATCTGGGCGCCACCCGCGCCCACCTCGTGGACGCTGCCGAGCGGGGTGAACGTGCTCCAGCGGACGCACGGTAGCGTCCCGCTCGTATCGCTCTCGCTCGTGATCCCGCGCGGTTCGGAGACGGATCCCGTAAATCAGGCCGGCTTGACCTACATGATGGCCGATTTGCTGGATGAGGGCGCGGGCACGCTGGACGCGCTGGCGCTCGGCGAGCGGCTGCAGGCGCTCGCCACCGACTTCGGCGCCACCGCCAGCGTGGACTATGTCCTCCTCAGCATGAACATGATCGAGGAGAACTTCGGAGCCTCGGTGGACCTGCTAGCGGACATCGTGCGGCGTCCCAAGCTGGACCCGATAGAGTTCAAGCGGCGCAAGGCGCAGCTCGTCGCCCAGGCGCTGGCGAGTGAAGCGGACCCCCACACCGGGCGCCGGGTCGCGATGTACCAGGCGCTCTTCGGCAAGGGGTATGCCGGGGCGGTGTCGAGCGGCACTCGGGATACGCTCGAGTCCATCACGCACGCGGACGTCGTGGCCCACTACCGCCGGCTGATGGTGGGTGAGGGAGCGACCTTCGTGGTGACGGGAGGCGTCGATCGCGAGAACGTCGCGGCCACGCTGGAGCGGGCCTTCGGAGACTGGGGCGGGAAAGCGCAGGTGAAGGCACGGGCCCTGACGCCGGCGGCTGATCAGGGCAAGCTCTACTTCATCGACTATCCGGGCGCGGCCCAGAGCGTGATCGGCGTAGTCCGCCGGGCGCCGGGCGCGGACGCCGCGGACCTGTTCCCGGCGACGGTCTTCAACCGCAGCTTTGGCGAGGCGTTCACCAGCCGGGTGAACCTGAATTTGCGTGAGGCCAAGGGCTACACCTACGGCGCCGTCAGCATGTTCCAGCGCTTTCGCGAGAGCGGGATGTTCGCGATCTTCAGCGACGTGCGGACCGACGTGACGCGTGCCAGCCTGGACGAGGTGCTCGGGGAGCTCACCGGGTTGTGTGGACCACGTCCGCTCAGCGCCGAGGAGCGGGACTCATCGGTGAACGGCTTGTTGCTGGGCTATCCCGCGGGCTTTGAGAGCATCGGCTTACTTGGGGCGCGTTTCGCGCAATTGCCGATCTATGGGCGTCCCCTCGATTGGTTTGAGAAGTGGCCAGCCCGGCTGTCCGCCGTCACGCTGGAAGAGGCCAACCAGGCAGCCAGTGGCTATTGCGAGCGTGGGGCATACACGTTGATCGTGGCTGGAGACAAAGCCAAGGTAGGGCCGACCCTGGAGGGCATGGGCTTCGAGTGGGTCGAGCTGGACGCGCGCGGCAAGCCGCGCTGAGCCCGGGGCCCCGACCCTGGGGCCCGTGATTCAGCCCGGTGCTCGCAGGGCCCGGTTACGCTGGCGGGCGACGTGGCCCAGGGTCAGGTTTCCAGATCGAGCAGGGGGTGCCGCTGCGCCCGTTCATCGCGGAGCCGGAGCCCGAGGTCGATGCGCGCTGCAGCGTGGATCAGCCCCATGTGGCTGAAGCCTTGTGGGAAATTGCCGAGCAGCATGCCCGAGTGTGGGTCGATCTGCTCGGCGAGCAGGCCGACGTGATTGGCGGCTTCGGCGTGGCGCTCGAAGACCTGCATGGCCTCCTCCAGCCGCCCCGCCATGGCCAGCGCTTCGACCAGCCAGAAGCCGCAGAGGATGAACGCCCCCTCGGGCCCGGACACGCCGTCGTCATAGTGATAGCGATACAAGAAGCCGCGATCGCCGAGCCGCTCCTGCACGAAGTCGATGGTGGCCAGAGTGCGCGGATCATCCGGGGGGATGAGGCCGTAGGCGGGCAGCAACAGCAGCGTCGCGTCCGGCTCGGTGCCATCGTAGTGGCTGACGAAATGGCGTCGCGTCGGGTCGAGCCCACGCGACAGGACCTCGGTGCGGATGCGCTCTGATTCATTGCGCCAGCTCACGGCCAGCTCTTCTTCGCCGAAGAGCTGAGCGATGCGAGCGGCACGATCAAAGGCGACCCACAACATCGTCTTGCTGTGCACGTTGTGGTGCATGCCGCCGCGCGGCTCCCAGATCCCGTGATCGGGCTTGTGCCACTCGGTCCGCATCCGGTCCATCAACCTGACGAGGTGCCGCCAGAAGCGCAAGGTGAGGGCGTTGCCGAACCTCTCGTAGACGAAGGCTGCGTCCAGCAGATAACCGGCGTTGTCGAGCTGCAGTTGATCCTTGGCTCCGTTACCGATGCGTACAGGCGCCGAGCCGCGATAGCCCGACAACCAGGGGATGACCTGCTCGTCCGGAACCATGCCGCCTTCCACGGAGTAGAAGATGTGCAGCTCCTCGTGCCGGGTCAGCGCGTTTCTCACGAAATGAAAGAAGTCGCGCGACTCTTCGCGGTAACCGATCAGGTTCATGGCGCGAATGCACAGCGCCGCGTCCCGCATCCAGACGTAGCGGTAGTCCCAGTTGCGCTCGCCCCCCAGCCCCTCCGGCAGCGAGGTCGTGGGCGCCGCGACCATGCCGCCGCTAGGTGCGTACTGCAGCAGCTTCAAGAGTAACGCGGAGCGCATCACGTGGTGGCGCCAGGGGCCATCGTAACGAAGATGATGCGCCCATTGCCGCCAGTGATGGCGGGTGCTGCGCAGGTGCTCGAACGGGCGGTACGCGCTGATCGGCGCCGGCCGCGGCGCGTCCCATGACAGCACCATCCATACGCGCTCCCCGCTGTGCAGGCTGATGCGGGCCTTGAGACCACCTTCCGGGCGTTCCTGCCAGGTGCACGGCCTCGAGACTGCCGCGACCAGTCGTTCGCCCGCGGGCCCGAGGGCGAGGACCCCCTCGGGGGAGATCTCGAAGCGTGCTGCGTGTTCGGCGTAGCCAAAGCGAGGATCGAAGGTCACCTCGATCTCCACGTCCCCTTCTCGACACTCCAGGCGCCGATGCACCTCGTGGATGCTGGCGCGCGGGTCATTCGTCCACGGCATGTAGTCGGTGAGGCGGATCGATCCGTGGCCCAGGACCTCGAACAGTGTCTCCAGCACGTTCGTATCGGGATCGTAACGCTGGAAGCTCTTGTAGGGGCGGGACACCGGGGTCAACGCGGTGATGCCGCCCCGCTTGCTGTCCAGGATCCCCGCGAACACGCTCGGGCTATCAAAACGTGGCAAGCAGAGCCAGTCGATGGCGCCGTCCATGCGCACCAGCGCGCAGGTGGTGCCGTCACCGATCAGACCATGCGCACCCATCGGCAGATCGTCGCCGGTGGTGTCGGCGTCGAACGAGAAGGGCCGGTTGAGCCGACGCGTGGCGCTGTAGATATCCATGGCTCCGATCCTAAATCAGTGGGCGGGATTTGTCCGCACGCTCGACCGTGACGACGCGGACTTGATGCGCTGCAGCGAGCGCCGCGGCTAGCTCGGTGTGCCGCGCTTGCACACACCAGGCTTCCCCCCGCTCGCAGCCGGGCTGGTTGTGCATCGGCCCAGGCATCAGATCCCGGCTCGGGTGAGACGGAGCGCGAGCAGAGACCCATGGCGATGGGGGATGGGGCGTGGGGCCCGGGGTCGTCCGGTTTTACCTTTCCATACACCGTGGCGCAGACACGAGCCTTTCGCCCCTGGGCTGGGCGCGGCATGAGCACGCCCCGGCTATACGTCGGCGTGAGTGTCCAGACGAAGTCGCGCTCGAGCTCCCGGGCTCGATCGAGGCCCTCACGGTTCCTTTCCCCGCAGCCTGAAGCGCTGCTGGAGCCTGCGCGTGCTCCGGAGCCGGTCCTCGTGCAGACCTTGCAGCACGGCGGTGGGTAGGCGAAGCTCGCGGCTATGCGGGTCGGCATCGTAGTCACGGATCTGGACGGGACACTGCTCGATTCGCGACAGCGGCTGAGCCTGGCCGATCGTCAGACGTTGATCGAGCTGGGGGAACGCGGGGTCACGCGCGTCATCGCGACGGGTCGTTCCCTGTTCTCGGTGTGCAAGGTGCTGGGTCCGGACGTGCCCGTCGATTTCGTCGCGCACTCGTCGGGTGCCGGCATCGTGAGTTGGCCTGACCGCAGCTCGGTGCGAGCGCTGCACATGCCAGCGACCGACGCGGCCGAGCTCGCCGCCGAGCTCGTCGCACGTCGCCATGATTTCATGCTGCATCGTTCGATCCCCGATAGCCACCAGTTCTACGCGCATCGCAGCAGCGCCGAAAACGCGGATTTCGACCGGCGCTTACAGCTGTATGCGGACCATGCTCGGGAGCTCCGCTTGCCGCTGCCCGTCGCCGAGCCCATGTGTCAGGCGTTGGTGATCGTGCCGTCCTCGCTCGGGGCGAGCCACGCCGAGCTGCGCGCAGCCCTGCCCGGCTTCGAGGTGATCCGCACCACCTCGCCCCTGGATGCGAGCTCCATGTGGATCGAGATCTTCCCCGTCGGCGTGGGCAAGGCGGCGGCCTCGGCCTGGCTGCGTGAGCGCGAGCGGCAGGAGCCCTGTCTGTGTCTGGCCATCGGCAACGACTACAACGACCTCGATCTGCTCGACTGGGCGGACATCGCGTTCGTGGTCGCCAACGCGCCAGCGGAGCTACGCTCACGCTATCGCAACGTCGCCTCCAACGACCACAGCGGCTTCAGCGAAGCGGTCCTGAGCGCGCTCGGCTGAGCGCCTCAGGGCGGCTCGGGATCGTCCTCGCCCGGGCCGTCCAGCGGCGCCGCTGGCCGGACGCGCACTCGCTTGTGGCGCTGCAGCTGCACGAGCCCGGCGGGTGCGCCGCGTGGCTTCTTGATGTCCGAGACCTTGCAGTAGTGGACCTCGACCCAGCCGGCGGCGCGGGCTTTTGAATACCAGGCCGCGTAGCTAGCCGCGCGCTCGATCACGGATCCCGGGATCTCGACTCGATCAGGATTGCTGATCACCACATGGCTTCCGGGAGTTCCGCCGGCCACGTGCAGCCAACTGTCCGTGGCCCGGGCGACGCCGAACGTGAGCGCGTCGTTCTCTCGGGCGCCGCGCCCGATCAGGACCTCGAAGCCCTCGACGAGCACGCTGCGGTACGGACGTCCCTTGCTGGCCATGATGTGAGTGAATGAGCGCCGTGAATTGTCCGCGGTATTGCGCGTCAGACCGAGACGTGTCGAGTCCGCACGCATCGGCTGCGGAACTTTTCGGGAGATATAGAAACGTCCCGAGCCGCGTCCGCTGGCGCTTTGCCGAGCCGGCTCGCCAGGGTAAGATAGAGCCAGGCCCTGGCTCCTCCAGGGTGAAAGGCAGGTAGGACATTGGAGCATATGTCGCATTCCCGTGCCATCGTGGCGTTCGTATTCAGCGTCGCGGCCCTCGGCTGCGGCAGCGCGGATCCCGAGCCACCCCTGACGGCTACCGAAACGCCAGCAGCGCCGCTTCCTGCCGACGAGATGGAGGGCGCGCCGGAAGGCTCTGGCTCCGGCCTGGAGCTCTCGATCGAGGGGCATCGGGACTGGACGGCAGCGCTGGCCCGCCTCGAGATCAGGGAGGGCGAGCCCGACGTGAGATTCTCGATCACGGGCGGCGCCGACGCTGATTGGATCCAACTCAACTTTACCTTCGAGGACGTGGCCAGCAGCATGGGTCCTCACGACGTGGAGCTGACGTCGCCGCTCGAGGGGGAGCAGGTGGCCAACGCAAGTCTGGATGGCGAGGAGCTCTACTCACGGAGCGGCCACGTCATGCTGACCTTGTCGCCCGACGGCCGCATCGATGGCGGCTTCGAGATCGTGTTAGCCCGAGGTGCTCCTTCGCCGGACACTCCGCCCGATGCCGAGGCAACACCTCTGTCCGGAGACTTCCACGGCACCTGGGTCTTGAGCTGTCAGTCACGGCTGCCGGGGCACCGGACGCTGGTCTCTGGTGGCGAGTACTGCGACAGCCTCGAGTTTTAGAGCTCCGGGCCCCCGCTGAGCGGAGCTCGGCGGGGTGGCGGTTTAGAGCTCCGGGTGGCCGCTGAGCCCAAGCTCGTGTGTTGCTCCGAGATAGGGGCAGGGCAGGCGGCTCGGCGGCTCCTCGGACCGCCGAGCACGACCCGCCGAGAGCTGGCGCTCAGGCGAGCGCCAGCGTGACGATTGAGCCGCCGTGGGTCAGCGCGGAACGACCACGAAGATGTCACACGGAAAGTCGAAGCTGATCGAGGTCTCGATGGTCGGGCTGCGCCAGCTGGCGCACGCCGTGCCTTCGAGCTGCACGGTGGTCTCCGACAGCATGCTCCAACCGTTGACCGGGTCGAAGGGGACCGGCGCGCCGTTGACCACCACCCGCGCGAGCTCCCCGAGATCTTGCCGGGAGAGGTCCACCTGCACGCCGTCCTCACCCAGGTCGAACGTGCAGCTCTTCACGCCCGCGAGCGCCGTGCGGATCTGCTCCGTCAGCGCGGCTTGATCGGTGGGATCGGGGCGGTAGACGGGCGCGTTACCGGCGAGGAGCGGATCGGTCGTGTACGTGCCGATGCTCTGACCCGCTACTGCCGGCTTCCCCGTGTCCGCGAAATCCGTCGCCCAACCAGCTACGCCGCTGCATTCATTGTACAACCGGGCGGGATCGTACACTTCAGTCTCAGTCCGCAGCATCGGCGCGACCCCGAGCCCGGCGCCAGCGTTGGCGAAGCCTTGCAGGACCGAGGGCAAGATGCTCGCTTGCGGCGAGGTGACACCGAACACCAGCGTCTGGATGGGCGCTGCTGTCACGCCCGGCGTTTCGGTCCCCGTGGCCAGGCTCTGGAGCAGGCCGACCACCGAGTCCGGCGGGCACAGCTGATTCCCGTCATTGCAATAGTCGGGTTCACCGTCGGTCACGAACAAGATGTACTTGTCACCTTCGGTGGTATCCGCCCTGAGCTCCGCAGCCACCTCCTTCAAGGCCAGAACGGTGGGCGTGTCCTTCGAATCCACTGGGCGATCGAGCGGTTCGTACAGCTGCGCGATCGCCTGGTAGTTGCCGAGCGCTGGCGCCACCAACGGCACCTGTAGATCGCATTGGTTGTTGACCGTTTGCCCAGAAAAAGCTCCGAAGCCAAAACGCACGTTGGCGTCCAACTCGCGCATGACGTCGAGCACGCCCCCGCGCAGCGCGGTCCATGCGCTCACCCCATCGGCGATTGGGTCGAACATCGTCCCCGAGCGATCCACCAGCACGAACACCGTCGGGATGTTCGGAATGAAGCTGCGCTCCGCTTGCTGGCAACCCATCGGCGTCAGCGCATCCTCAGGGTTCTCGCTGACGAAGCCGGTGTTATTGTCACCGCTCGGCAGGGTAGGACTGCCCGGGCCAGCCACGGGCGCTGGAGTGCCGTCAGGCTGTGTCGTCTGCCCCGGGCGTACCGTGAGCGCGCCTTGCTCCTCACCTCCGGCACCACACGCCGCCACCACTGCCAGTCCTGTTCCGATGATCACGTGTGACCAGAGCCGTTGCGTACGCATATCGCGGCATTGTTACACCAGATCGGCGGTAAGGAAACCCGATCGCGAAACGAAGACAAATTGCGCCCATTCGACCCGATCCGCGGCGCGTCTTCCCGGCGCGGAGATCACGCTCCTCGCTCGCGTCCCACTGCAAACGAATCGTCTGCCCATCACTGGTAACGTTCCCACACGGGTCACGTCGGCTGCTCGGCGACTCCATCCACACGCCGCGCTGGCTGGAACAGGCTCATTCGTCAGCGTGAGCGCAGCGGGCGAGACACGACGCCTCGCGTCAGCCGCCGGCGGCATGCCCCACGTTCAACCCGACCAGATTCCCGTGATCCGATGGATCGCGGTCGCGTCGGCTCAAGAGCTGCGCGGCTCAGGGAGCTGCGCCGCCCACGTACTCCACGCGCAGCAGGCGAGCCTCCGGGTTGGCGGAGTAGTAGCCATCGCCGTACTCCAGCACGTACAGCGCGCCGTCCGGGCCAAATTCCAGATCGATCGGATTATCCAGCTGAAAACCCGGCGCCACGGGCTCGATGCGCTCCAAACCCCCCTCGCTGCTCAGGCGCATCAACCGGACGAGATCCCGCGCCCAGTCGTAGAACAGCGGTGCTCCGGCGTATTGCATCGGCCAGCGCACGGCGGACAGGTCCTCGACGTAGCTGTACGCCGGGCCCGCCATGGGGCTCACCCCGCCAGAGCCCAGCTCGGGAAAACGTGCCGAGGCGCCATAGGAGTAGGTCAGGTCCGCCGCGGCCACCGGCGGGAGCTCGCGCTGGCCTGTGTTGCGTGGCGAGTCGTTGCTGGGGTTGCCGCAATCGAAGGCGGAGCCGGACTGCTGGGAGGCGAAATCGAAGTCGACGTAGGGGCTCTCCGCGTCCGCGCAGTAGGGCCAGCCATAGTTGGCCGCCGCGCGGATAATCACCCACTTGCCGAGCCCGGCGGGGCCGCGCAGCGGGTTGCTCTCGCGCGCATCGGGTGAATGGTCGCCGAGATACACGTGACCGCTCTCGCGGTTCACGGAGAACCGAAACGGATTCCGCAGGCCCATGGCATAGATCTCCGGGCGGGTCTGGGGGGTGCCCGGAGCGAACAGGTTGCCTTCGGGAATGGTGTAGCTGCCGTCCGCCTCGACGTGAATGCGCAGGAGCTTACCGCGCAAGTCGTTGGTATTGGCGGCGCTGCGCTGCGCGTCCAGGGCCGGGTTTTGGCCGGGCCCTTCATCGATCGGCGTGTAACCTGCCGAGACGAACGGGTTGGTGTCGTCACCGGTGGACAGGTACAGGTTGCCGGCGCCATCAAAATCGATCTGCCCGGCGACGTGGCAACAGCTGCCGCGATCCACCGGCACTTCGAGCAGGACCTGTTCGGAGCTCAGCTGCAGCTGCTCCTGTTCCAGGACGAAGCGCGACAGGCGCACCACGCCCTGGAACGCCGACCATGTCTCGGGAAGTCCGGACAGGGGAGCCTCCGCCTCGTCCAGGTCGAGCGTCGCTGGATCGTCGACCGGGTTGTCCTGGAGCGGTGAATAGTAGAGATAGACCCAGCGGTTCTGCCCGAACTCGGCATCGATCGCGATGCCCTGCAAGCCCTCCTCGTCATGTGTGTACACCGAGAGCCGGGCGGCGGCGCTCCTCGTGCCATCCTGCTGGTGGAGCCAAACGGTGCCATCGCGCGAGGTGTGCAACACGCGGCCATCTGGCAGGACCGCCAGCCCCATGGGTTCGCCGGGGCTGTCGTCCAGCGTCACCTTGCGGAACGGAGACGGCGCCGGTCCCGGGCCGCTCTCGCGCGAGTCGCTGCAGGCCAGCGAAAACCCCACGAGAGCGGTACACAGCGCGCGCTGAAGAAGCATCGACGACCCTTTACGGCGCGCTTTGGCGCACCGCAACCACCCACGCGACCAGGGCGGCCGGACGCCGCGGCAGCGCCTGGAAGTCATCCCGCCGACAGGGGCGCCTGTTCCGAGAAGAGGCTCGGGGACGCTCTAGCCGCGCTCGGCCAGGACCCAGGAATTCTTCTCCTTCAAGAAATTCAGGACCGCCGCTTCGAAGTCCGCAGGCACCGAGCGGGCGACCGCCGGCCGCGCCAGGAGGTCACGCGAATACTCGGCGAGCGCCGGCAGCTCTTCCAACCAGCGACTGCCCGTCAACTGGCTCAATAGCTCGATGCGCGTGAAGGCTGGCGCGACCGCCACGTCGGCCAGGCCGAAGCGGCTGCCATCACCTGATAACCAGCGCCCCGGTTTTTCCTGAGCCAGTCGGGTGAGCCGGGCCGTCAGGTCCGTGCGTTGCTCCAGCCCCTGTTCTCGGGTCGTGCTCGTCATCAGGCGAAAGAGGGTGAGGAACAGATCTTCCCCGGCGAAAGGGAACCAGGCCCTATCGCGCGCGCGTTCTACTGCGTCGGACGGGGCGAGCCTGGTTTCCCCGGCGGTTTCATCCAGGTATTCGCAAATCGCCTGGGATTCGAAGAGGGCGGCTCCGTCGAGCAGCAAAATCGGCACCTTGGCTCGCGGTGACTTTTCCAGGAACCATTCAGGCTTTTGCGCGAGATCGATGTACGTCACCTCGTGTTCCACCTTTTTCTCGAGGAGGACGATCAGGGCGCGTTGGACGAAGGGGCAGGTCTTGCTCGAGACCAGCGTCGGTAACATGGCTCGAGCGTCGCACGAGCGCGCCTCGCGCCGCCACTCTGATCTGCGCCGCGTGGGCTGCCCTGGCTTGCGTGGAGCGCCTGGGCCACGCACGCCTGCTCCGCTGTCATTCGTGCCTGGAACTTTCGGGGCGGGGCACTAGGTTGGCGGGGTGATTTCCAGCATCTGTGTGTATTGCGGCTCGAGCTCGGGGCGCCAGGCCGCTTACCAGGAGGCCGCGCAGGCGCTGGCCGGCGCGTTGGTGCGGCGGCGCATTCGCCTGGTGTACGGCGGTGGGCGGGTGGGCCTGATGGGGGCTCTGGCCGACGCCGTGCTGGCCGAGGGGGGTCAGGTGACGGGTATCATTCCCCGAGCGCTCGCCCACAAGGAGGTCGCGCACGCTGCCCTGAGCGAG
>WUUC01229622.1_pt1 | contig 11388 bp, 11 predicted proteins | sample 6278441 | NCBI WGS metagenome assembly WUUC01 (sample SAMN13675441, study PRJNA597444) | soil metagenome | isolation source: soil | place: USA: Washington | collected 2017-10 | reverse complement strand
CGATCGTGCGGCGCTGGATCTCGTCGGTGCCCTCATAGATCCGCAGCAGCCGCAGCTCGCGGTACCAGCGCTCGACCGGCAGCTCGCGGGTGTAACCCATTCCGCCGTGGATCTGCAGCACCCGGTCGACGATCTCGTTGGCCTTGACGCCGCCGTAGAGCTTGGCGATCGACTGGGCCTGCCGGGAGTCCGCGCCCGAGTCCACCTGGAAGGCGGCCGCGAGCACCAGCCAGCGCAGCGCCTCGATCTCCACGGCGGAGTCGGCGATCATCCACTGGATCGCCTGCCGCTCGGCGATCGGCTTGCCGAAGGTCACCCGGGTGCGGGCGTGCTCGATCGCCATCTCGACCAGCCGCTCGCAGCTGCCGAGCGCGCGGGCCGGCAGCAGGTAGCGGCCGCGGGCGATCCACTGCATGGCCAGCGTCAGACCCTGCCCGACCTCGCCCAGGACGTTGCGGGCCGGCACCCGCACGTCCTCGAAGACCAGCGCCGCCGGGCCCCACTCGCCCATGGTGTCGATCGGCTCGGACTTCCAGCCCATCTCGCGGTCGGCGAGAAAGCAGGTGACCCCGCCGTTGACGCCCTTGTCGGGGTCGGTGATCGCGAACACCATGGCGAAGTCGGCGTCCGAGCCTCCGGTGATGAACGTCTTCTCGCCGTTGAGAACCCAGTCATCGCCGTCCTGGCGGGCGGTGGCGCGCATCGCCTGCAGGTCTGAGCCCGCCCCCGGCTCGGTGATCGCGAAGCAGGACCGCCGCTCGCCCTCGATGGTCGGCAGCAGGTACTCCTGCTTCTGCGACTCGTTGGCCTGGAACAGGATGTTGTCGGCCGCGCCGCCGAAGTAGAACGGCACGAACGTCCGGCCCAGCTCGGCCTCGATCAGCGCGGTCATCACCGCCGACAGGCCCATGCCGCCGTACTCGGGCGGGGTCTGGATGCCCCAGAAGCCGAACTTCCTGGCCTTGGCCCGAAGCTCGCGGATCTCGTCGTAGCTGACGCCCGGCTGGCCGGCCCGTTCCCTGCGCAGCACCGTCGGCTCCAGGGTCGCGACCTCGCGCTGGACGAAGTTGCGCACCCAGTCCCGGGTCTGACGCTCTTCTTCAGTCAGAGAGAAGTCCATCGCGGGCTGTCCTCATCGCTAGGGCGAGTACACGTCCCTCGAATCTAGCCCGGTCTCGGTTCAGGGTTCGATCACGATCTTGCCGACCAGCTCGCCGGCCTGCATCGCGGCCAGCCCGTCGGCCACCTCGTCCAGCCCCAGCAGCCGGTCGATCCGCGGCCGCAGCCCGGTCACCTGCAGAAAGGAGATCAGCTCGCCGAGCTCGGCGCGGGTTCCCATCGTGGAACCGACCACCTGCAGCTGCAGAAAGAAAATCCGGTTCAGCTCGGCCGGCGGCATCGCCCCGGAGGTGGCGCCGGAGATCACGACCCGCCCGCCCGGCCGCAGCGACTTCAGCGAGTGCGACCAGGTGGCCGCCCCGACCGTCTCCAGGACCGCGTCGACCCGCTCGGGCAGCCGGGCGCCGGAGGCGAAGGCCTGGTGCGCGCCGAGCTCCAGCGCGGTGGCCTGCTTGGCCTCGGTGCGGGCGGTCGCCCAGACCCGCAGGCCGGCGGCCCGGGCCAGGCCGATGCACGCCGAGGCCACCCCGCCGGTGGCGCCCTGCACCAGCACGGTCTGCCCCGGCCGCAGCTCAGAGTTGACGAACAGCATCCGGTAGGCGGTCAGCCAGGCCGTCGGCAGGCAGGCTGCCTCGGCGAAGGACAGCTCGGCCGGCTTGGGCAGCAGGTTGCGGGTGGGCACCGTCACCAGCTCGGCCAGCGCGCCCTGGTGCTTCTCGCTCAGCAGCGAGCGGCCCGGGTCCTGGGTCTCGTCGCCGGACCAGTCCTCGGCGCTGATCACCGAGTGCACCACCACCTCCTGGCCGGTCGAGGTGTCGATCCCCGCCGCGTCGCCGCCCAGGATCATCGGCAGCTGGCTCTCCTTGATGCCGACCCCGCGCAGCGTCCACAGGTCGTGGTGGTTGAGGCTGGCGGCCTTGACGGCCACCGTGGTCCAGCCCGGCCGCTGTTCGGGCTCGGGGCGCTCGCCGATCACCAGCCCGTCCAGCGGGGCGTCCGGGTTCAGGGCACTGGCGTAGGCAGCTCGCATAGCCACGACCCTAAACGTCGGGCGCTCGGAGCGGACGGCCCACCCGCGCCTCATCACAGCAGGCGGCATCACGTGAAGGAATCATTAGTCGGGACGTCCTATGAACGCTCCTGCGATTAGTGGGACATCCTCGTCCATATCAAAAGGACGTCAGAGGCGATCGCCACGAAAAAGCAGCTCCGCGCACCGTCGCCTCACATCGAGACAGTTTGACGCGCCTCCCCCTCCGTTCCGTCTCTGTTCCGCCAAGTAGCCCGAATGTTCATCCGGCGAGGCATCCCCATACTGATAGCCACGATGTAGTCGAACGAGCTGCCTGGCGGAAGAAAGTCAATTGGCTTGCTGAGTTCTACGAACCTCCAACTTCGCTCGCCTGCGCTTTCAGGTATTAGCCGTACGTCCTGGGCCTCGTCACCGCCAACATTGACCACCTCTAGCCGGTAGCTTGAGGAGGCCCCCTTAACGAGTTGCAAGCGGATCACGGCTGGTGGGCTGCTCGGAACAGTAAGGGAACCTTGATCTGCCGGGACCCCAAAGCGTTCACGCACGACTCGGACCAGCATGCTCGCTACCTGTCGCTCAAGCTGGTCCACTGTCTCGAAGCTCTGCAGTAGGCCCGACTGCTCCTGTTGAGTCTTGAAGACACGAAGGGCGGTCCATTGATCGGCATCGACACTGCTAGGCATTACGGGCCGGTCCGAAAAGTAAAGGCTCACGTGCTTTCCCGCAGTGATCGAACGCTGTATTTCCTCTGCGGTGCCGCTGTCAGCCTTGCCTGTCGGCGTGCCTAGTCGGGTCCAGAACACTCCGACGATGATGTCGCTTCCGTCGACTAGTTGTCTGTTGATGATTGCTTGCGGTCTGTTTCCGGTCTCGGCGGTGGCGTTCGCTTCCCAACGAACTGGCAACAGAATCGTGCTGGTTGCTTCGCCGTGGTCGGCGTTCCACCGGTGAATCGTCTGCTCAACCCCGTCCCTCTCTGCGGACACGTCCGAGGGGGAGGCAATCAGCACCCGAACCACCTGCGCGCGAAACACCATCCGGTGAGTCTGTCAGTGAACTGCAGCGGGCTTCTGACGAAACGCCCGCGCAGACGCGATGTGCTACATCTTCGATCGCAAGGACATCAACTCGGCTGCCACTATCCTCAAACGCCTGCTCGATCGCGGCAATGAGCTCGGACCGATTAGGCCGTCAACCCCCGCGATCGGGCGCCGGCGAGGTTGATGTTGAGGGTGCTCGGCCTGTGCGTGCGCCGGACGGTCGAAATACACCGACGCCTATGGCAGGCCACTCAGCCGTAGCAGTCCACACGCCCGCTGCTTCAGGTCGGAGCCCGCCCGCACGATCTGCGACCAATCCCCGATTGTGGCCACCTTGCCGTTGCTGCGCGGGCGGTCCGGGTGGGCCGCCGCCCCGGCGATATCGGCGATGAGCCGCTCGTCCGGCACCCGCCGCGAGATCGGGCGGGGCGTCGGCGTCGTCGAGTCAGCACCCGGCACCTCCCGCGAGTACAGATTCAGCAGCAGCACGCGGTACGCCTCGATGTCATTACCACCGCCGCCGGAGAGCCTGGTGGTGCCCGCGTTGATCCCGTCGTCCATGTCTACTCCTCGGCTGGCCGGCCTCTAGGCTGAGGCGGTGGCACTTCCCCGGACGTCCTGGCGTCGGCGTCCGTTGCTGGTGTTGATCATCCTCATCCTGCTGCTGGCGATCGGCTACGCCGCCCGCGCGTTGGATGACGGCGACTCCCGAACCGGCTCGCATCCGGCTGGCACGCAGGCTGCCGGCGCGCAGCTCGTCGGTGCGCCGGTCCGCTGACTCAGCCGGCCCAGGACGGGGGTCGCTTGGCGGCGAAGGCCGCGATCCCCTCCTGTGCCTGCGGGCTGGCGAAGTAGCCGGCCGACAGCTGGCTCATCTGGGCGAGCTCCTCGGCCATCGACAGCGCCCCCCGGTCCCGGCGCAGCAGTTGCTTGACGCCGGCCAGCGCCGCCGGCTCGCACAGCCGCAGCATCGCGGTGTAGCGGGCCACCTCGGCTGCGACGTCGTCGCTGACGCTGTTGAGCAGCCCGATCTCACGCGCGCGGGCCGCGCCGAAGGTCTCGCCGGTGAGGAACAGCTCCAGCGCGGGCCGGGGAGCCAGCCTGGGCAGCACCGGCACCGAGATCACCGCCGGCACCAGGCCCAGGCGCACCTCGGTGAACGCGAAGTCGGCGTGCTCGGCGCCCACGGCGATGTCACAGGCGGCGATCAGGCCGATGCCGCCGGCCCGGGCCTTGCCCTGCACCTGCGCGATCACCGGCTTGTCGAATTCCCACAGCCGTTGCAGCAGCGCCGGAAACGCCACGATCGGCTGGTCCTCGGCCGCCACCCCGGCGACCGTGGTCAGGTCCATGCCTGAGGAGAACACCGGACCGGTGTGACCCAGCACCACGGTGCGCACCTGCGGGTCGGCCGCAGCCTCGTCCAGCCGCCGGCGCAGTTGGCCGAGCAGGTCCGCCGACAGCGCGTTGCGCCGTTGCGGGGCGTCCAGGGTGATCCGGGCGACGGAGTCCGCCACCTCATAGCCGACCGTGCTCACAGCCTCAGAACTCGTGCTCACTGCCACTCCAACTCCTCGGTGGGATAGCCGCCGGCACGCTCGCCGCGAGCGGCGTTTCACACCTTTCGGCGGGTCGGGTGCAGCCGTGCGCTGTAGGCATTCAACACTGGTGTCATGCCATCCGCACTGCCGCTCGGCGATCCGGCGCCGCCGAGTGGGCGCTTGACCGAGACCGCGTTGCTCAGCCTGCCCACCCGGCCGCTCGGCTTCTACGTCCACGTTCCGTTCTGCGCGAGCCGGTGCGGCTACTGCGACTTCAACACCTACACCGCCCAGGAGTTGGGCGCCGGGGTCAGCCAGGGCTCCTACGCCGACACGGTGCTGGCCGAGGTCAGGCTGGCCCGCGACGTGCTGCCGGCCAGCGCGCCGCCGGTCTCGACGGTGTTCTTCGGAGGTGGCACGCCGACCTTGCTGCCGGCCGAGCACCTGGGGCTGGTGCTGGCCGAGATCGGCGCGGAGTTCGGGCTGGCGCCCGACGCCGAGGTCACCACCGAGGCCAACCCCGAGTCGGTGACCCCGGCCTACCTGGCCAAGCTGCGGGCGGCCGGCTTCACCCGCATCTCGCTCGGAATGCAGTCGGCCGTCGGCCATGTGCTGGCCGTGCTGGAACGCCAGCACCGGCCGCAGCGGGCGGTCCAGGCGGTGGCCGAGGCTCGGGCGGCCGGATTTGAGCACGTCAACCTCGACCTGATCTACGGCACGCCGGGTGAGACCGACGCCGACTGGCAGGCATCGCTGGACGCCGCGCTCGGCTCGGGTGCTGACCATGTCAGCGCCTACGCGCTGATCGTCGAGGACGGCACCGCGCTGGCCCGCAAGGTCGCCTCCGGCGCGGTGCCGGCCCCCGATGACGACGTGCTGGCCGACCGGTACCTGCAGGCCGACGACACGCTGCGAGCCGGCGGCTTCAGCTGGTATGAGGTGTCGAACTGGGCCCGGACGCCTGAGGCCCGGTCGCGTCACAACCAGCTGTACTGGGCGGGGGCGAACTGGTGGGGAGCTGGGCCCGGCGCGCACAGCCATGTCGGCGGCATCCGGTGGTGGAACGTCAAGCACCCCACCCGTTACACCGCCGCCCTGGACGCCGGCCGCAGCCCGGCAGCCGGCCGGGAGACCTTGGGCGAGCGGGCCCGGCTGACCGAGCGGCTGATGCTCGAGGTTCGGATGGTCCAGGGGCTGGACCTGCGCGCCCTGCCGGAGCCCGCCACCCGGCACGCCGAGCAGTGCCTGAGCTGGGGACTGGCCGAACGCGAGCCGCTGGCCCACGGCCGGCTGGTGCTCACCCAGCGCGGCCGGCTGCTGGCCGACGCCGTGGTGCGCGACCTGCTCGACGTCCTCTAGCGAGCGTCAGGGCGGTTCTTGGGCCGCAGCTCGTCGAGGTCGAGCACCCGGACATGCAGGGTGTGCCGCTGCTGCAACGCCGCCCGGACCGCCCGGTGCAGGCCGTCCTCCAGGTAGAGCTCACCGTCCCACTGCACGGCGTGCGGAAACAGGTCGCCGTAGAAGGTCGAGTCCTCGTCGAGCAGCTTGTCCAGCGCCAGCTCGCGCTTGGTGGTGGTCAGCTCGTCCAGGCGCACCGGCCTGGGCGCCACGTTCGCCCAGTCGCGGGTGGAGAACTTGTGGTCGGGGTAGGGCTTGCTGTCCCGTACCGCCTTGAAGATCACGTTCCCACCTTCCGCTTTTACGCGTGTTCTGCGCGAACACGCTCAGCACCCTAACCGGTGCCGCCGCTCTGGCCGCGTTCTGCTGGCAGGTCGGCACGGTCACCGCACTCCGGGCCTGGCCTATCCAACTAAGCTATAGACGTGGGCCGAGCGTGAGGAGGCGATGAAGTGAACGTAGAGGAGCGCAAGCTCGAAGTGCTGCGCGCGATCGTCGAGGACTTCATCGCCACCAACGAGCCGGTCGGCAGCAAGGCCATCGTCGACCGCCACAACCTGGGCGTGTCGCCGGCGACGATCCGCAACGACATGGCGGCCCTGGAGGACGAGGGCCTGATCCATCAGCCGCACACCTCGGCCGGCCGGGTGCCGACCGACGCGGGATACCGGATGTTCGTCGACCGGCTCACCTCGCTCAAGCCGCTGTCAGCCGCCGAGCGGCGGGCGATCGAGAAGTTCCTGGACACCGCGGTGGACCTCGACGGGGTGCTGCAGAACGCGGTTCGAGCACTGGCCCAACTGACCCGCAACGTCGCCGTGGTGCAGTACCCGTCGCTGTCGCGATCGCGGGTCCGGCACATGGAGACGGTGCTGCTGAGCCCGTCCCGGCTGATGCTGGTGCTGATCACCGACACCGGACGGGTGGAGCAGCGGGTCGTCGAGCTGCCCGAGCCGGTCGAGCCCGACGACGTCGCCGAGCTGCGCACCACCCTCAACGCCAAGCTGCGCGACCAGCGGCTGGCCGACGCGCCGGCGATCGTGTCCGAGCTGCCGTCGTCGGTGCCGGGGCACCTGAGCGGCCTGATCGGCATTCTGAGCGCGGTGCTGCTCGAGGCGCTGGTCGAGCACCCGTCCGAGCGGGTGGTGCTGGCCGGCTCGGCGAACCTGACCGAGCGGTCCCTGGACTTTCCCGCGATCCGGCCGGTGCTCGAGGCCCTGGAGGAGCAGGTGGTGCTGCTGCGGCTGCTGGACCAGCAGTCGGCCACCTCCGGCCAGGTGCTGGTGCGGATCGGCGGCGAGAACAGCTACGAGGGACTGCACACCACCTCGGTGGTGTCGGCGGGCTACGGCCCCACCGGCATGTCCCTCGGCGGGGTGGGGGTGCTCGGGCCGCGCCGGATGGACTACGCGCACACCATGGCCCGGGTGGCTGCGGTGGCCCGTTACGTCGGGGATTTGCTGGCCGAGGGCTGATCCGCTGCCGGCCCCCGAGCCGGCCCGGCCTTTCCGTACACTCGACTGAGTGGTTGGCACTCGGGGTTGCTGAGTGCCAGTAGAGACTTGAGGTGGATGCACCGGTGGCAGGTACGGTCCGGAACTACTACGGGATGCTCAACGTCGGCAGCGACGCGACAGCAGAAGAGATCAAGCGCGCGTACCGCAAGCTCGCCCGTGAGTTGCACCCTGACGTCAACCCCGACCCGCAGGCGCAGAACCGGTTCAAAGAGGTCACCACCGCCTACGAGGTGCTGTCAGACCCGGAGAAGCGGCGGATCGTCGACCTGGGCGGCGACCCGCTGGCCTCGGCCGGCGGCGCCGGTAACGGCAATCCGTTCGGCGCCGGCTTCGGCGGCTTCGGCGACATCTTCGAGACCTTCTTCGGCGGCGCCGCAGGAGCCACCCGCGGCCCGCGCAGCCGGGTTCGCCAGGGCGCTGACGCGCTGTTGCGGATCGAGCTGACCATGGCCGAGATGGCCTTCGGCGTGCAGAAGGAGATCGCCGTCGAGACGGCGGTCACCTGCCAGACCTGCCAGGGTGACGGCTGCGCCCCGGGAACCCGGCCGCGCACCTGTGACACCTGCGGCGGTCGCGGTGAGGTTCAGTCGATGCAGCGCTCGCTGCTCGGGCCGGTGATGACCAGCCGGCCGTGCCCGACCTGCGGCGGCACCGGCCAGCAGATCCCGTCGCCCTGCCTGAGCTGCACCGGCGAGGGCCGGGTCCGGGCCCGCCGGACCATCATGGTCGACGTCCCCGGCGGCATCGAGGACGGCATGCGGATCCGGATGACCGGCCAGGGCGAGGTCGGCCCGGGCGGCGGCCCCGCCGGCGACCTCTACATCGAGGTCACCGAGCATCCGCACGAGACCTTCACCCGCGAGGGCTCTGACCTGCACTGCACGCTGGCGGTGCCGATGACCGCCGCGGCGCTGGGCACCGAGGTCACCCTGACCACCCTGGACGCCGAGGAGCGGGTCGAGATCCGCCCGGGGACGCAGTCCGGAGCGGTGATCACCCTGCGCGGCAAGGGAGTGCCGCGGCTGCGCAGCACCACCCGCGGCGACCTGCACGTCCACGTCGAGGTGCGCACCCCGACCCGGCTGGACGAGGCGCAGGAGAAGCTGCTGCGCGAGCTCGCCGAGCTGCGCAACGAGGAGATCGGCAGCGGCGCCAGTCGCGGTGGGCTGTTCTCCAAGGTGCGCGACGCCTTCGGCACCCGCTGAGTCCGCGCTCCGTCCGCTGCGATGCCTCCGCTGTGATGCCTCCCTGTGACGCCTCCGCTGTGACGCACTCACTGTGACGCCCGCCCGGTGACGCCGCCGCTGTTTCTGGTGCCCGACCTCGGCGACGGCGACACCCTTGTGCTGACCGGCGCCGAGGCTCACCACGCCGCCACCGTGAAGCGGCTGGCGGTGGGGGAGGCGGCGTTGCTTTCCGACGGCCGGGGCGCTGTGGCCCAGGCCCGGGTCAGCCAGGTGAGCCCGGACCGGGTGGTGTTCCAGGTGCTGTCGCGAAGCTTGGCGGCTGATCCGCAGCCACGGCTGGTGGTGGTGCAGGCGCTGCCCAAGGGCGAGCGGGCCGAGCTGGCGGTGGAGCTGCTGACCGAGCTGGGCGTGGACGAGATCGTGCCCTGGTCGGCCGCCCACTCGATCGGCCAGTGGAAGGGCGACCGGGTGGCCAAGGGGGTCGCCAAGTGGCAGCGGGCGGCGCAGGCGGCGGCCAAACAGAGCCGCCGGGCCCGGATCCCGGTGGTGTCGGAGCTGGCCGGCAGCGACCAGGTTGCCGGCCGGATCGCCGCCGCCGGGTTGGCGCTGCTGCTGCACTCCGACGCCGACGAGCCGTTGAGCCGGGTCGCCGTTCCGGCCGCCGGCGAGGTGCTGCTGGTGGTCGGGCCCGAGGGCGGGCTGTCGCCGGCGGAGCTGGAGCTGTTCACCGGACGCGGCGGCCGTCCGGTCCGGCTGGGCGCGGAGGTGCTGCGCACCTCGACCGCCGGGGCGGCCGCGCTGGCGGTGCTGTCGGTGTCCTCGGGGCGCTGGGGCTGAGCCTGGCGCGGGCTCGCGCTAGCGTCTAGGCATGGAGAACTGCCTATTCTGCAAGATCGTCGACGGCCAGATCCCGGCCACCGTGGTGCTCCAGGACGCCGACTGGCTGGCCTTTGAAGACATCGGGCCGAAGGCGCCGGTGCACGTCCTGGTGATCCCGAAGCGGCACCTGGCCGACATCGGCGAGCTGGGCGCTGACCCCGAGGCCGCCGCAGCGGTGGTCGCCGGCATCGGCGCGGTGGCCAAGCAGCTGGGCCTGTCGTCCTACCGGACGGTGTTCAACACCGGCGCGGAGGCCGGCCAGAGCGTCTTCCATGTGCACGCCCACGTGCTCAGCGGGCGCAGTCTGGGCTGGCCGCCGGGCTGAGCCGGCGGGCTGAGCCGGCGGGCTGAGCCGGCGGGCACGGCGGGCACGGCGGGCGCGGCGGGCCCCGGGTGGAAGAAATCCGGGCATAACTTCGGTTTGGTAATTGCGACCTACGGGTAAAGTGGGAAGCACCTCGTCCTCCATAGCCAGAAAGCAGCGCACAAGCCCTTGTCGGAACCGACCCCCGCACGGCCACGCCAACGCGTCCAGACTCCGTTCGTGGTTCCTGGGAAGCTGTCGATGGTGGGCCTGCTCGGACCGCGCGACGAGCTTTTGAAGCTGATGGAAGCCCGACTGGACTCTGAGATCCATGTGCGTGGCAACGAGATCACGGTGACCGGTGAACCCGGCGAGAACGCTCTGGCCATCAGGCTCTTCGAGGAGTTGGTGCAGCTTATGCAGTCCGGACACGACCTGACCGCGGACTCGGTGAGCCGCACGCTCGGCATCTTGCAGGCCGACACCGAGCAACGCCCGGCCGAGGTGCTCAGCCTGAACATCCTGTCCCGGCGCGGCAAGAACATCCGGCCCAAGACGGTGAACCAGAAGCGCTACGTCGACGCGATCGACGAGCACACCATCGTCTTCGGAATCGGCCCGGCCGGCACCGGCAAGACCTACCTGGCGGTGGCCAAGGCGGTGCAGGCGCTGCAGGCCAAGCGCGTCAACCGGATCATCCTGACCCGCCCGGCGGTCGAGGCCGGCGAGCGGCTGGGCTTTCTGCCCGGCACCCTCAACGACAAGATCGACCCGTACCTCCGCCCGCTGATGGACGCCCTGCACGACATGCTCGACCCCGAGTCGGTGCCCCGGCTGCTGCAGGCCGGCACCATCGAGGTCGCGCCGCTGGCTTACATGCGCGGGCGCACCCTCAACGACGCGTTCGTGATCCTGGACGAGGCCCAGAACACCACGCCCGAGCAGATGAAGATGTTCCTGACCCGGCTCGGGTTCGGCTCCAAGATCGTGGTCACCGGTGACATCACCCAGGTGGACCTGCCCAACGGCGCCAAGTCCGGGCTGCGGGTGGTCCGAGACATCCTCGGCGACGTCGAGGACATCGAGTTCGCCTACCTCGACTCCAAGGATGTCGTGCGCCACCAGCTGGTGGGCAACATCGTCGAGGCGTATTCCAAGTACGACGACGCGGTGTGAGGCGCTGACGCGATTGAGCGCCCTGCTTGAGCCCCAGCGTCGAAATGAGCTTCATGAGCATTGAGGTCAACAACGAGTCCGGCGTCAGCGTCGATGAGCGGGCGATCAGCTCGGCCGCCCGGCACGTGCTGGACTCACTCGGCATCAACCCGCTGGCGGAGCTGTCCATCCTGGTGGTCGACGAGGCCGCCATG
>WUUC01207318.1_pt1 | contig 11388 bp, 8 predicted proteins | sample 6278441 | NCBI WGS metagenome assembly WUUC01 (sample SAMN13675441, study PRJNA597444) | soil metagenome | isolation source: soil | place: USA: Washington | collected 2017-10 | reverse complement strand
CAACTTCAACTCCACCGGTTTCGTCAACTCCGACCGCTACGCCGTGGCCATCCTGGTCAAGGGCCCGGCTTATGAGTACAACTCCGGCACGCCTGCCATGGTGAGCGCGATCGCCAAGCGGCTGATGCCCGGCGGAGTCATGCGCCCATAGACCGGCGGCGTCATGCGCCTAGGACGCAAACGGGGTCATGCGGGCGTAAGCAGCATGGCACCCAAAAACTCGCGATCAAGGTCTTCCGGCAGCCGCCGTGAGGGTTTATTTTCACTTCATGCGGTCGCTCCCTATACAAGAATTAAGTTGCCCGATCGACTGGCAGCCCAGCGCGCTGGCGCCGGTGTTCTACGGTTTCCGCGAGTACACCGTCGCCGACGGCGCCCCGCTGACGGTGCGCGTCTACTACCCCAGCCTGGACGGCTCTCCCGACGGCGCGCCGCCGTTGCTCGGCTGCGGGCGCTACCCGCTGATCATGTTCTGCCACGGCAGCTGCCCGGGTGAGCCTCTGCAGTACCAGAAGTGGTTCGAGCTGCCGGCCCAGCTGGCCCGGGCCGGCTATGTGGTGGCGGTGCCGCAGATCATCGGGATCGACGAGCTGCCGTCGGAGCGCCCCGAGGTGCAGGCGACCCTGCGTGACCTGCTCGACTGGATGCGGGCCGGCTGGGAACACCAGGACACGCTGCTGCCGCCGCCTGCCACCGGCCTGGCCGGGCACTCCTACGGCGCGCTGCACGCCGGCATCCTGGCCACCACCCGGCCGGTTCTCGCCGTCGCCTCGTTGAGCGGTGTGTGGGAAGAGTGGTCCAAGCCGTCGATTCCGATCCACCAGGGCGCGCCGGCCCGCCTGTTCACCTGGGGAGCCAACGCCGACACTAGCTCCGAGGCCAGCGCCGACCTTCCTGCCCAGTATTGGAATCCCATTCCGCAGCCGAAATACCGGGTGCTGTTCGAGAAGGCTGAGCACTTCGATTACCTCTACACGACCCAGCTCGCCTGCAAGCCGTCCCGCGGCCCGTGCCCGTTCGTCGGCGCGTACACCACCGACACCGTGACGATGTTCTTCGCCCGCTACCTGCAGCCCGAGCACTGGCCCGACCTGTCTGCCAAGATCGACGATTCGCTGATCCCGCCGACGACAGCAGAGCTGGCGCAGAATCTGACACCGGAGCAGCAGTTCTTCCTCGGCGGCTACCTCGCGGGCGTGCCTGCCTTCAACGACTCGTCCAGGTGCAAGATCGCGCTGCGCGAGTCGCCGCCTGACCTGATCGAAGGCCAGCTGCTGTTCTACCGCGACAACACCCGCGAAGGTGTCGGCGATCTGCACTCCCCGTCGGTCATCGGCCAGGGCGGCTGGCAGTACCTGACCCGAGTTTTGTCCGGCGGAGACGGCATCCTCTACGCCGTCAACTCCCAGGGCGAGCTGCTGTTCTACCGCGACCACAACCGCGACGGCACCGGCGACGTCCATACCCCGTCGGTCATCGGACAGGGCGGCTGGCAGCAACTGCTTCACCTGTTCGCCGGCGACCCGGGCGTGCTCTACGCCGTCGATGACCAGGGCCAGTTGCTGTTCTACCGCGACCACAACCGCGACGGCACCGGCGACGTCCACACCCCGTCGGTCATCGGACTCGGCGGCTGGCAGCAGATGCGCCACCTCACCTACGGCGGAGACGGCATCATCTACGCCGTCGACGACCAAGGCCAGCTGCTGTTCTACCGCGACCACAACCGCGACGGCACCGGCGACGTCCACAGCCCGTCGGTCATCGGACTCGGCGGCTGGCAGCACATGCGCCACCTGGTCGCCGGCGAGCCGGGCGTGCTCTACGCGGTGGACGACCTGGGCCAGCTGCTCCATTACCGCGACTACCACCGCGACGGCACCGGCGACGTCAACACCCCCAAGGTCATCGGCAACGGCGGCTGGCAGGCCTTCAGCCAGCTGACCTACGGCGGCAGCAAGATCCTCTACGCTGTGGTCGGCGCGTAAGCCAGCCCGAGGGAGCCGCACATGTCGTCCTCAGTCGGCGCGGTCCTGGTGACCGGTTGCTCGTCCGGAATCGGCGAGGCCACCGCCGCGCTGCTGGCCCGCCAAGGCCACACCGTCTACGCCACGGCCCGAGATCGGCATAGCCTGGCGGGCTTGGAGGCGGCCGGCTGCCGCACCCTGTCGCTCGACGTCACCGACGAGGACTCGATGCGCTCGGCCGTGGACGCCGTCGTGGCCGAGGCCGGCGCGGTCGGCGCGCTGGTGAACAACGCCGGCTACTCCCAGTCCGGCGCGCTGGAGACCCTGGCCCTGGACGAGGTCCGCCGCCAGTTCGAGACGAACGTCTTCGGCCTGCTGCGGATGTGCCAGCTCGTCCTGCCGTCCATGCGCGAGCGCGGCGCCGGCCGGATCGTCAACGTGTCCTCGATGGGCGCCAACTTCACGATCCCCGGCGGCGGCGCCTACCACGCCACCAAGTACGCCGTCGAGGCGTTGTCCGACGCACTTCGGTTCGAAGTGGCCGGGTTCGGAGTCGGGGTGACGGTCGTCCAGCCAGGCCTGATCCGGACCGCGTTCAGCGAACGGGCCATCGCCGAGATCCCTGCGCCCGCGTCCGCCGCGCAGGCCGGACCGTACGACGAGTTCAACGCCGGCGTGGGCACCGCCACCCGCGATGTCTACGAGCGCGGGCCGCTGGCCAAGCTCGGCGGCCGCCCGGAGGCCGTCGCCAAGGTGATCGCCCGCGCCATCACGGCGCAGCGCGCCCCGGTCCGGGTCCGGGTGACGCCGTCGGCGCATCTGCTGATCACGCAGCGCCGGCTGATGCCCAGCCGGGTGTGGGACCGCTTTCTGCGCTCCCAGTTTCCGACCCCGGCAGCCGCACAGGCGCAGCCGCGTCCGGCTCCGGCTCCGGAGAGCTGAGCCGTCAGTCCTGCGAGATGAAATCCAGGCAGGCGCCAACCACGTACGCGCTCTGCTGCAGTTGCGGCACCGTCGGCACACTCTGCAGGGCAGCCGAAAGGGGCGGGACAGGTGACTCCGCGCTAGCCGACTGGTCCAGGTTGAGCAAGCTCAGCGAGTCGTAGAATCCGACGACCACGTCGGGCGTCACGACGTCCACCAGGGCCACTGAGCTGGGAGCGCTGAAGGTGACGGTGGGGGTGTCGCTGATCAGCAGGCTGACCAGCCGCCCGAAGTCGCCTCCTGAGCTCAGCGGCCCGAGGTTGTAACTCGGCTTGCTGACGAAGCGGTAGCCGGTGACGTCCTGCTGGCCGTTGCGCCAGGCCTGGGCCAGCGGGTCGGCGTAGTACCAGCCGGTGTCGGTGGCTTGTTGCCAGGCAGCCTGCCGCACCGCCACCAATTGGCAGCCCGGGTAGCTGATGGTGGCGATGCTGCCGTTGCCGGCCGGGACCTGCACCGTCACCGTCGGCTGGCCGGACTGCAGGCCGTTGGAGATGGTGGCCAGCGGGGTGTTGACGCCGTAGCCGACCTGGCAGGTCGCCGAGACGGCGCCGGTGTCGGGGTCGACGGTGAGCATTCCGCCGTTGGCGGCAGTCGGCTGGCGCGTCGCCTGCTTGAGTGCGCTGAGAACCTGGTTGCCGTAGCCGGCTGACGTGACCGCGCTCTGGCTACGAGCGGCAGTGTCGGCCGCGCTGATCCCGTACTCGATCTCCGTCAGCAGTTGGGCGTAGGCGTTGGGATAGCCGCCGGGCCCGGACAGCATGGCCAGGCCGGCGGCGTCACCGGGACTGACCCGCGCGCTGATATAGCCGAATGTGCCGTTGTTGAATACCTGATTGGCATTCTCGTAGTACCACAGGAAGTTGCCCTGGCTCGGATACTGCACCAACGTGACGCTGGTGTGGTAGATCATCGCGATCTGCGCGTTGATCGCGGCAGCCAGCATTTGGTAGGGGTCTTCGCCATCATCGCCAGCAGCGGACGGGAGGGAGCAGGCAGCGCTGCTCCCTCCCGCCGGGCTGGCTGCTGGTCCGGACCGCGCAGGGTCCACAGCCTCGGTCATCAGGACGACGGCGCCCCGGTGACCGTCCAGATGTGAGCGTTGGCATGCTCGAAGTCGTTCAGGCTGTCGAACAGCGCGCTCTTGATGACCCGGACGATCTCGGTCTGCTGCGGCACGCTGCGCGGGCTAGGCGGCAGCACCGCCGTCACCGTGGTGGCGACCAGCACGGTGGCCATCGTGCTGGGAGCCCCCACGCCGTTGACCTGCACCTGCAGGTTCATCTGGCCGGCGGCGGTGTAACCCTGCAGGTCGACGCGAGCGCGCTGGGTGTTGGTCAACGTGCCGGCCCCACCCCACATCCCCGCGTAGCTCAACAAGTTGATCGCGGTGACCGCGTCGGCGTGAATGGCCGCCCCGCCGCCGGGAAACGCTCCGGGCATGACGCCGGCTTGCTGCTTCTGGATAGGCATCGGTGTTCCTCCTGGTCGCTCGGCCGGCTCAGCCGGTAGCGCCGGGGTTGGCGACGGCGGCGCCGATGACGTAGGCGGTCTTGAGGTTCTGGGGAACGCCGGTGACCTCGGGCGAGGCGGAGAACGTCACGGTGAACGTGCTGTTGTCCGAGCCTTGGGTGAACGAGCTGCCGTAGGCCCCCTGGCTGAAACTGCCCAGCTTGATGAAGCCGAAGAGGGTGAGGTTTCCGCTCGCCTGCTCGTTCCAGGACTGGGCGAAGGTGGAGTAGTCGGCGTGCGTGTAGGTGATGCTGATGGTCGGGTAGTTCGAGATCAGCAGGTTGGTCAGCAGGCCGAAGTTGCCACCGCTGGCCAGCGGGCCGAGCTGGTAGGGCGGGGTGTTGAGGAACTTGAAGCCGGTCACGTCCTGGGTGCCGTTGACGACAGCCTGGTTGATCGGGTCCGGGTAGTAGAAGCCGGTGTTGGTGGCCTGCTGCCACGCGGCCGGGGCGGCCGGCACCATCGAGTATCCGGCGTAGGTGATGCTGACACTGCAGTCGGTGCTGGTGCCTGCGGTCTTGGACATGTCGTAGCCGCCGCTGACCTCGGTCTCGAACTCGAGCCAGGAGCCGATGGTGAAGCCGGCCTGACCTTGCACGTTGACCTCGAGGTCGCTGCCGGAGGATTGCGAGGTGGTCATCCCGATGGAGATGGTCCGGCCGGTGTTCAGCAGGTCATTGTTGATCGAGGCGATCGAGTCGCTGATTCCCCAACCGTCGTTGTAACCGGGAAGCACCGTTCCGGTGTTGGGATCGAAGGTCTGGATGCCTCCGTTGGAGGCCGACGGGTACATCGCGTTGGCCTTGAGCTGGCTAAGCGTCCAGGCGCCGTTCTGCAGCTGATCGCTGAACCCGTTCACCGGCTGCATCAGGTTCAGATACACCGTCACATCGGTGATGACCTGGTCGGCGCCCATCGGCGCCTTCGGCAGCAGAGCCTTGAGATTGCGAGCGGTCGCCATCGCGGTGTAGCTGAGCGGCGGGGTCGCGCCGCTCCACTGTGAGCCCAGCACGTAGCCGATCACGTAGTCCTGTTTGGTCTGCACTCCGGCGGCGGCCATCTGCGCGGCGGTGATCGTGCCGTAGCTGTTCTGGTAGTCGCTGACGATCGTGCCGGCCTGCACCGAGGCGTTGGACTGGGCCTGGGTCAGCTTGGCCTGGTCACCGGAGCTGAGCGAGAAGACCATGTCGTTGATGACGGCCACGTAAGCGTTGGCGAAGCCGCCACCGGGTGAAAGCGCGACGGTGTCCACGACGTTGCCGGGCGATGCCAGCGCGTTGACGTACTGGTAGGTGGCGTCGTTGAAGACCTGGTTGCCGTTCTGCCAGTTCCATTTGAAATCGCCCTGGGAGGGGTACTGCACGGGGTAGAGGGTGGACTTGAAGGTGTCCTGGACAGCTGCCATCGCCTGCTCTTGCAGCGCGCTATAGAACTGCTGTCCACCGGTCGGGCTGGTCATCTGAAAAGCTCCTTGGGGGTAGGGAGGTTTGCGTGCAAAGCCGAGCTTGCTGGTTTTAACACCGATATGACATCGTTAAAATTGATGAAGTTTGCGAAGCTCCCGTACCAGCTCGTAGTCATCGCAGACGCGATGGGTGAGCGCCACCGCAGCCAACTGGGAGGGGCTGTTCAGCTTTTCCAGGATTGATTGGACATGGCTGCGAACCGTCGGCAACGCCAGGTGCTCACGCCCGGCGATCTGCGCCGCGCTGGACCCGTGCACCAGCGCGGCGAGCACCTGACGCTCACGCCGGGTGAGCCGGTGGAACAGGCCGGCCGCCGCGGTCCGAACGTCCAACCGCCGCGCGAACTGAGCCGCCAGCTCAGGAGAAAGCGGATTCGACAGCAGGTGGTGCAGCTGTCCCGCCAACTCGGTGAAAGGCTGGTCGCCGTCTACGGCGGCATGCACGCCGTTAGCGAGCGCACGGCCCAATTCGGCCAGGCCGGTGCGCGAGCCGACTGCGACGTAGGCTATGCCCGCAGGCGGGTGCCCGGGTGGCCCAGCAGGCAACACTCCAGCACGATCAGCCACCAGCACGATATGTCGGGGCGGCTTGTGGCGCACGCCGCTCGTTGGTCGCCAGTGGCTGCCCGCGCTGACCTGCCAGCCCAAAGCTGTCAGCGCGGCCAGCAGCGCCGCCCCTAGGACGTCGTTTGCGGAGATGAGCTGGACGGATCGGAGCGGTCGCTGCGACGGCTCGACAGGGTGATCAAAATACGTCATGAAGCGGCTTATATCGGCAAACCGTTCAGACCGGATAATCCGGCCCCGACATGCGCGGTCCGATGCTGGCCTCCTACCACGAGCCGTCGGCGATCCACGCACGGGTGAGCTTGAGCGGAGCCGGTGACGAGCGCCTGTCTCGTCACCGGCTTACCCGCGAACGCGCGTCAGGCGCTTCGCCCGGGATGCCAGATGTGCACTCGATACCTAAAGAAGGGCCGCCTCAGACGTCAACTATTGCCGACCACTGTCGGTATCAGCACCGCTGACGCGCCGCTCTTTCCCGGCATCGACCACCTCCTGGAAAGGAAAGAACGTGCAAGGAATGAAGCGTGTCCTGGCGATCACCGCGGCGGCGACCATGACCGGGTTGGCCGGCCTGATGGCCACCGCCGCGCCGGCCTCGGCCATCCACCCGTGCCAGAGCTACGACCCGCCGGACTACTGCTTTGACTACGACCAGCCGCCGCCGGCCCCGACGGCCCCGTCGTCGCTGACGGCGCCTTCGGTGCTGCAGACCTCGGTCACCCTGCAGTGGACCGACCAGGCCATCACCGAAACCGGCTACACCATCCGCCGGGTCGTCAGCGGCGTCGCCGCGTACTTCAGCGCGCCGGCCAACAGCACCACGTTCACCGACACCACGGCTCCGGCCGGGCGCTACATCGAGTACTACGTCTCGGCCCAGAGGTGCGCAGACGAAGGCAATTGCTCCAGCAGCGCCGCCGTCCGGGTGGCGGTCCAGACCCACCAGCAGCCGGCTAACCCGACCGGCGCGCTGTCCTCCAGCTCCAACCTGGGCAACTGGGGTTACTACTCGATCACCGGCTGGACGATCGACTACGACACCATCGACCCCATCCAGGTCTCGCTGGTAGTCGACGGCGTGGTCACCCAGACCAAGACCGCTAACGCCACCTACTCCGGACTGAATGCCAGCAAGCCCGGTTACGGCGACAACCACGGCTACAACTTCTACACCACCAAGTCCACCGTGAAGGGCACTCACACGGTCTGCGTGCGGGCGACCAACGTCGGCGGCGGGGTCGACACCAACCTGCTCTGCTCGTCCTACGTGGTTCCGGGCCCGCCGTCTGCGGCGACCAACCTGAACCTGACCAACACCGGCACCTCGATGGTGATCGGGTTCACCGACAACGCCAATGACGAGACCGGCTACGTCCTGCAGCGCAGCACCGACGCCCAGGCCAGTTGGCTGTCGGTCGGCTCGCAGTACCCGGCGATCAGCGGATCGGGCAGCCGAGGCACGGCCACCGACTACTCCTCACCGCCGGCCGGAACCTGCTACCGGATCCTGATGGTCAACTCCTACGGCAACACCCCGAGCGCTGCGGTCTGCTCCTGATCGCGATCAGCCCCGCGTTCGACCAGCCGGCTGCCTCGTCCACCGGGACGGGGCAGCCGGTTTTCGTCATGAGCTGACCGAGGACGGCTGGACGGCGCCGTCCAGGCACAGCCGCGGGATCAGCCGTTCGGCGTTGCCGGTGGTCAGCGCCCGCCAGGTCTGGCCCTCAGGCTGCGGCGCGGCGTCGATCGACGCGACCTGGGACAGCACACCGGCCACCGGCGTCCAGCAGTAGTCGCTGCCGTAGAGCACCTGCTCGCAGCCGAACGCGCGCACCAGCGCCGCAGCGGCGTGGGGAAACGGGGTGCCGGCGATGTCATACCAAAGGCCGCCGAGCTGCTCGGAGACGGGCCGGCCATCGGCCAACCCACCCGGCAACATCGCACCGAACAGCTGGATCCGCTCCACGAGGACCGGCAGCGCGCCACCGCTGTGCGAGAAGACCCACTGAATGTCGGGGTAGCGGGACAGCACGCCCCGCAGCACCAGATCGCTGGCCGCCCGAGCCGAGTCGAAGAGGAACTCCACCATCGGGCGCGGCCGGTTCAGCGAGACAGCTTGCCAGTTCGGCGGCGACACCGGATGCACGAACACCGTTGCGCCGCGGCGGTTCAGCTCGGCGTACACCGGCTCATACCGCTCGTCGCCCAGATAGACCCCGTGCGCGTTGCTGAGCAGGGCCACCCCGTCGGAGCCCAGAACGTCGAGCGCATAGGCCAATTCGACCAGCGAACCGCGGACATCGGGAAACGGCAGCGACGCGAAGTGCCCGAACCGGCCAGGGTGGGCCTGCACCTGCTCCACCGCGAACTCGTTCATCCGCCGGCTCAACCGGCGAGCCGCCGTGTCGTCCCCGAAGTGGGTTCCTGGCGAGGACACCGACAGGATCGAGGTCCGCACCCCGGCCTGGTCCATCAGGGCGAGGTGCTCAACGGCGCTCCAACTCGCCCAGCGCGGCATTCCTTCCGGCTGCTCGTGGCCGGCGCGGGTGGCCGCGCGAACGTACTCCTCAGTGACGAAGTGAGAGTGCACGTCGATCAGCTCGGTCACTGCACGCCCTTTCCAGCGGTGGCGAAAGTCGTTTTCCGACACCGCGATTGTCGACGGCCGATGCCCGCGCCGCTCCTTCACGCCTGCTCTGCCGGCAACCGGCGCAATCCCAAAGATGCGGCGACACCCCCACTGGCCCAGCCTGTGACAAGCGCCGGTGATCTCCGCTTCGGCCGCCAATCGACAGGACCTGGCGAACTGAGCCGCGTCAATGAGGAAGGCTTCGCTGTGAATCCTGAAGGTGGGCGGCGTGAGCTGGAGCCTGTCGCGATCATCGGCATGGGCTGCCGGTTTCCAGGCGGCATCGAATCCCCGGCGGCGTTCTGGGAGCTGCTGCGCGACAACCTCGACGCGCTGGGACAGGTTCCGGCTCATCGCTGGCAGTCCTACGCGGCCAAAGGCCCCGACTACGCCAGAGCGGTCGGGCGCGCCATCAAGTCCGGCGGATACCTCGATGACATCGAGGGTTTCGACGCTGACTTCTTCGGGATCTCCCCGCGCGAGGCCGAACTCATGGACCCGCAGCAGCGGGTGACCCTGGAGGTCGCGTGGGAGACTCTCGAGCACGCCGGTATCGCGCCGAGCAGCCTGGCCGGCAGCGACACCAGTGTGTTCATGGGGGTCTGTTGCGACGACTACGGGCGCAGGTTGCTAGAAGACCTGCCCCGGCTGGAGGCCTGGACGGGCATCGGATCCTCGATGTGCGCCGTCGCCAACCGGGTCTCCTACGCGCTGGATCTGCGTGGCCCGAGCGTGGTGATCGACACCGCCTGCTCCGCGTCGCTGGTCGCGGTGCATCAGGCCTGCCAGAGCCTGCGGGCCGGCGAGACCTCACTCGCCCTGGCCGGCGGCGTGATGCTGGTGGCCAGCCCCAGCTTCGCGCTGGTGCTCGACGCCGCCGGCGCGCTGTCACCCGACGGGACCTCCAAGGCCTTCGACGCCGCGGCCAACGGCTATGTGCGCAGCGAGGGCTGCGCGGTGCTGGCGCTCAAGCGGCTCGCCGACGCCCAGCGCGACGGCGACCAGGTGCTCGCGGTGGTGCGCGGCAGCGCCGTGTGCCAGGACGGCCGGACCAACGGGATCATGGCGCCCAGTCAGGACGCCCAGGCACACCTGATGCGTCAAGCCTGCCGCAACGCCGGCGTCCCGCTGACCTCGATCGACTACGTGGAGGCGCACGGAACCGGAACCAGCGTGGGCGACCCCATCGAGATCAGGGCGCTGACGGCCACCGTCGGCCTCGGCCGGACCCCGGACCGGCCCTGTCTGATCGGCTCGGTGAAGACCAACATCGGCCATCTGGAGGCAGCCTCGGGCGTCGCCGGAATCATCAAGGTGGTGCAGGCCCTGCGCTCAGGTCAGATTCCGGCGACGCTGTCGCGGGCCGGGCTGAATCCGAATATCGAGTGGGCCGGCTCGGGGCTCAAGGTCGTCGCCGAGAACACCGCCTGGCCCGACTCGTCCGAGCACCCTCGTCGCGGCGGGGTCGGAAACTACGGCTACGGCGGAACACTCGCGCACGTCATCATCGAGCAGGCGCCGGCCCTCCCCCCGGCTGACGCCACAGCCACGACCACTGTCGCAGAAACCCTCAGCGCCCCCACGCCTTCCTCGCTGGAACCAGTCACCGAAGCCGACCCGGACGCGGGCGCTCTGGTGTTCGCGTTGTCAGCAGCATCCCCGGCCGGCCTGCGGGCCAACGCGGCCCGGCTGGCCAGCTGGCTGAGCACCGACGAGGGCACCCCGCTGACCGCGATCGGCCATACCCTCGCCCACGGCCGATCCGCCCTCGGAACGCGTGCCTGCGTGGTGGCCGCGGACCGGGCCGAGCTGGCCAGCCGGCTTGAGCAGCTGGCCGGCGACCGGCCGGCCGCCGGCCTCAGCTCGGGGCAGGTGCTCCGCGGCGCGGTATCCCCTGCTGCGGTCTGGGTGTTCTCCGGGCACGGGGCCCAGTGGTCGGGAATGGGTCGCGACTTGCTGGGCGCCGAGCCGCTGCTCGGCAAGACCTTCGACGAGCTCGAGGAGATCTATCGCGCAGAGCTGGGGTTCTCGCCCCGGCAGGCGGTGCTCGACGGCGACCTCGGTGATGTCGGCCAGATCCAGGCGATGACCTTTGCCATGCAGGTCGGCCTGGCCCGGATCTGGCGTGGCTACGGCCTCGAGCCGGCCGCGATCATCGGCCACTCGGTCGGCGAGGTCGCGGCGGCAGTGGCCGCGGGGATGCTGGACCTGCCCGACGCCGCTCGGCTGATCTGCCGCCGGTCACGGTTGCTGCGGCGGGTGTCCGG
>WUUC01226476.1_pt1 | contig 11389 bp, 11 predicted proteins | sample 6278441 | NCBI WGS metagenome assembly WUUC01 (sample SAMN13675441, study PRJNA597444) | soil metagenome | isolation source: soil | place: USA: Washington | collected 2017-10 | reverse complement strand
TACAAACGTTCATCGAGCATTACAACGGGCATCGGCCACATCGCGCGCTGTCCCTCACTCCACCTGAGGCTAGGCGGTCGACTCCAACGCCGTTGCCATCCGGTGACGCTCACATTTTGCGGCGAGATCGTCTCGGTGGTGTCGTTCACGAGTACCTCCGAGCGGCGTCAACAAGGATTTCCGCACCCTACACGCCGACTGCAGGACTCTTTTACATGAAGGCAACACCTGGCGAACAGCGGATTTGGCGTTCCTGCCGCTTGGCACAGCCTCTAATGAAACCGGCCCCACCAGATTGGCACCTTGGGACCGAGTATTTCGCCGCTCGGCGTGCACCCCAGTGGAGAATTCGGACGGCTGTAGGTTGCCGAATATTTCGCAACAGTGGCGCTGGGGCCAACGTCTACTCGATGGCGAAATAATGGTCTTCAGGAGCGACCGCAAATTCGTCGTCCCCCGTAAACCCGCCTCCGGGCGGAATGACCCAGAAATACAGTCGGGGCTGGTAAAGGAAATTTCCGCGATTTCCTCCGGCGGCGTTGGTCGAAACGCTCCACGACATCGACAGCCAAATGTTCCCAAACACCGGGAACTGGTTCGATGTCCATCCTGACCACAGATTCCAAGTTGTTTGGGCCCCTACCACCGCAAACCGGACGTAGAAGTATCCGCCTTGTAATTTCAGGCTGGGGTCAACAAAAGCCCCCATAAGCAGCGTCATATCTTTGTCAGGACGAACTACGTTCCTCGCCGCCCCAGCGCTGTCAATCCTAGTCCAAGTGATGCGACACCGACCGGTGTTATAGACGCTCATTCCGTTTCCTTCCCGGCTTTACCCAGCCTCACGCTCTTCAGCCGTTCCTCGATCAAATCGTGTCGGAGAGTCGCCATTGATAGTTGGGCCTTAGCTACTTGACGCGCTCCCTCGAGGAACTCTTCAGGAGTTGGTACGTAAGCCCCTTCATGGCCTGCCGGCACGACTCCGCACGCGACAACAGGCTCTGAGTCATGTTGGACGACCAAGCGACGTGCTTCGTCGTTACTGAACGGATCAAGATTTTCTGATCGCTTCTCGGCCATGGGTACTCCGTAATCGTTCAGGTCGGATTTTAATCTTTGCCTGTCGTGTCTTCGCAACAATTGGGTGAAATGCCGCCAGGCGAGGTGGAGGTGGACCACTTACGCGGCGATTTCGGCTGCGCGTTGGCATAAGGACCGCGAGAGTTCGAGACGATCGGCCTCAAGAGTTCCGCCACCTCAAGCGCGAGGCGCCGCAGCTAATTCCTGTCAATATGTCCACGCCGAACAACCTGCAATTCTGGGACCCGACCATGGCACGTTCGCTCAAGTGTTTTGGTACACTGACCACCACCGTGACGCAGACGCGTCAGCTGGTATCGACTTTCACCACGGGCTGCTAGCGCACCCGCCGATAACGACCTCGTGGTTCAGCAATCAGCGTTATCCTTCGGGCGTCTCGGGTGAAGCCGAGGCTGGATCAGAGACCGTCCAGGCAAGTTCTCGTTCGACCACTAACCACTGGCGCAAATTTGACGAATTTCCAAACGTAGGCCATATGCGGTCTGTTGTGTTCGCTTTCCTTGTGTTGGCCGCTGCAACGTCCGCATTCGGTCAAGCGGACCATCTGCATCGGTGTCTCCAGCGGCCGCAGCGCTGAGTGCCGTGGACACCTACGTTAAGGTTGTTGTTGGTGCTGTGACGGTGTTGGCCACGCTCTTTGGCCTGCCAATCGTCTTGCTCACCTATCGAAAGACTCGCGCCGAAATCGCAAAACTCGAACTTGAGAGCGCTGCGCTTCGCGAGAAGCAGTCATCGCAAGCCAATCGCTCTGAAGGCTCTGAAGGCAACATTCGCATTGTCCTCGACCGGTCACCAAACGCGAATATCCAGGTGCTCGCGGATCCTCGCTTCTTGGCGCCTCTGCTTGTCCTGCTCGACTTCATCTTCGCGTGGATTGCGCTGACCTTAGCCAACTACTTGCGTCAATTCTTCGGGCTCGGTATCTTCCGTCAAGTCGGCCTCGTCGTGCTTGCGCTGTTGCTGCTACTGCCGATTCCGCAGCAGGTGCTACGTGTTCGCACGTTATTGCGTCCACAGCGCTCAGCAGAAGAGATTCGTGCCTCGGTTCGCCAGATAAAAGCGGTCGTATACGTCTTGTACGCACTTCTCGCGCTTTCTGCCGTCGCGTTCGGTGCTCTGCTTTTCAGTTCGACTAACGTCACGACGGCAGGTCGCTACATAGCGTGGTTTCTACTACGGGGCTGCGCCCCGCTTCAGTCAGCGCGAGCCGGCAGCGCCGGCGAGCGCCCACAAGCGTCAGCGCGCGGGCTCGCGACTGCGAGATCCACGAGAATTCCAGCCTGAGCCAAGGCCGGTCAAATTCCCAAGCGCGACAGTGCCGATTAAAACCGTGGCGCGGGTCCCAAAGCAGGGCCCATCCGAGAAGCGCAATTCGCGGAGCGTGTTTCCGTCGCTCTTGTCGCTGCCGCCTTTTTGTCATCCCCGTTTCGTCCTCTTCGTCGGCCCGCGCGGCGGTGCGGCGGTCGCGTCGACACGCCGGTTCGCGTCGGAGAGGAATTGTCATCGACAAGTGCGGGCTGCTTTAACACTTGCTCGCGGCGCGCCTGCGCGGCCGGTGCTCGCACCTGACCGCGGTTCGATTGTCGGTTATAATTATCGGTTTCCACACGACGAGATCCATCACTGTGAGCGCAGAACGCGGAAAACACATCATCGGGGCTGCGAAAAGCCTCAAGCGCAAAGCGCTGGACGATTCGATGATCGCCTCGTACCTGTACGCGACAGCCTTCGCCGGCCGTGCCGGTCTGTTCGCATCCGCATTGCGTTCGGCAGGCGAGATTTCGATCCAGCGTGCGCAGATTTTCGCCCAGGGCGAAGGGTTGTCGCCGCCGGACGTGCGCGAGCGGCTCGTGCCGTGGCTGGAACGTAGCAATCTGCTGAACGTGAAACGGTTGCAGAACGGCAAGATCGACAGGGTGGAAAGCCTTGTCCTCACGTACGAACCGCTGCTGGAAGCGGTCGCCGCGCTGTACGACTCACTGGATCCGACGTTAGAGGATCGGGGCTGTGTCCAAGTGCTGGAGATGGCGTCCGAGATTCCGCGCCCCGAATCGGAAATCCGTCACGCGGTGGCGCTGCAGATTGGGGAGCAGCCGGCCAAGCGCGCCGTTGAACTGGCGAAAAGCTATCACGTGGTTGCGCATCGATCGGGCAAGGGACTGCCGGAACCGATCCTGTACTCGGAACGCATCTGGAAAAAGATGGGGCCGAAGGCGGCGCAGTCGCTGTCGCCGCTGGACGCGACCGATCGTGCCGTGCTGCTGGACCTCGTCAACAAGGTGAAGGCCCATCAGGGAATTCCCGAATCGCTGCTGCGAGACGGTGCGAAGAAGCACGGTGCCGAACACATGGTGAACTTCGGCATCGGCATCGGCCTCCTGAACCGGACGCAGATCCAGATGGCAGACGGCGCCCAGCGGTACTTCCTTCAAACGCCTCATTTCTACGCGGACATGGGGGATCAGTTCGGCGAAGATACGTGCGACCGCGTTAAGATTTTCCTGGACTCCGTGCGTAACGGCCAGCACTTCGGCCGCATCGGTACGGGTAAGGTGCTGTTCCCGGGAACACTCCTGCGAAAGCTGCTGAACACCGGCGAAATCGGGCCGTGCAGTGCAATCGGCACCGATTACGTCACGTCCGAACGGGCCGGCATCGTGCGCGTAGAGCGTCCGGCGAACGGCAACCTCCGTAACAGCGTCCTAAAGCTGGTGCAGCAGGACACGGTGCAGAAAGTGCACGACATCATCACGACCGGCAGCATGATTAGTTCGACGAACATGATGCCGGAGGACGTGGCCGAAGGCGTGCGGTTCGCGTCGATCGAGCAACTTCGTGGTGAGGCAGCCGAACTGCCAGGGCCGGCAGCTGAGGCGGAACGCGAAGTGCTACAGAAGCTGCGGGAGAGCATGTAAACGGCATGGCAGACTCAACGCCCGGTACCATTTTGGAGGCGCGATCGCATCGCATGTTTCTCGCGCAGGGGCTGTTCGCGGAACGCGGACTGTTGCCGATGGCGACGCCGGACCGGCGGATGCTGGCGACGGACATAGACGTGCTGGTGTCCGAGTACGGCAGCGGCTTTCACCTGACGCGCCGACACGTCGAATGCAAATCCGGCGGGTTTCCGCTGGTCGATCGAATCCTGTGGCTGAACGGCGTGCGCGCGCTGCTGCACGCAGACAGCAGTTACCTGATCGCCGCCGATGTCGATCTGGCAGCCTCGGACTTCGCGCGCGGTCTAGATGTTCAGCTATTCACCGGCTTGCATCTGGACGCATGGGAAAAAGCCATCGGCATTCCTGCGAACGTGTGGCCGTGCCGCAGCGACTTTGCCACCTTCGATACTGCGCGTGCGACGTGGCAGCGCCTGAGCGGTGACAAGGCCGCCGACGAGTCGTGGCGTTTCCTGAGGACAACGCTCGCGTTTGTTGAAGTTGAAAGCTGGTTGCGCCCGAAGTACCGCCTGCTGAACAAGCTGATTCGGCTGCTGACAGAAATCGGCAAGCAATTCGACAGCTACGACCCCGACCAGGCTCTTTGCGCGCGGTACGTGTTTTCCGCGCTGCTGGTGCGGCTGTCGCAGTACCTGTTGGGTATCTGTGCGGATGTCGCCGGGATCATGCCGGCTGATGTAGATAAGTACCTGACCAGTCGGCTGACGTTCGGTGATCAAGATCCGGCGCAAGCGATCAGTCTGACGCAGGGCACCGTAACGTGGATGCGAGAACTGCTGCGCGCTAAGGGCATCGTGGTGCCCAACGACATCGACCCCGCACGGTTGCACACACCGCCGACGTATGCGCCGGAACTGGTGATCCTCGTACGGCGGTTACTGGATCAGAGTCAGGAGGCGCGATACCTACCGCTTGCCGTCGAACGGATGCAATTCGGGTTGGAAGTGGACGACAGGTTGGCGCGTTTGCGCGCGGCGGCGGGATCAGCCGATTCGCTCGCTGCCCTTCTAAAGGCGTTTGTCGCCCGCACGTTCAAGGTGCCGAACGCACTCGGCGCGAACGTGCACGCTGATCTAGCCGTCGCCTACAAGACGTCGACCGGACACGCTGGCGCGCCAGCCTCGGCGCCCGCCGGCAAGGCGACGCCGCCACAGCAAGCGGGCGGTCGCTCAAAATGGACCGGCGGTCGGTATGGCTACGGCAAGAGCCGTGGCAAGGATCGTCCGCAGCCGACGACGCCTGAACCGAAACCAGCCGCCGGATCAGCCAACAACAGCGTTCAGCAGTTATCAAAGCCGGACGTCGCGAAACCCGGTCACCCTGATCTGCTCACTGTGACCGATGAAAAGAAATGAGATGCGGCGTCCGACACAGCCGTACATGTGCGCCTTCGCGAAAACAGTGGGCCTGCTCGCCGCTGCTGCGTCAACTCTTCATTGAGAGACGCTCGATGCGATCGCCGGCGTCGTGGCGATCGCGATCGAACGGACGCAGTTCCTCAAGGAACGCGAAGGCGCCGAATTGGTTCGCCAGAAGGCGGATCTGGCGGCAACGCTGCTCGCGTCGCTGAGCCACGATCTCAAAACACCTCTGACCGCCATTCGTGTCGCTGTTGAGAACCTCGGCGACAGTCTTCCCCCCAGCGATCGCATGGAGCAGGCCAGCGCCGCAATCGCGGAGCTAGACCGGCTGAATCGTCTCTTCTAGGACATTCTGGACATGGCGCGCATCGACGCAGCAGCCATTGCTGTCGAGTGCCAGTGGGTGACGCCGGCAGAGACTTAATCAGAGGAACCAGGCAAAAAGGCTCCACGGCGAGGTATCGAGAACATCAACGAAGGCGAGGCGTCCGGGCGTCGATTCTGGGTTGACGCTGCCCGCTTCAGGATGGCGTCGTTTCGTGACAAGAATTTCCTCTCACGAGTTGTGTACGGGTGTAGGATGCTGCCGATTGCGGGTGACCAAATCGCACTGTCGGTTGAAACGCGTAGTTCCACTTTGGAGTCGGAACTGATCACGCCGTTCTTTCGTCCCTGATACGGGAGAGTTGAGATGAGCAACGACAAACCACGGAGCCCCCTTGAAGCATTTGAAACGGTGACGCAGTTGCGTCTCGAGGCACTTATGCAAGAGCTGACAAAACGGGTCAGGGTGGTCAACGAGGATGCGCTGACCCATCTCGTGGACCGTGGCGTCGTCGCCCGCATGGCGCGTAACGGGTGCTGCAAGCCGGACGGCGGAACCTGCTGCCCAAATGCGCGAACGCAACTCGACAGTGGGTTCGATCCGCTCGAGAAAAAATGAGGCTCAAGACCGTCCCGCGATGAACACCGCCGGTTTTTTGAGCGCTGCCCTCGTAGACGCGCCGATGATTCACTACTTCAGGCGCAAGTTCGCCGCCCTATCCGACGACGAACTAGTGCTTCGCATTGAGGAGACGCTGAGGTTCCTGTTCATCTCGCATGAATGTAGTGGGGCCATCCCCGTCTCGAAGGACATCGACGAAATATGGCATGCTTGGATCCTTCAGACCCAGCAGTACATGGAATTGTGTGAGAGACTGCCGACGGGCCGCTACATCCACCACAGCGCCAACGACTATCTGAGCTTCTTCGAACCGTTGGTAGGCGAACGCGATGGTTTGGAAGCGGACGTCAAGATGCTCGCTCTGTACGTCGTCAACTTCGGACCCTTCGATGAGCGGCGTGCCATGCACTGGTTGCTAGCCCGACACCTCCTGGAGCGCTGCAAATGGTCCGTGTCTGAGCTGAACAGCTGGTTATTAGAGCCCACCGGCGTCGCTCTGCCCGCAGCCACGCCTCTCGTCGGCTCGCAATCTTCTACTGCAGACCGATAGGACGCTCGACAGATCTCGCGCTTGGCAACCCGACCGTGAGGTGTGATCGGACTCATCCACGTCGCGAAACCGCTGCGTTCGCACAACACCCGGGCTCGCGTGACGGCGTCCGTTTGGCGCGCTGAACCGTGCGACGCCTGATGCGCGCGCGTGCGTGACGATGACGCACGCCAGCGAACGAGGGCAGCCTGCGGAACTCGTCCACGGCCAGTTTGTGGCGACGCTCCAAATCAGCGCTGGGCCTCGAACTTTTGGAGCTTCCGCGATTCTTTCGATCCCAACCGCCTGAAGCGAACAGATTCAGTGTCACTTTGCTCTCCGGAGCGGTCAGTCAGTCATGCCTACATAGTCGCGAGACAATCTCGGACGAAAGAGACTCAACGAACGACCGGTGCTACTAGAGTTGCTGCAGGTAGATCGGTGTCGGTACGTCCTGCCACTGTGCCGGCGCGCCCGACGCGAGCGCATATCCCTTGAAGTGATTCGTTCTGCCGCGTGGATTTGCGGGATCGTCCGGAACGAACGTCGGCCATCCTGTCATATGCCCCTGACCTGATGCCCACCGGTGCACGTTCCGAATCACAAAGCCTGGTTCGGCGAACGTGGGTTGCTGGTACGTGTCGGTGAGAGGCACGGTAATCGGTAGCAGCCATGGGAGATTCTGAGCGAACAGAATAAGCCCAGTTCCGGCTCCTGCAGCTGTTGAGACTGACTCAAAGGTGGGCAGAGCGGTCTCGAAGCCCTCGTTACGCGCATACTCGTGGGCGCCTTTGAAAATGGCCGGAAGGTCGTGAAGCGCAGGCGTCCCAGGCAAATCCGCCAAAGCGACATCACGGCGGGTGGCGCCCGAAGCAAGCAGGTAGGTACCGCGGACGTGGTTGGCACCGTACCAAGCACCTTCAAAGTTCGGCCAGGCATGCAGCTGGCCTTGCTTGACGCCATATCGCCCCGCCGCGAGAAGTGCTCTCCACGGCTCGAAGCCGAAATCATCGTAGCTGTTGGTTTCGCGAACCTCGATGGCCCAATACGGTGGGAGATGATCGTAGAATACGTCTTTGCCGCTCGCGTTCAGTCCTCGGCGGTCCATGACGAAGACGTTGCCCGCGTTTCGCTCATTTGCCAAGCCAAGCGCAACCTGACGTTCCGCCTCGGGGCAATCGTGCACCACATGAACTATCTTGCGCCGCTTCGCTGGATCCTTCCACCAGGCTGGAATCACCTGTAGAGTCCCGCCCGTACGCGCAGCAAAATTTTGCCGGTAGGCCAAGTTGCGGTCTTCCCACAGCAGCGTCCAGTCAACGGTGGGGCCCGCCACTTGTTCATCGGGACACTGGCCCGCGAGAATCATCACCTTTGCTCCGGCATGTGCCGCTTTGAAATCGGAAACGAGGGTCAGTCCTGCTCCAATGTCGGCGGGCTTCTCCGGAATGATGAGCTCGTCGAAGTAGATGCCGTCAATCTGCCCGCCGAACTCGTCGTACCAGTCCTTCACGCTCGCGTCCCCCCCAGCACGCGGCCCATTTAGGATCTCGCTCGCGGGTAGGAGATCGAAATTCGGCGCACTGCCGCGAGTGCCTACATATCCGAGCACAGCGCCGGGTAGTGTGCCGAGGTGTGCCTGCGCATTCGCCTTGAATGACGGATTGCTCTTAGCGGCAGAGGGCCAAGAGTTTTCGATGACGGTCGCGACGAGCGCTCCTCCGGCATTCCTCAGACCTTGCCAGTGTGGGTCGAAACTCGGATCGAGAGACCAAAAGGCTGGAACGACAAGCTTCAAGGGTAAGGCACCGGACGGCAGCGGCGCGTACGCAAACCTGCTGACCTCGACACCGTGCGAGTCTCGGAGCACTGCCGTGTCCCCGACGTTGTTCCACACAGCAGCCGCAAGCCCCCAATAGAGGTCCGATGTGCCATTGATGCCTTGTTTAGTCCACACTCGCACCTGCGCCCCAGGGCTCAGCGAGAACTGCGGGAACACGTACACGTGCGGACGCGTTGGAGCAGCATCCCTTAGCGTCCAGTTCTGCATCTGCACAAGCGCGGTGCCCTCATTCGAGATGAGAACATGCTCGCCGTGCACGTCGCGGCCCGGAGGGTTGTAGTCGATATTCCGAATCACCAAACTCATGGCTCCTCCTTGGTGGTACCAGCGCTTTGACCTGGTTCGTAGCTGTAAGGCGCGTTAATTCCGCTCGATCGAGACTCGCGAACCGCCAGTCGTCAGGCTGAGGCATGCGCTTAGAATAGCCGTGGTTCGCCAGTCTGGAGGCGTCGGTGCCTATCTCGATCTGTTACATCGCGGTCCTGCGCGTTCTGCAGCTCATTGTCTTGCGATTTCGGTCCGCCCAGGACAAAGACCTCAAGATCGTGGTGCTCCGCCACGAATTGGCCATCCTGCGCCGCCAAGTCGGCCGGCCGGCATTCCAGACCGCAGACCGTGCCTTTCTCGCGGCAGCCAGCCGCCTGCTGCCGCGCGTCAAATGGACATCGTTCATCGTGACGCCGTCTACGCTGCTTCGCTGGCATCGCGGTCTGGTCGCGCGCCGTTGGACGTCTCGGCGCAGAAGCGGGCGGCCGCCGACGCGCCAGGACGTACGCGAGTTGATCCTTCGGCTGGCTACGGAGAATCCGCGATGGGGGTATCCACGCATCGTCGGCGAACTGAAAGGGCTCGGGATCACCGTCTCGGCGACGACGGTTCGCAAGGTGTTGCGCGAGGGAGGCCTGGGTCCATCGCCCAGGCGCTCGGGGCCGACGTGGCGCGAATTCATCCGAGCGCAGGCCCGCTGCGTGATGGCGGTGGATTTCTTCACGGTTGACACCCTTTCGCTGCAGCGGCTGTACGTGCTGTTCTTCATTGAACATGCCACTCGGCGCGTCCATCTGGCCGGCTGCACGGCACATCCGGACCAGCACTGGGTGACGCAACAGGCCCGTCAGGTTGCGTGGACCCTCGCCGATCGATCGGAGCCCGTTCGTGTGTTGATCCGAGATCGGGATCAGAAGTTCACCCGCAGCTTCGACGCGGTGTTTCAGAGCGAGGGCATGCGCGTCGTTCGCACGCCGATTCGCGCGCCACAAGCGAACGCGATCGCAGAGCGCTTTGTGCGGACAATCCGGTCGGAGTGTCTTGATTGGTTGCTGATCGTCAACGCGAGGCATCTCGACGGCGTGCTCCGCGCGTTCATCGATCATTACAACGAGCACCGGCCCCACCGAGCACTGTCTCTTGAGCCGCCTGAGCCAACACGCGCATTAACGTTGGCGGCGAGCGAGGTTCGTGTTCACCGCCGCGACCGGCTTGGTGGGGTGGTTCACGAGTATGTCTTGGCGGCGTGACCAGGTTTTCGCACCCTACAGGGTCGAATTCTGGCAGGAGGCGATTCCCGGTCAGGCGGCTACGCTCTCCGCAGGCGAGGTACCCGTCGGCTTCGAGAGCTGGAACCTTGGCCTCAACGTCCGCACATCCCTCTATTGGAGCAAGCAGGCCATGGCGGAGGCGCCCGGCCCGCTCGCCAGCGCCGTCCAGACGCATTGGCTGATCGCCAGCGAGATGGCGTATTCGCTGCACTCCTTGTCTCGACTGATTCCGCACAGCGTGAAACGCCCCCTCGAGACTCGCATCTGGTATCAGTATCCGGGACAAGCCTCGAGCAATCCGTCGGTCGCCGGGACCGGGACGCAGCCGTCGAAAATCGCACGAGTCCTGCCCAATGGGACAACTCAGCTCACGCAGATGAACTACAACGCGCACGGCATGCTGACATCAACGATCGATCCCGTCGGCCGCGAAACGACGTCGGTGTACGCCCTGAACGGGATCGACGTGGAGCAGGTGCGGCAGGCGAAGCCTGGCGGCTCCGACGTGCTCGCGACGTACAGCGGGTACAACGCCCAGCACTTCCCGGCAACGATCACGGATGCATCCGGCCACGCCACCACCATCACGTATACCGCGACGGGGCAGCCGCTGACGGTCACCAACGCCAAGAACGAAACGACGACGTACGCGTACGACGGGGTCACCATGCTAACGGCTGACGGTGACCGGTGCGATCACCGGCACGACGACGACCTACACGTACGACGGCGTCTGGCGCGTAGAGACAATCACCGATGCGGACGGCTGGTCGTCACGATGCAATACGATCCGCTCAATCGGGTCACTCGGAGCACGGACCCGGACGGCACGTTCGACGAATCTGTGTACGGGCGGCTTGACCTGTTCGCGGAAGTGGACCGGTTGGGACGCGTGACCAGGCACTTCTATGACAAGGTGGGGCGGCGCACCGCCACGCGTGATCCGCTCGGCCGGGTTATTCGGCAGGAATGGTGTGGCTGCGGCAGCCTCAATGCGCTGAGCGACGGCAACGGCAATCGCACCTCCTGGGAGCGCGACACTGAGCATTCTTCTCAGTGGCTGTTTCCATCATCTTTCGCACGCGTTCCCGAAGCACATCAGCCGTAATCCGTT
>WUUC01105350.1_pt1 | contig 11389 bp, 8 predicted proteins | sample 6278441 | NCBI WGS metagenome assembly WUUC01 (sample SAMN13675441, study PRJNA597444) | soil metagenome | isolation source: soil | place: USA: Washington | collected 2017-10 | reverse complement strand
AGCACCGCGTCACAGCACCACATAGAGCGGCAAGAACGCCCTACCGGTTCAGCGACCTCGACGCGCTCAGACACCCACGGATAGGTATGAAGAGCCAATACCCGCCGGGTGTGAGGTCGCCGAGACGCCGCGATGGCCGACTCGGGGACACTTGATCAAACCGATGGGGTGACCGTGGCCCCGCGCGGGGCGGATCGATCGCCCGCTCCCAGCAACAACGCGCGCCGTGGGCCGGCCAAAGCCCTAAGTCAACGGCGTTGCCTTCAAGGGTCAACTCGCGCGCTGCCGCCGCTCGCCGAACCGACACTCACGCCGCACCTCACGGCTACAGGCGTCGGGCGTGGCGGGGCAGGGTCGTGGCTGCGCCCATCGCCGCCATCATCGACCCACCGCGTCAATCACAAGCAACCGAGTTCCGGCCTCGGCGCGCTGTGCCGAACCAACGCTCACGCCGCTCCCTCGGGCCAGAGGCGTCGGGCGCGGCGGGCCAGGTCGCGGTGCAGCTCGCGGATGTCGGCCCCCGTGAGGTGCGAGTCGCGAACGACGAACTCCCCACCGACAAGCACGTGCCGCGCCGTGCGCTCTGGCCCGAGCACCAGGCCGGCGAGGGGATCGAGGACATCGGCGATATCGTCGCCGGGCCAGACCGCGATATCGGCCCGATAGCCGGGTTCAAGACGACCGATGTCGTCACGTCCCAGGCAGGCGGCGCCCCCCTCGGTGGCTATCGCGAGCACGTCGCGCGGCAGGAAGGTCTGCGCCGACAGGTCGCGTTGGCGCGCGAGGAACAACGCCATGCGCATCTCGGGGAACAGGGTCCCGATCTCGTTGGACGCGACCCCGTCAACGCCGAGGCCGACGTGAGCACCGGCCGCGACCAGATCCTTGACCCTCGCGATCCCAGAGCCGAGCCGGCAATTGCTCGATGGGCAATGGGCGATCCCGGTCTTGGTCTCACCGAGACGTCGGACTTCGTCGTCATCGAAATGGATGCCGTGGGCGACCCAGACGTCGGGAGCGATCCATCCCATCTCGTCCAGCAATGCCAGTGGCCGCTTGCCAAAACGGGCAATGCTGTCGTGTTCCTCGTCCAGGGTCTCGGCGAGGTGCGTGTGCAACCGGAGACCGAGGCGACGCGCGAGGTCGGCGGACTCCGTCATTAACTGCCGGGTCACACTGAAGGGGCTGCATGGGGCGACGGTGACAACAATCTTCTCCCCGTCGTGGAGCCGGGAATGCACCGCCTTGGTGGAGGTCAAGATGTCATCAAGCTCCTCGACTACCGAGTCCGGCGGGAGCCCGCCACGGCTCTGACCGAGATCCATTGAGCCGCGCGCGATGTGGGCGCGAATGCCGATCGTCCGCGCCGCCGCGGCGATCGCGTCGAATACCGAATCGTCACCGCCGGGAACGACGTAGTGGTGATCAGCGGCGGTTGTGCAGCCGGACAAGGCGAGCTCGCCCATCGCGACCGCCGACGCCGCCTGCACGTCCTCTGGGCGCAGTCGTGCCCACACGGGATAGAGCGTGGTCAGCCACCCGAACAGGGTGCAGTCGAACGCCCAGCCGCGCGTCATCCACTGGTAGAAGTGGTGATGGGTATTGACCAATCCCGCGGTCACCAGGTCGCCGTCACAGCGCACCACCTCGTCGGTCGGGTCGGCGTCGACCGTGCCGACGGCCACGATCCGACCGTTCTCGATGGCCACGTCGCCAGGCCACCGTGCACCCCGTAGAACGAGTCGGGTCACAGAGATCCTTTCTGAGACGAGTGGTCAGCCACCTGGCGAAACCGTCTCCTCGACCAGGTCGACCAAACGCAAGTTAGCAATCTTGGCTATTTCGACGAGAGCGGCCGCCCGCTCGGCAGCGGGAGAATTTCCCAGCCGGGTGTTTCCCGCCTTGAGTATCGTCTCCTTGGTGTGCTCGCGTACGGCCACAATCAGCGGGAAGCCGAACTTGTCCCGATAGGCGCGGTTGAGCTCGTCGAAGGACTGGTACTCATCATTCGTCAGCCGGTCCAGACCCGCGAAGGCCTGGTCGATGACCGACCGCGAGGTCGAGCGGGCCTCGCGGATGGCCGAGCCGGCCAGGTCGGGGTAGGACCGGATCAGCGCCAGCTGCTGATCGGCGGGGGCGTTGAATAGGACATCGTGCAGCCCCCGGCGAAGCTCGTAGACATCGGCGAAAGGCCGGGCATCGTAGGTTTTCTCGGCCACCCAAGGCGGTCCCTGGAAGAGCCCGCCGAAGGTGCCGATGAACTGGGGGCGATCCATCTGGTTTACCTGGTCGATGGACAGCACCTCGTCGCGGCGCGGCGTTGGCAGCACACTCGTCACGAGGTTCTTGTTCCCGCCCCAGACGTTGAAGATCAGGTTGAGCAGGATCGCCGTGAGACTGCCCATCGTGATACCGCTGGAGATGACGGTGCGCACGCTCTCCGGGAAATCGCTGTAGATCGTGGGATAGACCGTGGGCATCATGGCCATCGCGAGGCTGATTGCCAGGATGATCACGTTGCGCTCGTCGTGGAAGTCGACGCGGCGCAGCGTCTGAATCCCCACGACAGCGACCGTCCCGAACAGCGCGAACCCGGCACCGCCGAGGACGGGCGGCGGGATCGCGGCGACGATGGCACCGACCTTGGGGATGAGTCCGATCACCATCATCATCGCCCCGGCCGTGGCGACAACCCACCGGCTCCTGACCCCGGTCAGGCGAACAAGACCGACGTTCTCCGCAAAACAGGTGTAGGGGAAGGAGTTGAGCAGGCCCCCGAGCGTCGTGGCCAGGCCGTCCGCCCGCAGCGCGCGAGCGACGTCCTCCTTGCCGACCTTCTTCTCCACGATCTCGGCGCAGGCGAACACGTCACCCGTGGTCTCCACCGCCGTGATGATCATCACGATGACCAGCGAGATGACGGCCGCCGCCTGGAAGGTGGGCGCCCCGAAGTGAAATGGGGTGGTGACGCCGAACACGTCGGCGTCGCCCACGCGGCTGAAATCGGTGAAGCCGAACGCGGCGCCGACCGCGGTGCCGACCACCAGGCCGATGAGGACGGCGATGGTCGCCACGAACCCCCGGAAGAACCGGTAGAGCGCGAGAATCACCAGGAGCGTGAAGCCCGCCAGCGCGAGATTCCGCAGCGCTCCGAAGGTGGGCGGGTCGGTGAACTGGCTGGAACCGCCGCCGCCGGCGTCCAGCGCCGCCACGGACAGCAGCACGACGCCGATGATCGTGATGACCGTCCCGGTCACGACCGGCGGGAACAGTCGGATGAGTTGGGCGAAGAAGGGCGCGATCAGGAACGTGAAGACCCCGGCCACGATGACCGCACCGAAGATGGCCCGAAGGCCGGGCACGCCGCCACCCTCAGCCAGGCCGATGCTGATCATCGGGGACACCGCGGCGAACGTGACGCCCTGCAGCAGCGGCAGCCGGACGCCGATCTTCCAGAAACCAACCGTCTGGATGATCGAGGCGATCCCACAGGTGAACAGGTCGGCGTTGATGAGGTAGGCGAGCTGGTCCGGGGTGAGGCCGATGGCCCCAGCCAGCAGGATCGGCACGATCACCGCCCCTGCATAGAACGCGAGCACGTGCTGGAAGCCGTAGATGGCGAGTTGGGGTACGGGAAGGACCTCGTCCACCGGATGGCGTGCCGCCGCCTTGCCGGGCGTTAGGCGATGTGACGACGCCATGGCCAACTCACTTTCTCGATGGGAGGAACCTGCGGAGCTCTCACGGCTGGGGCTTGGTTTGCGCCAGGGCCAGGCACGGAGACCTCGCTGTCCGGGGCATTTTTCCGTATTGCGGAAGATCCCTCTCGCTGAATGGAGTGAAGGTAGTCTTTCTACGCTGCGGCGTCAACCGTTCGGCGAGGTTGCGAATCGGTGCAGCCCACGGCCGCGCGGTAGCTCGCGCAGGACGCAGCGACAGGTCGCAGGGCGCAGCGACAGGCCGCGCAGGGCGCAGTCGGTCGGGAAGCGTCTAGAGCCAGGACAGGAACCGTACGGCGGTCCCGCCCGGCCCGGATCGCACCTGGACGAGGTCACAGAGCTGGTTGGCGAGCCACAACCCGTCGTCTGCCTCGGTGCTCAGCGAGGGTGGATGGCGGCCCACCAGGAGGTCCACAAACTGTGCCCCGTTGGTGACCTCACAGATGACGGCGTCGTCCTGGCGCCACATCTGCAGGATTGCCCGGCCGCCGCCGCGCCGGAAGCCCTTGCTGGCAACGTCGGTCACGGCCAAGGCCAGGTCGGTGATCCGGTCCCGACGCACTCCCGCGGTGGTGACATGACTGGTGATCAGTCGTCCCACCTCGGCAAGGTCCTCCCGTTCGAAGAACACCGCGGCCGTGCCCGGCGGGGGCGGCGGCAGAGCACTGCCGAAAAGCGTGGCGGCAAGCTCCGCGCCGCCATAGGTGGTGCTGCCGCGATAAACCCCGTCCTCGTAGAGCGAGGGGTGGCTGCGTGCAGCCTCCTCGATGACCGACGCGGGAAGCCCGTCGGCGTCATAGAGACAGCGCAGCCAGAAGGGCGTGTCGGGCTCGACCGCGAGGTTGAGCAGCGCCTCGTGCAGCTGGCATTCCACGATCTCGGTGGAGCGCCGGCCCACCCACACCGTCTCTCCAATGCCGCGGATGGGGCGATGGCGGCCGCCGTACTCGTCCACGAACGAACGGAGGGCCGGAATGATGCGGGCCGGGTTGGCGCCCAACTCGGTCAGATCCACGAAGTGGACCCCTGGCGCCTCCGGCCCGACGCAGGCCCGGAGCTGCTCAAGCCGGAGCGGAGAAGCACCCACGATGACGGGCTGGCCCAGGGCGATGCCGTCGAGGACGAACGGCACCATGCCGGTGAGGAAATCGTCCTCCCCCCGGAAGAGGAACGCCTCGTGCTGATAGGCCCGATGCGCCTTGCCCTGCGGCGACGGGAGGGCGGAGACGGAGCCTGGCGCCGCGTCGTCGACCGGCTGCGCGCCACCGGAAACCACGGACGGCTGACCGCGCCGTGGGGACCCCTGCCCAACGAGCTGTTGGGCGCGCCCAATCGAGAGCCCGAGCAGGGCCGCCACATCACGGACGGCGAAGCCTTCGGCGGCCAGCCGCCGGGCCAGACTGCATCGCAGGGTGACCGCCTCGATCGATACACGGTCCGGCGCCTCCCGCGCGGCCGCGGCGGCCGCCAAGAGCTCCACGAGCCCGTCCGGCCCGTGCAGGTCGATGACCACCCGGGACGCGCCGGCATCGGCGCCAGCGAAGCGGGCAACCATGTCGCGGGCCACCCCTTCGACCTGCGAGAGCCGGGCCGCCCGAGTACTTCGGTCGAGTTCCGGTACGTGCACAACCCACGAGGAGCCCTCGCGCCAACACGAAGCCGTGTAGGTGATCAAAACAGATTCCTGATCTATTGCGTCCAGGTCCAGGCCGCTGAAGTGCCGGTCAAGATTCCGTGATCAAAATACTGGAAAGGCTCACCATACCTGTTGTGCACAACCAATTGCAAAACGCCGGCCGAACAGCAGGTGTCGCTCCGGAGGAATCAGCGGCCTTCCACCGACTCGCCCACCCGAGGCGGCGTTACGTCCTCGGTCACCCCTAGGCCATCCCGCGGGTGTTCGACATCCTCGTCTTGATCCCGTTCCTGGAACTGGTCAGCCGTCTCGGTCATGGCTCATGCGTAGTCGACCACCGTGGGTCGTGGCAAGGCATCCGGCTGGGCCATCTGCCGCACCTACGTCCAGTGCGCACCCAGCAGCTGGGCGAGGCCGTCGTCCTCGACCGAGCCGGTCACCAGGTGGGCGGCGGCGATGACGTGATCCGGCGCCTGGCCCATCGCCACGGCCGTGCCGGCGACCCGGAACATCGGCACGTCGTTGTCCCCGTCCCCCACCACGAGCAGATCTTCGGGCGCGATGCCCAACCGCCCCGCCGCCCAGGCCACGCCGGTTCCCTTGTCCACCCCGCTGCGGGTGACGTTGACCAGAGCGAGCCCGGGGAAGCATGGCGCCGTCGACACCTCCGCCATGAACCCCAACGACCGGCTCTCCTCCAAGATGTCCGACAGCAGTGTGGGAGCGAAGGCGTTGACCGTCGCCTTCGTGACCTCCACCGCGGCCAGATCAAGCTCACCGACAAGACCGTCGGGTTCGCCGCTGATCTCCTCCCAGCCCGGCCGGGCCTCCTCCCGCAGGTCGGTCGCATAGAACCTCCCGCCGACATAGAACTCGGCATAGACGTGGTGGCGCATGCACCACGCGGCCAGTGCCGCGGTAGCCCGGCGCGGCAGTGGCCAGGTCGCCACCGCAGCTCCGTCGTGAAAGACCTGGGCGCCGTTGTGCACCACGTCGATCCCGTCGGCGCCGAGCTGGTCCTTCAGCGGCCCCAGTCCCTTCGGCAGGCGCCCGGTGGCGAAGCCGAGCGCCATCCCGCTGTCCCGGAGCGAGGCATAGGCCGCGACCACCGCGGGGGTGGCGTGGGCACTGCTCCCCAGGGTTGTCCCATCGACGTCGAGGAACGCGGCCCGAGGCCGGCGCCCGGACCACTCCGCGAACCGGCCACCCCGACGCAGGCCGTGCGGCCGCCGTGCCATCAGCGGATTAGCAGCTGGGCGCGGGTGCCGTCGGCGACGAGGCCGTCCCCCAGCCGCCCTCGGGTCCGGCGCGGGGTTGGCTCGACGAAAGGCGCGGGAAACTGCATGCTGCACAGTACGTCCAACTGGAGGTGTCGGTGCCGACCCATGCGGAGCTCAGCGCGCGGCGCCGCCAGCTCTCGCGCACCTGGGAGCGGGTCCTCGCAGACAGCAAGTCGCTGGCGGCGATGCCGAGTTCACCGCTCGATGGTCGGCTGCTCGAGTCCTGGCGGCGCTCCGCCGCGTGGGTCAGTCCCAACCTCGCCGCGGCCCCGGTGGACAACGCCGATGTGGCGATTGAGCAATGGCGGTCCACCCCCGTCGCCGCCGGGGTCCGCACCGCCGAGGATGACCTGCGCCGGGTGGCCGACGACGGCGACCTCATCGCCGCGGTGACCGACCGGAGCGGGCGCATCGTGTGGACCTACGGCAGTCGCGTCATGCGCCGTGCCGCCGATCGGGTGAACTTCGTCCCCGGCGGCCGGTGGGACGAGGCGTCGGTGGGCACCAACGCCCTGGCCCTGGCCCTGCGGACGGGAGCGCCCTCCACGGTCTATTCGGCCGAGCACTTCAGTCGGGCGGTGCACGGGTGGGTGTGCTACTCGGTGCCGCTCGCCGACCCCAGGACCGCGGACGTGCTGGGGGTGCTCGACCTGTCGACCACGTGGGACCGCGCCCACCCGCTGGCCATGCGTACCGCCCAGCTGCTCGGCCGACTGGTGACGAGCGCGATGCCGCAGCAGCGCGCCGCCGCCGAGGCACCGATGCTCGAGCTGCGGGTGCTCGGCGGGTGGCGGGTCCGGCTGGACCGCAGCCCCCTGGTGCTGCCACGACGCCAGGTCGAGATCCTCGTGCTCCTGGCGCTACACCCGGCGGGGCTGTCCCTGGAGGCGCTGCACGCGCGGCTCTATGGCGACGCGCCGGTGAGCACCGCGACGCTCAAGGCGGAGGTCTCCCATCTGCGCAGCGCGCTCGATGGTCGCATCGGCTCACGCCCCTACCGGTTGATGATGCCGGTGGACAGCGACGTGGCGCGCGTGTTGGCCTCGCTGGATCGGGGCGAGGTCAGCAGGGCGGTGGCGGCGTACGCGGGCCCCCTCCTGCCGGAGTCGGAGTCACCCGACGTCGCGGAGTGGCGGGAATACGTCGAGGTCGCGCTGCGCAGCGCCGTCCTCGCGACCCGGGACGTGGAGACGGTGCTGCGCGTGGCCGACACTCACCCCTACGACCAGCAGCTCCAGGAGCACCTCGCGCGGATCCTCGCACCCGACGATCCGCGGGCGGCCGCCACCGCGGCCCGGGTCAATCGCGCCCGACCGGAGTGACCTACCTCTCACCAACCTGCGCTGCCTAGCATCAAGTCCATCGCTCACCTGCGACGACGCAGAGCCAGGAAAGGACGGACCCCATGGTCTATGCCAAGCCCGGAACCACCGGCAGCCTCGTGACCTTCGACGCCCGCTATGACAACTTCATCGGCGGCAAGTGGGTACCCCCGGTCAAGGGGCAGTACTTCCAGGACATCTCCCCGGTCGACGGTCAGCCGTTCTGTGAGGTGGCCCGCTCGACGGCCGAGGACGTCGAGCTCGCCCTGGACGCGGCGCACGCCGCCAAGGACGCATGGGGCAAGACCAGCGCCACCGAGCGTTCTATCATCCTGAACAAGATCGCCGACCGGGTCGAGGCCAACCTCGAGCAGCTCTCGGTCGCCGAGACCTGGGAGAACGGCAAGCCCGTACGCGAGTGCCTGGCCGCCGACCTCCCGCTCGTCGTGGACCACTGGCGCTATTTCGCCTCCGTGATCCGGGCCCAAGAGGGCTCCGCCGGCGAGCTCGACGGCGACACCGTCGCCTACCACTTCAACGAGCCGCTCGGCGTCGTCGCCCAGATCATCCCGTGGAACTTCCCGCTGCTCATGGCGACCTGGAAGCTGGCTCCCGCGTTGGCGGCCGGCAACTGTGTCGTCCTCAAGCCCGCCGAGCAGACCCCGGTGACGATCCTGCTGTTCGCTCAGCTAGTCGGTGACCTGCTCCCCGAGGGCGTCCTGAACATCGTCAACGGCTTCGGCGTGGAGGCCGGCAAGCCGCTGGCCAGCAGCGACCGGGTCGCGAAGGTGGCGTTCACCGGCGAGACGACCACCGGCCGCCTGATCATGCAGTACGCCTCGGAGAACCTGAACCCGGTCACCCTCGAACTCGGCGGCAAGAGCCCGAACGTCTTCTTCGCCGACGTCATGGACCAGGACGACGCGTTCCTCGACAAGGCCATCGAGGGGTTCGTGCTGTTCGCCCTCAACTCGGGCGAGGTGTGCACCTGCCCGTCGCGCGCACTCATCGAGGAGTCCATCTACGAGCCCTTCATGGAGCGGGTCATCGCGCGGGTCAAGGCCATCAAGCAGGGCGACCCGCTCGACCCAGAAACCATGATCGGCGCGCAGGCGAGCAACGACCAGCTCGAGAAGATCCTGAGCTACCTGGATATCGGCAAGCAGGAGGGCGCCAAGGTCCTGGCCGGCGGTGCGCAGGCGACGGTCGATGGGCTCGAGGGCGGCTACTACGTACAGCCCACGGTCTTCGAGGGCAGCAACGACATGCGTGTGTTCCAGGAGGAGATCTTCGGCCCCGTCGTGTCCGTCACCACCTTCCGTGACTTCGATCACGCGATGGAGATCGCCAACGACACGCTGTACGGTCTCGGTGCCGGAGTGTGGACGCGGGATGCCAACCTCGCCTATCGGGCCGGGCGCGCCATCCAGGCCGGCCGAGTATGGACGAACTGCTATCACAGCTACCCGGCGGGTGCGGCCTTCGGCGGTTACAAGGCCTCGGGTATCGGACGCGAGAATCACAAGATGATGCTCAGCCACTACCAGCAGACCAAGAACCTCCTGGTCAGCTACAACCCGAACAAGCTCGGCTTCTTCTAGGCCGGCACCCGGCACCGCCCCGATCGCCGGGGCGGTGCCGTTCCTGTGTCACGTGAGAGGAGAACAATCCGTGGACCAGCAACGGCTCGAACGGGTCACCGCGACCCCGGCGGCCCTGGAACTGCTGGCCCGGCTCGAGGGCGAGCACGGGCCACTGTTGTTTCACCAGTCCGGTGGTTGTTGCGACGGCAGCTCCCCGATGTGCTACCCCCGCGGGGAGTTCCGCGTCGGCAGTCGCGACGTCTACCTCGGCGACGTCGCCGACACGCCCTTCTACATGAGCGGCCCCCAGTTCGCCTACTGGCGCCATACCCACCTCACGGTCGATGTCGTGCCCGGCCGCGGTAGCGGCTTCTCGGTGGAGGCGCCGTTGGGCGTGCGGTTCCTCATCCGCTCCCGCCTGTTCGACGATCAACAGGCCGCGGCCCTCGCGGCCGAGGGTGATCCGCCGCTGGGCGCACGCTCGGAGCCGGCCGGGACCGGTTCGCCTCCCTAAACTGCGCTCAGCTCCGCGACCGGTTGGCGGCGGCGATCACCCGGCGCAGCGACTCTTGCAGGTTGGTGAGTTCCTCCATCTCCATGCCGAGGCGCTCGAGGACCCCGTTGGGCACCGACTGGGCGCGCTCGCGCAGCTCGCGGCCCTTGTCGGTGAGGTCGACGATGCGGCTGCGCTCGTCGGTGCCCTTGCGGCGGACCACAAGTCCGGCGGTCTCGAGCCGCTGCACCAGCGGTGACAGCGTGCCGGAGTCCAGGGTCAACAGACGGCCCAGCTCCCGCATGGGCATCGGTGCACGCTGCCACAGGGCGATCATGCACAGGTATTGGGGATGGGTCAGCCCCAACGGCTCGAGCAGCGGCCGGTAGACGGCCACCATGCGCCGATCGGCGACGGAGAGGCTGAAACAGACCTGCTGCTCCAGGGTCAGCAGATCTTTGGCGGCGGGGCCAGTCGGCAACGCAGCCGACCTCCTTGCTTCACGGAAGCCTGATGTAGCGGGAGTTGACACGGGTGGCAGAGGGCACTCTAATCAGTTGTGCGCAACGGGTATGGTGGGCGGTTCAGTCGCTTTCGGCAGGGAGAGCGAGACGGTAGACGCCGTCATTGTGCCACTGGACTCGATCATTCATCCTGCGGTAGCGATACCTACGAATCGTAGCCGGAGCATTACAGGAAGCCGGACCCCTGCGTACGGAAGATCAGGATGACGCCTTCCAACACCTACACCGCTACTTGCTGGCGCGAAGGCTCCTCGTGGATCGTGCACATTCCGGAGCTGGACCGGACCACGCGGACGGCACGGCTCTCGCAGGTCGAAGGGGCGGCCCGCGACATGGCCGCTCGGGTCGGGGGCAACGAGGCCGCCTCGGCGCGGGTCGTCATCGACATGCTCGTCCACGACGACCTCATGCAGCTTCTCGACGCCGCGGCCGCCGCACGCCAGGATCGGGACCGGGTATCGGTGGAGGCGGTGACCCTGCGACGCGGCCTGGCTCGCCGGCTCGCTAACGAGGGGTTCGCCGTTCGCGACGTGGCGGCGCTGCTCGGGCTATCGATCGTGCGCGCGCAGCAGCTCATCGCCGACGGGTCACACCCGATGTCGCGGCCGGTCGCGCGCACCTCGCGCCAGGCGGCGGGCAAGCATCAGGCGCGCCTGGACGCCTACCCTGTGGCGGCCAGGGATCATCAGTCTCAGCAGACCAAGGACGTGTCCCCCATCAGCACCGCCGCAACGCAGCCGTCTCCGGCGAAGCCACACAATGCCTATCGGCACGAGGCGTTCCTCTATCGGGGCGACGAGGACTTCCTCGCGGGCACGGTGCCGTTCGTGCT
>WUUC01016741.1_pt1 | contig 11389 bp, 9 predicted proteins | sample 6278441 | NCBI WGS metagenome assembly WUUC01 (sample SAMN13675441, study PRJNA597444) | soil metagenome | isolation source: soil | place: USA: Washington | collected 2017-10 | reverse complement strand
GGCCCGCACGATTGTCGAGCTCGCTCTCGCTCACCGCCACGGCCCGGTCCTGCTCGTCCGCGAGCTGTCTCCCGAGGGTCCCGATCCGGGAGATCGCCGGCGTGCCCTCGTCGCGGAGTACCTGGAAGGCCCGGGAGCGCTTCCCTCCGTCGGCGAGCTCGACCACGTGGGCGACGATCCCCTGGAACGAGTCGCCGGCCTCGGTGAGCTCCTCGAGGAGGATGACCTCCGCGGGGTCGGTGAACAGGTCCTCGGCCTCCTCCTCCCAGTATTCGGCGATGTCGACCTCGCTCTGGTACTGCTGGAGCACGCCCCCCTGGCTCCCGATCAGGTAGACGCTCACGGACGCGGACTGCGCCGTGTACGAGCGAACGATCTCGTCGACGGCAACCAAACCGGGCACGGCGTCGTTGAAGACCTGCCGCTGGACCGATCGCAGGGAGCTGAACAGGGCGATGGTCACCCACGCCAGGATCCCGATCAGGCCCAGGAGGATCCCGAACCCGACCACGATCTTCCACCGGAGGGACAATCTCACCGCGCCAGTATCCTCGCTGCGACCGCGCCGCCGCCAGCGCCCGCGCTGGCCCACAAACTCACCGGAGGGGCTCGCTGTGGCACCGTTCAGACGGCTCGTCGCGTCCGGAGTAGCCCTCGGGGCGGCGGGGCTCGCCTATGCCCTGACCGAGGCGCGCTCGTTCCGGCTGCAGGAGCACCGTCTCCCGATCCGGGCCGGGGCGCCGCGGGTCACCGTCCTCCACCTCTCCGACATCCACCTGAAAGAGCGCGACGGGGCGAAGACGCGCTGGTTGCAAAGCCTTCCGGAGAGGCTCGGCGCGCCACCCGATCTCGTCTTCGCAACCGGGGACCTCATCGAGGACCCGACCGGCGTCGACCCCCTCGTCGCCGCGCTCGGACGGATAGAGGCCGGATGGGGCAAGTGGTACGTGCTCGGGTCCCACGACTATCTGCACTCGACGGTCCCCGGGTTCCTGAAGTACTTCACCGGGGATCGGAGCGTCAGGAGCGCGGTGCCGGCGGACACGCCGAGGCTCGAACGCGGCCTCGTCGGCGCCGGGTGGAAGCCCCTTACGAACACGTCCGACGTCGTGGACACGCCCGCCGGCCGCATCCGGCTATCGGGCGTCGACGACCCGTACCTCCACCGTCACGACACCCGGCACCTCGGGCGACGGCCCGGCGACGTGCTGGCGATCGGGCTCATGCACGCGCCCGAGGTCGTGTCCGAGTACGTCCTGCGCGGATACGACCTCGCGCTCGCAGGTCACACGCACGGAGGCCAGGTGCGCGTCCCGGTGGCCGGCGCGGTCGTGACCAACAGCACACTGCCGGCGGTGCTCGCGGCCGGGCCGGCGCGCGTCGGCTCGTCGTGGTTGCACGTGAGCCCCGGCCTCGCGCAGGGCAAGTTCGTGCCGCTGCGGTTCAACTGCCCCCCGGAAGTGACGCTGCTGACGCTGGAGCCGCGCGCGTAGGTCGCGTTTGCCTCTAATCTCCCGCCTTATGCGCGTTCTCAGGAGCCGCATCGCGATCGCCTTGCTCGCGTCGCTGTTGCCGCTGTCCGCGGCCGCCGCGCCGCAGCCCCCGGTGCAGATCGGCTCGCTGCCCGGCCAGGTCACGGTGGTCACGGTCAACGCGAAGCAGAACCGCATCCTCGGGCTCAACCGCTTCCTCGCGCTGTTCGAGCTGCCGAAGGCCTTGCGCTTCCGTCCGGAGGCGTTCATCGGCGGCTTCCGCGGTGCGGTGACCGCGCCCGACGTGATCCTCGTGCAGGAAGTCCGGCCGTCGAACCTCGAGATCCTCGTGCGCCTGCTGCGCCAGCGGTTCCCGTACAAATACGAGTCGCTCGAGCCGCTCGGCGCGGCCGCGAACCTGATCGTCAACACCGACACGGTCGCGCTCCAGGGAGAGGTGACGACGTGGGCGGACGTCTGCACCAGCGAAGACACGCCGACCGACAACCGCTCGACGCGCGACTACCCGATCGCGCACCTGACGGAGGTAGCCACAGGCGCGCCGTTCGTCGTCGCCGGGATGCACATGGCGAAGCGCTACGACACGACCGGGCAGCCGAACTGCGTGCCGCGCAACATCCAGGCGCTGAGGGACGAGCTCGCGGACGAGACCGCGCCGGTGATCATCGGCGGCGACTTCAACCGGCGCGCGGCGATCGACCCGTACGAATGCGACCGCGACGAGCGGAGCACGCCGAACCCGTGGTGGAACCTGCTCACCGCGCCGGAGGACGGCGGGCGCGTCTACGTCGACGCGGTACGGCAATGGCACCGGGGGCACGGAACGTCTCTGGCGGACGAGTGGACGCACGAGCAGCGCCAGTCCCGCGTGCTCTGCGACCAGACGACGCACTTCAAGCGGGCGCGCATCGACTACCTCTTCGCGGGAGGGGCCGCGGTCGCGGAGGCGCACGCGGACCATCCCGGATGGGGGGGTCCCGAGCCCGGCACGCCGAATCCTCCGAACGGCCGCTATTCGGATCACAGATACGTGTGGGGGCGCTTCGTCGTCTCGGGCCCGCCGCGGCCGCTGCAGCCTGCCGCGACGCCGGGTGAGGGCGGACGGATCGACGTAGCGTGGGGGCCGGTCGAAGGCGCCGCGGGCTACGTCGTCTACCGCGCGCTGCGGGGACGCGCGTACAGCGTGCTCGCGCAGGTCGGCGCCGACGTCGTCGCGTTCGCGGACGTGTTCACCGAGCACGCGGTCTCCCATCGCTACGCGGTCGCGGCGGTCGGTTCCGACGGGGGCATCGGCCACGAGTCGCGTCCGGCTTTCGCGGTCGCGGACAGGAAGGGCCCGCACGTGCTGCGCGTCACCCCGGCGCGCTCCGCGACCGGCGTCGATCCGGGGGTGACGATCGCGATCCGCTACGACGAACGGGTGGCGGCAGCGAGCGTCGCCCCCGACACGATCAGGCTGTGGCAGGGACGCCGCCGCATCCCCGCTACGACCGTCGTCGCCGGCGCGCGGTTCCTCACGCTCGACCCCTTCCGTCGCCTGGACAAGGGCAAGACCTACCGCGTGGTCGCCGACTCCGTGGACGACGTCCTCGGCAACGCGGGCCCCCGGGTGACGTGGAGCTTCACGACCGTCGAGCCGCCGCCTCCGCCGCCCAAGCCGCGCCGCGGCCGCCGCTCATAGGTCGGGCGGGGGGAAGTACTCCGAGTCGATCAGCTTGTCGCCGTCGAAGGTCAGCGCCCAGAAGCTTCCCTTCTTGTCCGGCAGGTCCGGCGGGAGCGTCACCCCGTCCGTCGCCGCGATGCGCGCGACGAGGTCCGGGATCACCCCGCCCTGGCTGCACACGACCGTCGCGACGTTCTCGCTGCCGGAGGTCCTGATCAGCGCGACCGCGTCGCCGGGCTTGTCGGGGTAGACGTCCTCCGCGAAGAGCGGCTCCTCTTTGATCGAGAGTCCGACGGCGGCCGCCAGCGGCTCGACGGTCTGCACGCACCGCACGAAGTCCGCCGACACGATCTCGCGCACGTCCCAGCGCGTCAGCAGCCACACGAGCTGCTCCGCTTGGCGCACTCCGTTGTCGTCGAGCGGGCGCAGGCGGTCGTCCTCCTTCCACTTGCTGCGGCTGCCGGCGGTCGCATGGCGCACGACGAGGACGGAACGCGTGAGCACGGGCCCCTCCGCGAAGCGCTCCAGCACCTCGCGGTCGCGCTCGTGCGTCATCATCCCGAACGCGACGCCGAGCGGGACCCACCTCAGCTGGTCGACCTCGTTCCCGGGCATGAACACACCGCCTTCCGCGTGCATCGCCCAGTACCGCACGACCTTCGGCCGGGTAACGGAGCCGGAGACCTTCTCGTAGCAGATCTCGCCGAGCGGACGCCCGAGCTTCACGCGGAAGCCCGTCTCCTCGGTGACCTCGCGAACGGCTCCCTCGATGAAGGTCTCGTCGCGCACGAGCTTGCCCTTCGGGAGGCTCCAGTCGTCGTAGCGCGGCCGGTGGATGATCCCGACCTCCACGTCCCCCTGCTCCGACGTCGAGTCAAGGCGCCACACGACACCGCCCGCGGCCTTGATCGGCGACGCGGTCACGAGGAGAACCACCGCCTCCGCTTCTTGCGGTCGAGGTCCTCCCACGTCTTCGGGAATGCCTCCCGCGCCTCCTGTGCCGCACGTTCCTCGGTCTCCGCAAGGCGCCCCGCGGCGAAGTAGAACGCGGGCGTCGCCTCGATCTCTGCAGCAGTTCCGGTGACGACCTCGCGCGCGACGATGGCGTCCTGGTGCTCGCCCAGCACGTCCTGCACGGCCGCGCAAGCAGATGCGAACGCGCGCGCCTCCTTGCGCGCGGAGCCGAGACAGCGCCCCGCCGCCTCCGCCGCGTAGCGCGCGCGCTTCGCCTTTATGCGCACGCGGTGCCACTCGTCTTCCGGATCTCCCGAGTCGAGCAGACGCCCGGCCTTGCCGAGCGGTCCCCACGCCGCGGCGACCAGCGGAGGAAGGACCTTCGCACACGGCTCCGACGCGGCCTCGGTGACGGGAGGGTCTGCGGCGCCGGCGACGAGCGTGTCCAGCAACGACACGTACCGGTCGGAGTCGAGCGCGCCCAGCAGCGCCTCCCGGCGCTCGTCGCGCTCTGCTTCGAGCCGTTCGAACAGCGGGCCCAGCTCCTCCATGGCCCCAGCATGCTCCTCCATGCCCCCAGCATGCTCCTCCATGCCCCCAGCATGCCCCCTGAGGCGCGCGGTCAACACATCGAGATCGCGCACCTCGCCGAGCGCGCCGGCGAGCCACTTGAGCTCGTCTCGTACGGAGCCGGCCCACTCCGCGTCGACCAACGAGGCGAACGTACGGAGGTCGCTGCGGAGACGCCGCGCTCCCACGCGCATCTGGTGGACGCCTTCCACGTCTCCGAGAACGACCCCGGCGTGGTGACCGATCACCCGGCGAGTCCCGTCGCGCAGCGCGGCCTCGACCGCCGCGGCGGCGGGATCGCGCGGCGCCACGTCGTCGGGGGCGGGGACGTCCGGCGGTGCCTGAGCCCGCGGGCCCAGAGCACGCACGGCCTTGGGGACCTGGTCGGGCACTGCCGCCCCGCCGTCCTCCAGCGCGGCGGCGATGTCCTTCAGCTGCGCGGCGGTGGCGGCGCGAGCCTCGATCTCGACCTCGCGGAACCGGTCGGTGACCGCGCGTCCGTCGAGCAGCGCGACCTGGTCGTCGACGAGCTCGGCAAGCTCGCCCTCCCCGTCGACCAGGGCCCACGAGCGGCGACGCGTCCTCAGCTTCGCTACCGGCTTCAGCGTCCCGGCGCGCACGTACGCGCGGGTCAGCGCCGGCGCCTCGCCCGGGATCGTGCGCGGCCCGGACGCGAAGTCGAGCTCGAGACGTGACGACGGGTCGCCGTCGGGATCCGGCAGCTTGAGCGTCCACTTACCGGCCGCCCCCTCGCCGGTCCGGTACCGCAAAGTCGCGCCCCAGCGGGCGAGCCGGAGGTCGTCGGTGTCGTAGTACGTCGCCGTCAGCGTCTTCGAGCCGCGCTCCTCGACCGAATGGACCGCCCCGGCGCCGGCCGCCAGGGCCGCTACGTCGAGTCGGCCGGCGACGAGGAGCTTCAGCTCCGTCTCACGCATGGAGGCGGCTCGCGTCCAATCCCTCGCTGGGTTCCGCCGTGCCGCGGCTCATCAGCTCGCGCTGGAGCTCGACGCGCTCCTCGGCGTCGTCGGGAGTGAGCCGCGACCACGTTCCGTCCGGCCCGAGCGTCCACGCAGAGGAGTTGTCGCGGAACGCCAGCTCGAGGATCTTCTTGAGCCTCGTCTGCAGACCGGGCGCGCGGACCGACGCGAATGCCTCGACGCGGCGGTCGAGGTTGCGATGCATCAAGTCGGCGCTCCCGATGAAGACGTCCTCCGCGCCCGCGTTGCGGAAGTAGAAGATGCGCGAGTGCTCGAGGAAGCGCCCGAGGATGCTGCGCACGTGGATGGTCTCGCTCATGCCGGGGACTCCCGGGCGCAGCGAGCAGATGCCGCGTATCAGCAGGTCTATCCGCACGCCCCTCTGCGACGCGTCGTACAGCGCGTCGACGATGCCCTCGTCCGTGAGGCTGTTGAGCTTCATCGCGATGTAGCCGGGCTGCTCCGGCGTCGCGGCGTCGCCCTCCCGCTCGATCATCGCGACGAGCCGCTCGCGCATGCCATGCGGCGCGACGAGAAGGGACCGGTAGCGCGTCTGGCGCGAGTACCCGGTGAGGTAGTTGAAGAGATCGCTGACGTCCGCACCGACGCGCTCGTCCGCGGTGAGCACGCCGAGGTCCTCGTAGAGGCGAGCGGTCTTCGGGTTGTAGTTGCCGGTCCCGCAGTGCACGTAGCGCCTCAGCCCGTCCTTCTCCTGGCGGACGACGAGGCACAGCTTGCAGTGGGTCTTCAGCCCCACGACGCCGTACACGACGTGACAGCCCGAGCGCTCCAGCTGCCGAGCCCACCCGATGTTCGCCTTCTCGTCGAAGCGCGCCTTGATCTCGACGATCACCACGACCTGCTTGCCCGCCCGCGCCGCTTCCGCGAGCGCGGCGACGATCGGGCTCTCTCCCGACGTCCGGTAGAGCGTCAGCTTGATCGCGAGGACGTCCGGGTCCTCGGCCGCCTGCTCGACGAACGCCTGGACGCTGCGCGTGAACGACTCGTAGGGGTGGTGGACGAGGACGTCGCGGTCGCGCAGCACGGCGAACACGTCCGCGACCTCGTCGTCGGGCGCGGCCAGGTCGGGGTGCGTCGACGACTGGAACGGCTCGTCCTTGAGATCGGGACGGTCGATCGCGTAGAGGCCCCACAGCCCCGTAAGCCCGAGCGGTCCCGGCAGCTCGAACACGTCGTCTTCGTCGAGCGCGAGCTCGCGCACGAGGAGGTCCAGCACCAGACGGGGCGTTCCCGCTTCGATCTCGAGCCTCACCGCGGGGCTGAAACGCCTCCGCCCGAGCTCCTCCTCGAGGGCTTGCAGCAAATCCTCCGCTCCGTCCGAGTCGACCTCCACCTCGGCGTTGCGCGTAACGCGGAAAGCGTGGTGCTCGACGACCTGCATCCCGGGGAACAGCCGGTCGAGGTTGTTCGCGATCACGTCCTCGAGCGGGACGTAGCCCTCGTCGTCCGCGAGCGCGACGAAGCGCGGCAGCAGCGGCGGGACCTTTACGCGCGCGAACAGGACCTTGTGCGACGGGGGGTCCCGGACGAGCACCGCGAGGTTCAGCGACAGGTTCGAGATGTACGGGAACGGGTGCGCGGGGTCTACAGCCAGCGGCGTTACGACTGGGAAGATCGTGCGCGCGAAGAGCTTTGCCAGCTCCTGCTTCTGGTCGTCGCTGAGGTCCCTCCAGCGCAGCACCTCGACGCCCTCTTTAGTGAGCGCCGGCATGACGTCGTTCTGGAAGACCTCGGCGTGGCGCGCGGTGAGATCCCGCGCCTTCGCGGAGATCAGCTTCAGCTGCTCGCGCGGGGTCAGGCCGTCGGGAGAGCGTGAGACGACGCCCGCCTCGAGCTGACGCTTCAGGCCCGCGACCCTCACCTGGTAGAACTCGTCGAGGTTAGAGGCGAATATCGCCAGGAACTTCGCCCGCTCGAGCAGCGGGGCCGACGTGTCCTCCGCGAGCGTGAGGACCCTGCAGTTGAAGTCGAGCCACGAGACCTCGCGATTCAGCAATCGTTCCGGATCGCGCTGAGACTCGGGCATGCGCCGATGCTAGAGACGGAATATGGACTGAATATGAACTAGGCCACGTCTCCCTCGGGATGCGAGGCGTCCGTGAACTCGCGGAAGACGCCGGTGACGAGGAACGCGATCTGCTCTCCGACGTCGACGCAGTGATCCCCGAAACGCTCCAGGTAACGAGCGACCAGGACCAGGTTCGTGGCCCACTCGAAGCTGCGCTCGTCGCCGAGGTACTGCTTGAGATCGTCGAGCATGCCCCGGTTCAGCCGGTCGACGGCGTTGTCCTTGACCGGGAGCTGCTCGGCGAGCTCGAGGCTCCTCTGGGCGAAGGCCGACATCGCGATGTCGAGCATCTCCGCCGCGCGCCCGCCCATCTCGGTCAGGCGGGCCAGCATGGGCGAGTCCGGGGGGTACGGGTGACGGTTCTGGACGAACTTCGCGATGTTGACGCAGAGATCGCCCATCCGCTCGAGGTGCACGTTGGAGTGGAGGACCGCGCTGACCAGCCGCAGGTCGCCGGCGACCGGCGCCTGCAGGGCAAGGAGGTTGAGGATCCGGTTCGCGCAGTCGATGTACAGCTCGTCGACCCTGTCGTCGTCCGCGATCACCTCGCCGGCGACCTCGACGTCGCGATCCGCGAGCGCGGTCATGACCCGCTCGAGCTGCCGTCTCACGACGCTTCCTTCGGAGAGCAGGACCCCCTCGGCGGACTCCAGCTCCTCGTGGAAACCGACCCTCACGATCACCGGGCCACCATATCCGTCATGGCGGTGAACCGATCATTAATCGGACGCGAACATTGATCGAATACCGCCCTGAGCAGGGCTCCTGCACCGGCCTCCGAGGGGTGCGCCCTCTAGACTGCGCGGCAGGATTATGAGGACAAGATGAACGACCTCGCTGCCTTCCTTCTCGGCGCGTTCGCGTCGGCTGCGGCGATCGTGCTCGTGCTGCGACGGAACCGAACGGTGCCTCCGGCCGAACCGGAGCGTGCGCCGGCCGGTCCCGACCTGCTCGAGCTCGAGAAGGAGCGGCGGCGGACCGAGGCGATCCTCGAGCGCATGAACGAGGGCGTGGTGGTCCTCGACGAGCGGCTCCGGCCGGTGTTCGCCAACTCGTCGGCCCGGATGCTGCTCGGGCTGCCCGAGGTCTCGCTCCCGCCGCGGGTCCCGTCCGAGGAGCTCGCCACGCTCGCGTGGCGGAGCTTGCGCGAGGGGCAATCGATGGAGCAGGTCCTCGAGCTCTGGTTCCCCGCCCGGACGAGCCTCCGGTCGCACGTCGCGCCGATGGAGGACGAGAGCGGGGTGGTCGTCGTCGTCCAGGACGTCACCCAGGAGCTGCGGACGCAGAGGATGCGGCGCGAGTTCGTCGCGCACGCCTCGCACGAGCTCAAGAGCCCGGTCGCAGGGCTTCAGGTCCTCGCGGAGGCCGTGCGGGAGGCCGTCAAGGACGACCCGGCGGCCGCGTCGGGGTTCGCAGCGCGGATGGCCAACGAGACCGACAGGCTCGGACGCCTGATCGCGGACCTCCTCGACCTCTCGCGGCTGGAGGAGGCGGAGAAGGTCCCCGATACACCGGTCGACCTGTCGGAGGTCGCGACGGCCGAGGTCGGCTCGACGGCGTTCGCTGCGGAACGGAAGCGCACGGTGATCGATACCGACGTCCAGCCCGGCGTCTGGGTGCGCGGCGAGCGGACGCAGCTCGGCAACCTCATACGCAACCTCCTGGAGAACGCGGTCCGCTATACGCCGGACGGCGGACGGATCACCGTGAGCCTCCAGCGCGAGGAAGGAGAGGCGGTCCTGACGGTCGAGGACGACGGCATGGGGATCCCGCTCGAGGCACAGAGCCGTGTCTTCGAACGCTTCTACCGGGTGGACAAGGCGAGGTCGCGCGACACCGGGGGCACCGGGCTCGGGCTCGCGATCGTCAAACACATAACCGAGCTCCACGGGGGCACGGTCGGCGTCGAGAGCGAGCTCGGACAGGGCTCGACGTTCCGCGCGCGGCTCCCGGCGATCGCGGCGCAGGCGGACAACGTGCGCTCGATCGCGGGCTGAGCAGCAACTACAGGAGGAGGAAGCGCGACGTGCCGAAGGTCCTGCTGATCGAGGACGAGGAGAGTCTCGGCGAGGCTCTCGAATACCAGCTGACCCGCGAGGGTTACGACGTCGACCGCGTCGTCGACGGCGTCGCGGGGCTCGAGCGCTTCTCGACCGGGGGAGCCGACCTCGTGCTGCTCGACCTCATGCTGCCGGGCATGCCCGGAGAAGAGGTCTGCAAGGAGATCCGGCGCACGTCGAACGTCCCGATCATCATGCTGACCGCGCGCGACGCGGAGGTCGACAAGGTCGTCGGCCTCGAGCTCGGGGCGGACGACTACGTGACCAAGCCGTTCCACACGCGCGAGCTGCTCGCGCGCATCAAGGCGGTGCTGAGACGCAGCACAGTCGAGAGCACGAGCTCGGACGGCGTCCTCGAAGGAGGCGGCATACGGCTCGACCCCGACCGCTTCGAGGTGACCGTCGACGGTGCCGCCGTCCACATGCCGCGCAAGGAGTTCGAGCTGCTCGAGCTGTTGATGGAGAACGCGGGACGCGTCCTCACCCGCGACACGCTGATCGACCGGATCTGGGGGGCGGACTACTTCGGCGACACGCGCACTCTGGACGTGCACATCAAGAGGCTCCGGGCAAAGTGCGAGAAGGACCCGCACACGCCCGCGCACCTCATAACGATCCGGGGGCTCGGCTACAAGTTCGTTCCCTGACTACTAGGGACCGATCTCTTTCGACAGCGACTCGACGTCGCCGGTGAGCATGTAGCGGAGCCGTTCGCCCATCATCACGGAATGGTCGGCGATGCGTTCGAGGGCCCGGCCGGCGAGCAGGGTCGTCACCGCCTGGGGCACCGCGTACGGCCCGTCCATCCGCATGATCGCCTCGAGCAGGCGCGCGTTGTGGCGGTCCATCGCGTCGTCTCTCTCCTCGAGGCTCTTGGCGAGGTGCAGGTCCTGCGACGCCCATGCGCGCGCGGCGAGTTTGAAGAGGCTGGCGGCCTCCCCGGCCATCTCGCGCAGGAGCCCGAATGCCTCGGGGTTCGCGACGAGCATGTGGTGGTCGGGCGCGAGCTTCACGATGCGCAGGCACAGGTCGCCGGTGCGCTCGAGGTCCTGGATGATGCGCAGCACCGAGACCACCAGCCGCAGATCCGATGCCACCGGTGTCTGGCGGCACAACAGGTCGTAGCAGCGCTCGGTCAGCGACACGAGCATCTCGTCGATCGCGTCGTCGCCGGCAACGACTTCGTCGGCGAGCGCGAGGTCTCCCTCGAGCAGCACGTCGGTAGACAGCGACAGCGCCCGGTCGACCTTGAGCGCCATCACCTCGACCTGGAGCTTCAGCTGCTCCAGCTCGAAGGTGAAGGAGGCCCTGAGCGGGTCCGGTCTTCTTTCTTGGCCGCTCGCCGAGGCGACCGGTCTATCCGAAGCGTCCTGTGACGTAGTTCTCAGTCCTCTCGTCACTCGGATTCGTGAACATCAGCTCGGTCTTGTCGTACTCGACCAGGACCCCGGTCCGCCGGTCCTGCTCCTCGTTGACCTCGGCGGTGAAGAAGGCGGTGAGGTCGCTGACGCGCGCGGCCTGCTGCATGTTGTGCGTGACGATCACGATCGTGTACTCGCTCTTGATCTCCTGCATGAGGTCCT
>WUUC01195056.1_pt1 | contig 11391 bp, 8 predicted proteins | sample 6278441 | NCBI WGS metagenome assembly WUUC01 (sample SAMN13675441, study PRJNA597444) | soil metagenome | isolation source: soil | place: USA: Washington | collected 2017-10 | reverse complement strand
TACGCGGGTGGTCGACGGCATCAATGTCGGCGCGTTCTCCGCCCGCTGGGACACCTGCCTCCGCCTGGACCAGGCCCGCGATGTCCCGATCATGCTCGTGGCCCAGGGTGACGCCCGCTTTCTGATCAACGGCGAGGAAAAGCTGCGCCTGGTCGGTGAAACGAAGCGGCATGCTCGGGGAGATGTCTTCAGGCTGGAGCCTGGAACGCACCATCTCGTCATCGAGTTTACGCAGCGGGGCGCGGCGCGCATCGCACTAAACGCCTCGTTGGACGGGCGCGCGCCCATGCCCTTTCCGGGTGACACCCGGCAACCGGGCATGTCCTTCAGCCAGCCCCGCGAGGGCCAGCCGCCGTGTGGAACGTCGCCGTAGCTCAGCTGCTCTCCCGGACCCTCCACCCCGGCGCGACGTGTCGCCGGGGAGCGGACGCCGTGGCCGCCACAGCCCTCGAGAATGGCCCCGCGGCCGCAGCCGTTACAGTCCGAGGATGCTCCGCAGCTCCGTCTCCAGACCCGCCGCCATGATCTCATGCGTGGCGAGGCTGGGGTGAAAGTCACAGCCGGGGTCGGTGTTCGGCACGTCCATCTCCCAGACGCCGATCCGGGCCCCCCCGGCGGCCTCGAACGTGGCGACGCCCGCCGCGATGCCGGCGCGCGCCGCGACCAGATCCGCTCCGCTCAGGAGATTGCCTACCGTGCACAGAATGAAGGCCTCGGGATAGCTGGCGCGAACGCGCTCCAATAGCTCGAGGTACTCCTGCGCGAATAGGTCAACTGCGGGATCCCCCTCGGTGCTGAAATCGTTGGTCCCCAGATTGATCAGCACCACGTCAGGGATCAGGGAGAAGTCCCAGCTGCTCGTGGCATCCCCCGGCAGCGTGCGGCCGTATAAAACGGGCATCGGATCGGTCACGTCCGTGTCGTAGTTGTAGACGACGCCTTTGCCGGACCATGCAACGCTGATCAGCTCTGCATCCAGAGCGCGCGCGGCGATGGAGCCATAGGCCGCGTAGTGGTTCTCCGTGTCGGGGGAGAAGCTGCAGGCCGAGGACGTGCCTTCGTTGCCGTAGCCGCAGGTGATCGAGTCTCCGATGATCTCGATGCGACGAGACGCGGGGGGCGTCGGCAGCAAGGCACCGCCGGGCCCGAAGTCGAAGCCCAGGAGCTGAGTGGCGCCAAAGGATGCTTCGGTGCGCCGGTACAGCTCCACTCGATGCTCGCCGGGCTCCAGAGCGTCGGCGAGCGGGTACGTGTTCGTGCCCGGCTGCGCGACGAGCTTGGGTCCGAGCACCCCATCGATCAGGACGGTGAATTGGTTCTGACCCGGATCGTCGAGCGTCACTGCTAGCGTGGTGCCAGTGAACGTGGCGATGGCGCCGCTGCCCGACCAGGCGAAGCGCGGGCCTCGCACGTCCGCGTGGTCCATGCGTCCCACCAGGCGGACCGCGGCCACAGCACTGCCGGTACCAGCCCCGGCCAGCCCGGCGGCGCCGCCCCCGGACGTTGGGAGGCCGGCAGCGCCGGCGTTGGCCGTTGCCGTGGAACCGCCGTTGGCCGGCGCAGTGGCGCCGCCAGCGGCAACCCCCGCGCCGCCGCCGTTGGCGCTGGCGGTGCTGCCCCCCATGGAGGTCGTGCCCGTCTGGATCGGGCCCTGGCTATCCGAGCCACAGCCGGCGAGCGCGCCCAGGGCCACGATCAGACCCAGCCAGCCAACCATCAGGCGTGGCTGCCTCGGCGCCGTCATGACTCCGAACGTCCCGCTCGATTGAGCGAGCATGTGTGGCCGAGCGATTAGAGAAAGCGGCGGGAGGTCTTCGGGCATGTCGATCCATACCTCAGCGCTCCGCTTTGCGGGAGCGCTCTCGGCGCGCGCACAGGTCCGAAACGTTAGCCCGTGACGCTGACCAGTTCAGGGGCGCCGGGCGTCCTCGTGGTGGCCCGTTCCGGCCTGGAACGCTGGAGCGAGGGCCCAGCCGTGGGAGCACGTGCCTCTTGCGCTTCCCGAGGGGCCGACTATATGAGTCCCAACTCAATAAATGGCAAACCCGGCGCGTCCCCCTCGCTCCCCTGGCCGACAGGGCTCTATCCGCGCTGCCGAACCCAGCCGCCCGCGCGGGCGCCCGCCCGTGATCTCCAGTGAGCGGCTGCTCGAGGTCGCGCGCGAGGTATTTCTGGAGCTCGGGTTCCGCGCCACGACCGCCGAGGTGGCCAAACGCGCCGGGGTGGCGGAAGGCACGATCTTCCATCGCTTCAACTCCAAGGAGCAGCTGTTTCGCTCGGCGATGAATTTCGATCCGGAGGAGGTGCTCGCTTTCGTGGAGAGCCTGCCCAGTCGGGCGGGGCGTGCACCGATCCGTCACACACTGATCGAGTTTGCCGAGCAGTTCATGCGTTTCGGTCGGGTGGCGCTGCCGGTGATGATGATGTCGTGGTCCAACCCGGACGCGGAGCTGTGCGGAGCGCGTGGCGCGCGCTACAAGCGCGTGCTTCAGGCCGTGAGCGGCTACTTTCAGGCCGAAATGCGCGGGGGCCGGCTCAGGGCAGCCAACCCCGAAGTGCCCGCCCGCATGTTGCTCGGCAGCCTGCACCAATTCTGCATGAGTGAGCTCTTTTCGCGTGACGCTTCGGGCCTGTCCTTAACGGAGTTTGCGGCCGAGGTCGTGGACGTCCTGCTCATGGCGCTCGCGCCAACTCTTACCGCCGTCGACGCGGCGCCGTCCATCAAGCGCAGGCGCGGGGCATCATGAGGGTCAATTCAATGACGTGGCTGAAACGTTGCGCGTGGTGCGGTCGCGCGGGTCTCCTGGCGCTCTCGATCCTGGGGCGAGCGCAGGCGACCCAACCGTTGGAGGATTTTCTGTCGCGGGCGCAGTCCCACAGCTACGACGCGCGTGAGGCCGAGGCCACTGGCCGGCAACGCGCCTCGGAAGCAGACGCGAGGCTCTCGCCCCTCTTGCCCGCGTTCTCGGCGCGCGGAGTATACACGCGAAACCAGCAGGAAGTGGCCGCGACGCTGCCCGGAGTGGGCGAGCTGGTGATCACTCCGTTAAATCAGCTGGATGCGTTCCTGCAACTGGACGTACCGATCATCGATCTGTCCAATTACCATCGTTACAAGTCGGCTCAGGCACTGGCGCGCAGCGCCCAGGCGCAGCGTGGGGCGACCACGATCGACGTCTCGCGCAGCGTGGCGCGAGCGTATTTCCAGTTCATCGGCGCGTCCGCGCTGCTCCGCTCGGCGGAGGAAAGCGTCAGCGCGGCGCAGGCGAATCTCTCGAACGTGGACGACAAACGCTCTGCCGGCGCCGCCACGGATCTCGACTACGAACGAGCTCTCGCCAGCGTGGCTCGCTCGCAACAAGATCTGGCGGATGCTGCGCTCGGCGTCGCGCTCTCAGCCCGGTCGTTGGAGTCTCTGAGCGGGCTCACTCCGGCAAGCTCGGACGACTTCCCCGAGGATGACCTGCACGAGGAGGGCCCGCTGCAGAGCTGGCTGGATCGCACCACGGACACGCCGCAGGAGCGTGCGCAACGTGAGCTGGAGCAGGCAGCGCTGCACAATCGCAAAGCGGCGACCCGGGCCATCTTGCCCACACTGTCCGGCTCGGCCCAGGAGCGCCTCACGAACGCGACGGGCTTTGCGGGACGTACGTCGAACTACACCCTCCTTTTGACCCTGGCCTGGCGTCTGGAGTACGCGGTCGTCTCCCAGGAGGATGTTCAGAGCGCCGCTCTGGAAGTGCAACAGATCCGGTTGGAGCGGACTCGCCGCGCCACCCTCGACGCGACCTTCGAGGCGTACCAGCGCATCCAGGCCGGCATCGCCAAGAGCCGTGCCGCCCGTGCGCAGGCGCAGGCCGCTAGCCGAGCTGCTCTCCTGTCGGTCGATCGTTATTCGGTGGGAGTCGCTACACAGCTCGACGTGACGCAGGCGCAGCGCGAGGCATTCCTGGCCAGCGCCGGCCGCATTCAGGCGGACTCCGACCTCGGTTACGCCCGCGTGGCCCTCCGCCTGGCCACGGGCAGCTCGATTCCCGCTGCGGACGACTCGAGCGTTCGGAGATAAACTCATGACCAAGATCCATAAGACAGTGTTGGCTTCAGCCCTCTTGCTGAGCCTCGGCGCGTGCAAGAGCAAGGCGGTCGACGTCCCCGCGACGCCGCCCGCCGTCTCGGTCCAGGCCGAGGTGGTGACGCTGCTGACCGTCCCGCGCACCTTGCGGCTGACGGGCAGTCTGCGCGGCAATCGCGAGACGGATCTCGCCGCGAACGCCAGCGGTCGGGTGTTGTCGACGGCTCTGGAGCGTGGCGCCCAGGTCACGCCGGGGCAGGTGTTGGCCCGGCTGGACGTGCGCGCTGCCACGCTCTCCGCCGCGGAAGCGCGGGCCCAGGCCGAGAGCGCTCGTGCCCAGGACGATCAGGCCCGGGTCGAGTGCGAACGCTACGAGACGCTCAAGCAAAAAGGTGCCATCAGCGATCTGGAGTACCAGCAAAAAATCACGCAATGCCGCACCCTACCGCTCTCGGCGCAGGCCGCCTCGGCCCGGGCGGATCTCGCGCTCCAGAACGTGGGGGATGGCTTGATCCGCGCGCCGTTCGCCGGCGTGATCGCCGAGCGCTTCATCGAGGTGGGACAGTTCGTGCGCCAGGACTCACGAGTCGCGACGTTGGTCTCGGTCGATCCGATCCGACTCGAGCTGGCCGTACCCGAGGCAGAGGTGGGGAAAATCAGCGAGGGCAGTGAGCTCACCTTCAGCGTCTCCGCCCATCCCGAGCGGCGCTTCACCGGCAAGGTCCGGTTCGTCTCCGGCGTGGTCCGCCGCGCCACCCGGGATCTGGTGGTCGAGGCGCTGGTCAATAATAGTGAACGGCAGCTGATGCCCGGCATGTTCGCCGATGTCGATCTCACGGTGGGGACGTTGTCCTTGCCCAGTGTGCCCAGGAAGTCCTTGATCGCCCAGGACGATCGGTCGCGCGTCTTCGTCGTCGCCGAGGATCGGCTCGAAGAACGCGTGCTGGCGCTCGGTCCCGCGATCGGAGATCGGGTCGCGGTGACGCGCGGCGTGAGCGTCGGCGATAAAGTCGTCGTGTCCGAGCTGGCAGCGCTGGGTAACGGCCAGACCGTGGCTGTCAACGAATGAGCCGCAAAGGACCCTGAAATCATGCAATGGCTAGCCCAAATTTGTGTGCGCCGTCCGGTGTTTGCCGGCGTGCTCATGCTGGTGATCGTGGTCCTGGGCGGCGTCGGATATACGCGGCTGGGGCTCGACCAATTTCCCAATATTGATCTGCCCTTCGTGCTGGTCACGACCACCCTGGAGGGGGCCGCGCCGCAAGAGGTGGAGACAGACATCAGCGACAAGATCGAGGGAGCCGTCAATACGATCGACGGCATCGATGAGCTGCGCTCCACGTCCAGTGAAGGCTTCTCGCAGGTGGCGATCGCGTTCAAGCTCGACAAGGGCGCGGACATCGCGGCACAGGACGTGCGCGACAAGGTGAGCAACGTGCTGCGCGATTTGCCTCGCGGCATCGACGCTCCCATCGTCAGCAAGGTCGACCCGCAGGCCTCGCCCGTGCTGCTCGTCGCGCTGCGTTCGAATCTGCCGATGCGCGAGGTGACGGAGATCGCCGACAAGAGAGTACGCCGCCAGATCGAGAGCATCTCTGGGGTGGGCCAGGTCAGCATCATCGGCGGACGGGCGCGGGAGATCCATGTGCGCATGGACCCGATCAAGTTGCAGGCCTTTAACCTGAGCGCCGTGGACGTGCAACGCGCGCTCGGCTCGCAGAACCTGACCACCCCGGGCGGCAGCATCGACACCGGTCCGCAAGCCATCACGTTGCGCATCCAGGGTCGCGTCAACACCGTGGACGAGCTCTCGCGCATCGTGCTCTTGAACGACGCGGACCACACTGTCCGCATCAACGACGTGGCGGAGGTCGTGGACGGCGAAGAGGAGCTGACCAGCCTGGCAAGTTATGACGGCGAGCGCACGGTGGTGCTGTCGATCCGCAAGCAATCCGGCACGAACACGGTCCAGGTCGTCGACAACGTGCTCGCGCGCCTGGAAGAGGTGAAGCGCACGCTCCCCGCCAGTATCCACCTGGAGGTGATCCGGGATAACTCCGCCTCGATCCGTACGGGAGTGGGCTCGGTCAAGGAGCACCTCGTGGTCGGCGCGCTGCTCGCGGCGGCCGTCGTGCTGTTGTTCCTGGGTAACCTGCGCAGCACGTTGATCGCTGCCATATCCATCCCGATCTCGATCATCGGCACCTTCGCGCTGATGTGGTGGCAAGGTTTCTCGCTGAACATGCTGACCCTGCTGGCGCTCGCGCTGGCCGTCGGCATCGTGATCGATGACGCGATCGTGGTGCTCGAGAATATCGTGCGCTACATCGAGGAGAAGGGCATGAAGCCCTTCCCGGCGGCGGTGCTGGCGACGCGCGAGATCGGCTTGCCGGTGCTGGCGACCACCCTGTCCTTGATGGCCGTGTTCGTGCCGGTGGCTTTCGTGGGTGGCATTCCGGGGCGCTTTTTGAAGAATTTTGGCTACACGATGGCGTTTGCCGTGGGCGTGTCCCTGTTCGTCAGCTTCGCGTTGACGCCCATGTTGAGCGCGCGGCTGCTCAGCGCGCACGAGCCCGAGAGCGGCCGTGGTCTGCGCCGGATCGTCGACGTGTTCTACCGCCCGATCGAGCGGGTCTACATGCGCTTGCTCGCCTGGTCCATGCGCCGGCGCTGGGTGATCGTGCTGGCTTGCTGCGCCTCGATGGGCTCCTGCATGCCTCTGATGAAGCGCGTGCCCACGGGCTTCGTGCCCGTGGATGACCAGGCGCAATTCGAGGTGAGCCTGCGGGCTCCGGAGGGCACCAGCGCCAACGAGACCGCCTTGATCGCCGAGCGCGTGAGCCAGCAGATCCGGGCGCTGCCGGGGGTGGTGCATACCGTCGCGACCGTGGCTGGCGGCGATGCGCAGGTGCAGAACCTGGCCAGCATCTACGTGGCCCTGAAGGACCCGCGCGAGCGCGAGATCTCTCAGATCGAGCTGATGGACATGACGCGCAAGCAGATCCTGGCCCAGCTGCCCAAGGAGCTGCGCGTCAGCGTGGCGGAGGTCGCCGCGATCAGCACGGGGTCGGCGACCGCGGCCGTGCAGTACGTGGTGGCTGGTCCGGATCTCCACAAGCTGGAGGAGCTGGCCGAGAAGATGGGCCCGGAGATCAAGAGCCACCCGGCGGTCGTCGACTACGACACCAACCTGATCACCGGCAAGCCCGAGATCAGGGTGGACATCGATCGCGACCGCGCCGCCGACCTCGGAGTCAGCGTGGCGGACGTGGCCGACACCTTGCGCATGCTGGTGGCCGGGGTAAAGGCGTCCTCCTTTGCCGAGCACGGCGAAGAGTACGACGTGCGGCTGCGCGCCGCTCCGCAATACCGTAGCGACGTGAGCGGCATCGCCTTGATGACGGTGCCGTCGCGCAAATACGGAACGGTCCCGCTGTCCGCCGTGGTGCGCACCAGCGAGGGCACGGGTCCGTCGCAGATCAGCCGCCTCGGGCGCCAGCGCCAGGTCACGTTCATGGCCAACGTCGCCCCCGGTTTTGGCGAGAGCGACGTGGTCCAGGCGATGAAGGATGCATTTGCGAAGCAACACGCCTCGGATGAGTACCGGCTCGTTCCCACCGGACGTTCCAAGTCGTCCTCGGAGCTGGGCGCTGGTTTTGCTCTGGCGTTCGGTCTCTCGTTCGTCTTCATGTATCTGATCCTGGCGGCCCAGTTCGAGTCCTGGCTGTACCCTGTGATCATCCTGATCTCGCTGCCGTTGACCGTGCCCTTCGCCCTGCTGTCGCTGATCCTGTTCAAGCAGGGCCTGAACCTGATGTCTGCGTTGGGGCTGCTCGTGCTGTTTGGCGTGGTGAAGAAGAATTCGATCTTGCAGATCGATCACACGAACCAACTGCGCGCGCAGGGACGCACGCGGCTGGAAGCCATTCTCGAGGCAAACCGCGATCGCCTGCGGCCGATCTTGATGACCACCCTGGCGTTTGTTGCCGGTATGATCCCGCTGGCGCTCTCCCGGGGCATCGGCTCTGGCAACAATCGCAACATCTCCGGGATCGTGATCGGCGGGCAGACGCTCTCGCTCCTGCTCACGCTATTGGCCGTGCCGGTGGTGTATTCGCTGTTCGATGATGTGCGCGAGTGGCTCAGGCGGCGCAAGCAGTCCAAGGTCCAGGACCGGGGCGAACAGGAGCTCGAGCGTATCCTGGGGCACGCGCCTGACCCGTTGCCAAACGTGGCCGAGTAGACTGCACGAGCGTGAATCAGGTGCCGCGCGCCCGGGCGGCGCGCAGCTGCCCGGTGAGGTAGGCCACGGCTGTCTCCACGCGCAGCGGCTGGTGTCCGGCGCGCACCAGCCCGAAGCCGTGTCCGGAGAATTGCTCCAGCTCGTGATCGATCAGACCCCCCTCGGGGCCGATCACCAGCTGCAGCCCCACGGGCGACACGTGCGCGAGCGCGGCCTCGCTCTCGGCATCGGCGTCGGCGACGAAGCGGTTGTCCCGGGGCAGCCAGGTGTCGAGCTCCTCGATCAACTGACGAAAGCGCGGCACGAACTGCACCTTGGGCCTGTGGGTCCGACGCGACTGTTCGAGGCCGTGTCGCAGCCGCTCGTCGATCACGCTCGGCTCCAGCGCATGGCTCGACAGGTGTGATTTTTCGACGCGCCGGCTCCGGAACAGCACGATCCGACCGAAACCCAGGGCGGTCGCGTGCTCCAGGCAGCGGAGCAGCACTTTTGGCCGGGCGAACGCCAAGAGCAGCGTGTCCTGTCCGGGGGGTGGCGCGGGCTCGGTGCAGCTGCAGCGCAGCGTGACCGAATGCGTGTCGATGGCCACCACTTCGCCCGGTCCGACGCTGCCGTCGAGCACACCGACCCGCACCTGGTCGCCCAGCTTGACCTTGAGCACCTTCAAGAGATGGCGGGCCCGCTGATCGCTCAGCGTGACCTCGGAGTGTTGGTGCAGCTCGCTGGCTTCGAGGAGGAGGATGTTCATGGTCGGGGAGGGGAAGCGGGCGGGCCTGCCCCGCGCCTTGTTTTTTTCATTCCGGCATGTTCAGGTCAAGCATGCTGCGAAGGGGAATACGCGTCGAACGGGCGATCGCGAGGTTATGGCCACTCACGCTGGTGCTCGGCGCAGCCGCCTGCGGCAAGCCGGACCCACCAGCGGCGCCCGCTCCGCGGGTCAGCTCACCACCGCCGCCTCCCGCGGAGCTCCCGCTGGTCTTGCCGTTTGCGCCCGTGCCCCCGATCCTGGTCAGGGGCGTCGGTTTCGCGGCGCCGGACTCGGTCATCCATGACGCGCAGGCAGATGTGTATCTGGTCAGCAACGTCAACGGAGAGTTGGCCGCGTCGGACGACAATGGTTTTATCTCCAGGCTGGCGTCGGACGGGACGCTGATTTCGCTGAAGTGGATCGACGGTGCGAGCGCCGGGGTGCGGCTGGATGCGCCGAAGGGCATGGCTCTGGTCGGGGACAAGCTGTACGTGGCTGATCTCGGAGCGCTGCGGAGCTTTGATCGGAGCACGGGCCAGGCCACGGGAGAAATCGTTATCGGCGGTGCGAGCCTGCTGACGGACCTCAGCGTGGGGCCGACAGGTGCGCTGTACGTGTCCGACAGCGGCGTCCGTCCCGGTCAGGCCGCTTCAAAGCGCAAGAAGGCGAGCCCGGCCGCGCTCTATCGCTGGGACGGCAGCGGCGCCGCGAGCGTGCTGTTCCAGGGGACCGAGCTCGGCCACCCCACGGGGCTGTTCGCGGATGCGGACGGAGTCTGGTTCGTCAATCTCGAGGGGCAGCTCTGCCGCATCTCCCCCCAGGGTCGACACGAGCTCGTGGCCACGCTGCCCGGTGCCGATCTGGATGGTCTCGTCCAGACCGAAGACGGCCGTTGGCTCGTGTCATCCTGGGCGACGTCCAGCGTCTACGTCCAGGGCCTCTCGCCCGCTTCGGGCCTGACTTTTGTCCCGCTGATCGCGGATCTGCCGTCGCCGGCGGGTCTCGGCTACGACGCCACGCGTCGGCAAGTGCTCGTGCCTCAGCCGGCCGACGACGCCGTCTACATCCAACAGATCGCCGGTCGTTAGAGCCCTTCGCGAGCTCAGGCCTGGCCGAAGATGATGCGCTCCTTGCCGAGCAGGTGCACCAGCAGCGCCAGGCACACGGCGGTGTAGGCGAGCGAGCTCGCCCCGATCAGCAGCAGATGCCCGGCGGGCACGAGCTCACCTCGCATCACGTCCCCGATCACCGCGACCTGGGCCAGGGTCGGGATCGGCAGCAGCCACCAGTGGGTCTGGGCCGGCTCCAACATCAGGAACATGGACGGCGCCATGGGCAGCAGGTTCAAGAGATTCAGGTAGGTCTGCGCCTCCTTGAAGCTGCGGGCAAAGGTCGCGATCAAGAGCTGCAGACCCGAGCCCACCAGCGCCAGTGGTAGCAGCGCTGCCAGCATCACGAGTGCCTGGTAGGGGCCGAGGAGGACCTTCATACCGAGCGCGTCCAGCGGCAAGAAACGAACGGTGATCATGAAACCGCACAGCGTGATCAGCACCACCACGCTGGAGGCGGCGACGGTCGCCGACCATTTGCCGAGGACAATGGACCAGCGCGGTACGGGATTGAGCAAGAGCGGCTCGAGCGAGCCCCGCTCACGCTCACCGGCGCTGATGTCGATGGCCAGATTCATACCGCCGACGAGCGCGGCCAGCATCAAAATCAAGGGCACCACGTTGAGCAGATGCGCCGCCAATTTTTCCGGCGTGGCCAGATCGATCTCCGCGAGATCGAGCGGCGCCGCCACTTCCGGAGCCACACCCCGCGCGAGCAGGCGCAGCGCGGCCAGGCTCTGGGAGTAGCCCAGCAGCATGCGCTCGACACGCCGCACGTTGCGCTGGGAGTCGCTGCGGGACGCATCGATGATCAGCTGGATGGGCGCGCTCTTGCCCGCGGCGAACCGGGCGGCGTACGTCGGATCGATCACCAGCACCATGTCGGCCTGGCCGCGCCGCACCAGCTCTTCGGGATCGGCCGGCGCGGGCAAGATCTCGACCCCGTGGGCCACCAGGTGTCGGATCAGGCGCGGCGCCGCTTCCGCGCCGATCACCGGCAGCTCCAGGGGGCGTTCGCGCTGCAGGTCGGCCACCAGCTGAAAGATGCCCACGAGCAGCAGCGGCCCCACGATGGGCAGGATAAACGAGCCGAGCACGCTGCGGCGATCGCGCAGATGGTCCACGAGCTCCTTGAGAGCGACCAGGCGGATCAGCCGCATCATTCGAGCCCCGCATCGGAGCCGATCAGCTTCACGAACGCGTTCTCCAGGCTGCTCTC
>WUUC01162797.1_pt1 | contig 11391 bp, 19 predicted proteins | sample 6278441 | NCBI WGS metagenome assembly WUUC01 (sample SAMN13675441, study PRJNA597444) | soil metagenome | isolation source: soil | place: USA: Washington | collected 2017-10 | reverse complement strand
TGGGAGACCCAGTGACCCAGACCGAGGGCGACCAGCCCACCGGACCCTCGAATCCCGAGGCACCCGAGGCCAAGCACATCCTGACGGCTATCCGCGCGGTGATGGCCACCGTGCGCGGTATCGCCAAGGCCGGCGAGATGCGCGCGGGGACCGCCGTAAACGCCCGCGTGCAGTATCGGTTTCAGAAGTACGACGACATGGCCGAGGCGATCGGTACCGCATTCCGCGACCACGGCGTGATGACCCAAGGGACCATCACGGAGATCAGCTACCACAACTGGGACAAAAAGAACAAGGACGGGGGCACCACCATGTGGACCTCCTGCCGCCTGCGTAAGGCTTTCAGCTTCACGTCCCTTGTGGACGGGTCGCACGTGACGATCGAGGCGGCCGGAGAGGGGTCGGACTCGAGCGACAAGGCCACCAACAAGGCCGAGACCGCCGCCTACAAGACGGCCATCAAGCAGGCGTTCACGCTGTCCACGGCCGACGACTCCGACCCGGACGAAACCCGACCGCAGGTGCAGGGCGAGAACGTCCAGGTGCGCAACGCCACCACGCGCCAGCAGAACCCATGGGTCGCGGTCGAGCAGGCGGCCGCGCAGTCCCCGATGGGCGAGGCGGGCGACGACCGCCGTATCGAGCTGGCCACCAAGGCGGTCGAGGCACTCAGCAGGTGCCGCACCACCGGGGACGCGCTCAAGCTCACCCAGTGGGCGATGGAAGCCGGAGTGCTCAACGTCAGCATCGGTGGCGCATCGGTGGCCGCGCGCATCATCACGACGCGCGGCACGCTCCCGCAGGGGTCGCCGACGCCAGTCGCCCACCAGACTGAGCCCCCGCAGCAGTCGGTGCCGGACTACCAGCCGAGCGAGCGCGAGCTGGCCGGCGCGGTGCGGGACCTGCCGCGCGCCGACGTGCCGCCGGACGAGGGGTACTGATGGACACGGCACGTGACCACATCGTCCGCTTGTGGCCCGAGCACCTGCCCCATCTTGCGCCCGAGGGCAACAAGATGGGGCAGGGCGAGATCACCACCGAGGGCGTGGTGTGCAACTGCGGCGTGATCCTGGGGTTCCCCAAGGTCCAGGACCCGGAGGAGTATCTGGCCGAGGACACCCGCGGCGCCGAGGCGACGGCGGTAGAGGCTGGCTGGAACGATCTCCAGGACGAGCCCGAGCACCAGTACGACCCGGCGGCCGACGAGGCGCAGCAGGGTCCGCCGTACGCCGTTGGCGACACGGTCACGGTGGCCGGTATCGAGTTCACCAAGCACAGCGAGAGCCCGTTCCCCGAGCACAACCCGACCGGCTATGTGGACGGGGATGGAGGCAACCACACCTACGTCAATCCCGATGGCTCGGTAGAAGCTCATGACGGGCCAGTGGAGTCGTGCCGCTGCCGCGCGGATGGCCGCTCTCCATGGGCTGACCGGATGATCGCCGAGCAGCCCGGCGCTACTCAGCGCGCGGCCGACGCGGACCAGGGGCAGGTGGAGGGCCGACCGCGCCCGTATCCGGATTCGGACGGCATCCCACGGGACCACGAGACGCCCGGTTCGCCGCCGGCCGTTCGCGGGGAGATGCCCGCGCGGGATCTCGGCGTGGTCCAGGCGGAGGACCCGATCGCCGCGCGCGTGGTGGTCATCGATCCGACGTTGCCGTACGGCCCGCAGGACGTGGAGCACCAGCTCCTCGACATCAACGGCCGGATCGAGCGCGGCGTGCACTTCCAGCGGTACTGGGAGGAGCGGCACTTCGTGGCCAAGTCGGACTACGAGATCTGCTGGGCGCGCGCCATGGTCAAGGCGCAGGGTGGTTCGGCGGATGTGCGCAAGGCCCACGCGCTGCTCGAGTGCGAGGACCAGTGGCGCGAACTCCAGCTGTGCGAGGCGATGGTGCGCGCGGTGCGCGAGACCATGCACAACCTGCGGTCGCTCCAGTCCGGCTACCAGACGGTGAGCCGGTCCGTGAACGACTCCATGAGGGTGCCCGGCACCCGACCCTGATAGATCCGAAGTCGACACTGCAAGAGGAGAAAACCCTTATGATCGGCGACGTTACAGTGACCGTCATCGGCAATGCGACCGGTGACGCCGAGCTGCGGTTCACGCAGTCCGGCGCGGCCGTGGCCAACTTCACCGTGGCCACCAACCCGCGCAAGAAGCAAGGTGATCAGTGGGTGGACGGCGAGCCCACGTTCTACCGGGTCAACGTCTGGCGCCAGCACGCCGAGAACGTGGCCGAGTCGGTGTTCAAGGGCGACCGCGTGATCGTGGTGGGCACGCTCCAGAACCGGAAGTACCAGACGGCGGAGGGTGACACCCGGTACTCGCTCGAGGTCACCGCGGACGCCGTGGGCCTTGACACCAAGTTCGCCCAGGCCCGGTCTCGCAAGGTGGAGCGCCAGCAGGCGCCGCAGGGTGGCTACCAGGGCGGCCCGCCGGCCGACCCGTGGGGTTCTGCGCCGCCGGCACAGCCGCAGCAGGGTCAGCGGCCGCCGCAGGCACCGCCGCAGGAGGACCTGTGGGGCAGTGCGCCGCGCGGACCCATGGGTGGTGGCGGGTTCAGCGACGAGCCGCCTTTCTGATCGTCATCGTTCGAAGTAGGAGCCCCCGGCGGGAAGTTGGCCGGGGGCTCCTACTTGTACACCCCCGTCCTAGGGGGTAACATGGCGGACATGGCGAACGCATCCGACTTCATCCTCTCGGTCAAGGTCATCACTCAGCTGGACAACCAGGACGAGCCATGCCCGTACTGCCAGCTCGAGGACCAGGTGATCCAGGCCCAGGCGTACGCCACCACCGTGAGCGGCCGGCGACGGATCGTCGAGTGCTGCCTGCCCTGCCTCATCCCGCAGATCGACGGCACGCCCTACCTGGACACCGCCGTGCCGATCGTCGTGGAAGTCGCCCGTACCGCAACGTCCCGCCCGTTCTGACCGGAGGACCCAATGACCCGACCCCGAGTGCGACCACCGGCACTGCCTACCGCGGACCCGCAGCGCGCGCACCCCAACGCCTACCAGCGCGGCGTCGACATCGCCAACCGCACGATCGACATGCGCGTGCCGATGTTCGTCACGCACGCGCTCACCATGGCCGAGGACCAGCTCGAGAACTGGCCGGTACTCCAGGGCAAGCACTCGCTGACCGAGCAGCAGTACGCCACCGCCAAGGGGTTCGCCATCACCCTGCGCGAGTACCGGGAGGCCCAGGCCGATGTCTGATCTTCGCGCGCCCGACTCGCTCAAGATGATCCGCGAGACCTTGTGCGTGGCGCAGGCGTGGCTCAACCGCTCGATGCTCAGCTCTCTCAACAAGAAACTGCACTCCGACCGCATCGAGCGACTCATCGCCGATATCGACCGCCAACGCCCGCTTGGCCCAGACGGCAAGCACGGCGACCTGCACACCGACACCTGTGGATGTGAGCCTCATGCCTGACCGGACACGCACGACCGACGAACTCGAGCCGCACGACCGCGTGGTCGGGTTCGGCGAAGTGGAGAAGGTGCTCGACGCCGGGTGGGCCGGCTGGCGCGCGGTGCACTTCACGAACGAGATCGAGCCCGTGTACTCCACGGGAACCGACCCCTGGACCCTGGAGCCGTCCGATGGCTGACGAGAAGATCCACATCGTGACCGAACTGATCGGCCAGATGGACAACGACGACGAGGATGGCCACCCTCAGGTCGCCCCCTGGTGCGTGGCTATCCGGGCCGACATCATCCCCGCAGCCGGCGGGGTACCGCGCCAGCTCAGCGTGTGGCTCGACATACCGCAGGGGCCGCAGCGTATGGACGCCATTGCCTACAAGGTGCTCGCGGACACGATCGCACTACTCCGGCCGAACCGTAATCCGGCCCTGGTCGACCCGTCCACCATCCCGGACCCCCGACGGTGGGGCACGGTGATCGAAACCCGAGAGCGGGTGTACTGGGACGCCGGCTATGCCGCGCGCGGAGAGAACGCCTGGACCAACGTCGAGCGCACGAAGCGCTTCTCTGCGGACAGGGTCCGCGCCGACGAGAAGATCCCACCACGAAGGAGCAGTCCGTCATGAGCGAGCCACGCGAGGAACAGCCGCTGAGTGGCAAGGAACTGGAGCCGCAGTTCGGCCCGCAGATGCCGGCCCCGCACACGCTGGTGGGCATCCTGCGCCAGCGACTCGAGGCCCTAGTGCTCGAGCTGCGAGAGCAGCGCGGGGAGGTCCACGTGCCCGAGGACGTGTACCCGTCGGTCCTGCGCATCGGCGCGCTGATCGAGGGGCTCCAGGACTACGCGGCCGCGTTCAAGAAGATCGCCACCGAGGCCAAAGGGTACGTACAGGACGACCTCGAGGCCGCAGTGGGCGAGCAGGACGGCATCCCCAATTCCGGCATGAAGGTTCCCGATCCGGATGGCACCGATCTGCGCGTCGATCTCGACACCAGCGGCGAGTACACATTCGACCTCGAGGCGATCATGCGCGGCATCGCGGTGCAACTGATGGCCGAGTTCCCCAACGACGCGCGCGACCCGGAGATGACCAGGGAGGGCGCGGACGGCGAGCTGTTCGTCATGCTGATGAGGGCCATGGAGCGGCTCCAGGCTACCGGTCAGTACCGACCGCAGGTGACCAAGGTCCGCGCGCTGGCCACGGAGATCGCCCGCACGGACCCGAAGGTCGCGAGCACAATCACCAGCACCATCAAGCGGACCAACGTGTTCAAGGGCATCAAGATCAAGCGGGAGCAGCCGAAATGACCAACGATGGCACCAAGTATCAGGTCGAGGGCACCTCGCCGCACATGACCGGGGAGCGACTGCTCGAGGAGACGCGCAAGGCCACGATGTTCGGCGAGCATCTCTGGGTCATGGCCGGCACGTGGAAGGTGGACCCCGCCAAGATGCAGGCCGGCGCGCAGGCCCTGATGGACCACGAGTCGCTCCTAGGTCTGGCCGGTCCCGGCTGCTACGTGTGCGAGGAGCCGTACTCCGCGCGCCTCGCACACCGCCGCTGTAAGGGCGACCCGCGGAGGCCCCGGTGATCGTCCATTTCACCTATGTCCTGCACGACACGGACGACCAGGAGGGCCGTTGCGAGCAGATTCAGCGGACCGCGACGGAGCCGCTCACCATTGACGACGAGCTGGCCGACAAGATCGGTCGGCCGTTCTATGAGGTGGTGCTCCACTGCGCGCTCGACACCATGACTGGCGCGGTGACGATCGAGAGGGCTACGACGTGACTGTCTACAAAGGCCAGGACATCCCGGGGATCATCTACCTGATCCACTTCGATACGCCGCTGCACCACGCCAAGCACTACACCGGGTGGACCACCGACCTGGCCGCGCGCCTCGCCGATCATGCCGCCGGCCGCGGGGCTCGGCTCATGCAGGTGATCAGGGAGCAGGGCATCACCTGGCAGTTGGCCAAGGTGGTGCACGGCACGCGGGTGAACGAGCGCTCCCGCAAGGGCACGGGCGCCTCCCGCTGGTGTCCGGTGTGCAAGGGGGGTGAGCCCGAGTTCGCTGAGGGAGTCGCGATCCCCGATCTGACCGCAATCCTGGGCGCCACGGTTGGAGCCCGATCATGACCTACCGTCACCTCGGTCTGTTCTGCTCGGCCGGCGGCGCGTGTATGGGCTACCACCGTGCCGGCTTCGAGACCATGGGTGTGGACATCGCACCGCAGCCGAACTACCCATTCGAGTTCCATCAGGCCGACGCGTTCGAATTCCTCGCCGAGCACGGGCACGAGTTCGACTTCATCAGCGCCTCGCCGATGTGCCGCGACCACACCCCGCTCACGAGCGTGGCCGGCACGACCGGTACCGAGTGGCAACTGGCCGCGATGCGTGAGGCTCTCATTGCCACCGGCAAGCCCTACGTGATCGAGAACGTGATAACCGCGCCACTCCGGAAGGACATCTCGATCCGAATCTGCGCCGACACTCTGGGTCTGCGCACCGTCCGGCACCGCCGGTTCGAGCCCGGCGGCGGGTTGGTCCTGACCGAGCCGCCATGGTGCCATCACCAACACCGCGCGCCCACGGCCACCTCGCGCCGCCGCGAGCGATGGGCGCAAGGCTGGCATGTCTCGGTGACCGGGGACGTGGGCACCTACGTGGGTCCCGAGGCCATGGGCATCGACTGGATGACCGGCAACGAGCTGTCCCAGGCCATCCCGCCCGCCATGACCGAGATCATCGGCCGTCAGATCCTGCCCCAACTGGAGGCATTCCGTGTCTCTGCATGAGGCCCTGGCCGCCGCCGCGCGAGCACGCACCCTGACCGCCGACCTCGAGCGCTCCGACCGGCTCGAGGATCGGAGGCAGGTGGCGGCCGGCGTGCGGCACGAGCTGAACACCGTGCTGAGCCTGCTCGGCGCCGAACTTAAGGCGCTCGAGCAGGTAGCCACCGCCGATCATCCCGGCAAGGTCCGCACCGACGCACCGGAGACCAGCAGGGCCGCCGCGCGGGGCATTACACTGAGGACGGGCTCGATTCGCTGGCTCATCCTCGAGTTCCTGTGGATCGCCGAGAGCGGACAGGGTGGCGTGATCCCCCTGGGCGGTGGGTGCACCGACCTCGAGATCCAGCAGGCACTCAACATCAACCCCTCGACGGAGCGACCGCGCCGCGGTGAACTTGTCGACGCCGGTCTGATTCAGCCACTCGGCACCCGGCCGCACAACGGCACCGCCTGGACGGTCTGGGGGCTCACGCAGGCGGGCGCCGACGCCTACCGGCAGAGGGTGCCTGGACCGCTGCGGGTTATCACCCGCGCGGGTGATCCGACGCTGTTCTGACCCATGGACAGCGGAGTTACGATCGAGGTTCACGAGGCTTGCGGGCTCCCCGACGACTTGTCACGAGCCGCCGAGGAGCTTAGCCGCAGCCCCGAATCCGGGTTCGGGAGGCAGCCAGTGTGCCAGGCTACAGACGGCGAGAGGCCCAGTGGACTCAACACCCACTGGGCCTCTGCTGGTCTCTGTCGCCCAAACGACTGACCGGCTCACCGACGTTGCCAGCTCCACCCACCACCACGCGGGATCGAATAGCCACCGAAAGGACGAGTAACGATGACGATTCAGAGGAGCGAGCAGTGACCACGATATCAGGACTGGGTAAGTCTGCTCCCCAGATGGGTGATGACACCCCCGGAAACAGGGCCGTGGAAGCACTCCGGCACGCTGGAGCGCCCTACTTCGTCGGTCACCCGGATGACCACTCCGAGCTGGAGCGTCACGCCGCCGCCGGAGACATCGCCATCGCGATCCGCAGAAATCAGGACTACCTCACGCTAGGTGAGCGCATGGTGTTGGCCGCCGCGCTCCTGCCCGAGTTCGACGCCCCTGGCATCGATCATGACGTGCGGTAGGGTCAGGGCAGCAAAAGCCCCGGCAGGCTGCCAACCTCCGGGGCGTGGAGCACGACCTGTGAGGAGGTCGCTCTCATGAGCGATGCTATCAGCACCCTCTCATTGCCGAACACCGCCAACATGCCGGCTGGTGCGCGATGAGTATCAAGTTGATGTCCCAGGTCTGGGACTCGAATGTTGGCCCGGCCGTGAAGCGCCTCGTGCTGCTCGCGCTAGCCGATTCCGCGAACGACGAGGGGGTGTGCTGGCCGTCGATCGGCACGCTGTCCGGCAAGGCGGGGGCCAGTCGACGACGTACCGAGGAAGTTCTTGCCGAGTTGGCCGGCGAGGGGCTGGTGACCAAGAGGCAGCGCTACAACGACTCGAACGTCTACACGCTCCAGCTTGACGGACTGACCCCCCGCGAAATTCGCACCCCCCGCGAGAAAGTGGGTGCACCCCCCGCGAAATCTGCGGGTCCCCCCCGCGAGGAAGTGGGTCCTAACCGTAAGGGAACCCAAAGAGAACCCAAACAACCTGCGGACGCTCCCGCGTCCGAGCCCGCTCTTGATCTACCCGAGGTCGAGGACGAGCTAGCGAAAAGACGCGTGGACCGCAGGGAGTTGGAGAGTCCGCCACTGGTCTCGACGCTCAACCAGCGCGCGAACCTCCTCGCGGGTCGCCACTACGAGCGGCTCGGGAAGATGGGCAACGTCCCTGCGTTCATAAAGATCATCAAGAAGGCGCTCGAGCACGGCTACACCGACGAGCAGGTCGACAAGGCCTGCGCCTGGCTGGCCGACCGGCGCTGGACGCTCACCGAGGAGAAGCTCGCGAACACCCTGCGCGGGGGTCCGCAGCGAGCTGGAACACCACCCACCACCACTGACGGTCCCGTGCTCCGGACCGGACGCATGATCCTGGAGACCTGACCTCATGGCTCAGTTCGCACACGACGTAACGGCCGAGCAGGCGCTCCTGGGCGCCGCCATCCTGGCCAGCAATGACACCATGCCGGCGTTCCTGTCCGTGCCGGAGTTCGCCTACTACATGCCCAAGCACCAGGTGATCGCGGGCGTCATCCGCGACATGATCGTCAACCGGAAGCCGGTCGACGCGGTCACCATTCTGGCGGCCATCGAAGAGGCGGGGCTCTCCATGCGGGTCGGCGGCGGCCCGTACCTGCACACGTTGGTGAGTCGGCCGTGGGTGGCGGTACATGCCGAGGCGTACGCGGCGCGCGTACTTGAGCTGTTCGGCCGGCGTCGACTGTGGGAGGAGTTGACCCGCGAGTCGCAGCGTCTGGACGCGGACTGGGATAGCGGCGAGTGTGGTCGGCCGATCGACGCCAGCATCGGCAACCTGCGTGCTGTCTGCGACGAGTTGATGGGCTACTCGGCGGGCGCCGCCATCCAGGAGCCCCGGTCTCTGACCGATCTCCTGGGCGAGCGGGACACCTACGACTGGCTCGTCCCGGGCCTGCTCGAGCGCGGCGACCGGATCATCCTTACGGGCGAGGAGGGGTTCGGCAAAAGCGAGCTGGTCGGGCAGATCGCGCTGGCCATTGCCGGCGGAGTGCATCCGTTCATGGGCGAGGTGCTCGAGGGCGTTGAACCCCGCGTGCTGATCGTCGACTGCGAGAACAGCGTGGGTCAGACACGCCGGCGGTATCGGCGCATCGCGGGTGCCGTGGACTCCACTCGCGCCACCTATCAGGCACCCGAGCTGGACTGGAACAAGCGCGTACGGGTGGAGTTCCGCACGTCCGGTCTGGACTTGCTCAAGGGTTCTGATGTGGCGTACCTCGAGGCGCTGGTGGCCGCGTGCTCGCCGGATCTCCTGGTCATCGGTCCGCTCTACAAGCTGCACACCACCAACATCAACGACGGCGAGGCGGCCAGGAAGATGCTCGATGTGCTCGACCGGCTGCGGGAGCGGCACGGGTTTGCGCTGCTTACCGAGGCGCACCCGAACAAGGGCGAGCGCAACGACGGCTCCCGCCGGATGGCGCCCGAGGGCTCGTCGCTGTTCATGCGGTGGCCCGAGTTCGGGTTCGGTCTGCGGCGCAGCAAGGACGATCCGCAGAATCAGGCCGACGTGATCTCGTGGCGCGGGCAGCGCGAGGAGCGCGACTGGCCGTCTGGGTTCGTGCGGGGCTACAACGGACTCCTGCCGTGGCGACCGACGCCGGACTACTACGACCGGCCCGACCCTGCGTGGCAGGGGTAGGGGTTCCACTGGGGTTCCATCCATCCTGGTCGCGCACCCTCACCTGCCGAGTGCGCGACACTGGGTTGGCACGAACTGCCGAGCCATCCGTCTCTAACCGGTGCCCGGCGTACGGCCCGGGGGTCCTCCAGCTCCCGGGCCTTGTCGTTGCCACGCGAATGGCGCGCGTTCTGGATCCCCACCGCGTAGGTTGCCGGTCATGGCAGTGAGTCAGAACGGTTGGCCGGTGGACCCACCGAGGACCCGCCGACTGGTGCCCGGTACGCAGGATGTGCGGATCACGGTGGCGGATGGCGCGGCCGGCGACGTGTTGATGTATGTGGCCAGCCAGTTCGACGCTCGGGTCGAGGATCTCGACCTCGACTCGAGTCGAGGTGAGTTGGACGACTGGGGGTATGCCGCCCGGCCGATCCGTGGCGGCACGACGACCAGCAACCACGCGTCGGCTACCGCCGAGGACTTCAATGCCACCCGGCACCCGCTCGACGCCCGCGGTACGTTCACCCGCCAGCAGGTGAATAACATCCACACGATCCTGGCCGAGGTCGACAACGTGGTGCGGTGGGGTGGCGACTACTCCGGTCGTGCCGACGAGATGCACTTCGAGATCAACGCCGGGCCGGCCGCCGTGCAGCGGGTGGCCGACCGACTCAGGAACGAGGGGACTGGTTTTCTCATGTCACTCAGCGCGCAGGAGCAGCGCAACATCTACAACCGGATCATGGCGTTTCTCCGCCAGCGGTTCTGGAAGACGGTCGACGGCAAGGCGGTCGAGGTCGCCGGCAATGTCCAGGGGGCGATCCCGTGCGCCGCGCTCGACACGCTCGACGGCGCGTACATCGTCGGCTTGATCGGCAAGACCACCGAGCGCATTATCCGGCTCGAGGCCGCGGTGGCGTCGGCCGCCGGCCAGCAGGTCACCGAGGACGACATCGCCGAGACCGTTGATCAGGAGCTGGCCGAGTTCCTGACGGAGTTCGAGCAGCTTTCCATTCGTGATGCACCGAGCGACCAGGAGGTATGACCCATGAGCATGACCATGAGGAGTCCGGAGAGGCCGCGCCCGCTCAAGACGGCGGCCGACGCCGTGACCAAGACCATCGGCATGGTGAGCGCGCTGCTGACAGCGGCCGCCGGCTACGGCATCGTCACCGTGGTGCAGGACGACGCGGCGCAGGGCCTGCTGGGCGCCATCCCTGGCATCATCACGCTGGTGGGCAATTTCCTGGTGGCGTTCGGCATCGTCAAGCGCGCCGAGCCGCAGGTGACCCCGACGAGCAGCCCGCAGGACAACAGCGGCCGCCGGCTGGTGGCATCCACTGCCACCGAGGGCATCTAACCCCCTGTCATACTGGGTCGCATGACCAGTCGCAAGCGTGAGACGAGCCCCGCCGAGCAGCAACCGGCGGGGCTCGGCCGTGAGTGGACCATCTCCCTGCCCTACATCAAGCCGACCATCACGATGAACGAGATGAGCGGCAAGCACTGGAGTCAGTACCTACTCGCCAAGCGGGACCTCATCAAGGCTGGGCACTATCTCGCGCGCCACCACAAGATCCCGATGTTGAATCGCATCACGGTTGAGCTGATCTTCTGGCCTGGCAACAACACCGTGCACGACGCTGACAACATCGCCCCCACGCTCAAGGCCCTGACGGATGGGCTCCGGCGGGCCGGCGTGATCCCCGACGACCGCGGCCGGCATGTGCGCTCGGCGACCTGCACGGTGATCGAACTGGATGACGATCCGGAGCGACGGCGCGACGCGCGGCTTCATCTTGTCGTGCGCGAGGTGTGATCAAACCCCCCGTTAC
>WUUC01132159.1_pt1 | contig 11391 bp, 9 predicted proteins | sample 6278441 | NCBI WGS metagenome assembly WUUC01 (sample SAMN13675441, study PRJNA597444) | soil metagenome | isolation source: soil | place: USA: Washington | collected 2017-10 | reverse complement strand
CGCATCCACCTCATCGTGGACGACATCGAAGCCGCGGTCGATCGCTTGCGCCATGCCGGCCTCAGCTTCCGCAACGAGATCGTCACCGGCCCAGGCGGCAGACAGATCCTCGTCGACGACCCCTCAGGGAACCCAATCGAGCTCTTCCAGCCCGCGCGCTGAAGGCGACATCCGGCTCCTCCGAGGGCGGCGGGTCAGGCACTCAGGATCAGGTCCGCCGCCGATACAGGGTCCTTACCATTGCGCGGGACGTCGATCGACGTATGACGCGACCCTCCGCGCATGAACGGACCGGAACCTTGTCATCCGGGTGCGACCGCCTCGATTTCGAGATCTGCGCCGCCCGCGATGGAGCGGTTGTGGAGCCTAGCGGTCGCAACCAGTGGCAACCGGTGGCAAATCGGCCGAGCGCGAAGGCGGCGAAATCAGGCCGAATCCGTTGCCGTGCGTTGCGACCGGTTGCCGATCCGGAGCGCATGGTAAGGAGGAGGTCGAATCCAATAGCCTCTCCGCGCGGCACGAAGCACCGCGGATCTCAATCGCGCCCCGCGTGGCGTTGTCCATGAAGACAAGGTTTCGTGGCCCACTCGTGGCCCAAACGTCGACTGGACGATTGACTCAACCATGCGGAGAGGGTAGCCCGCGCACGCGGAAAGTACCTGCAAATGAAGCCGGTCCGCACGCTCGTCGGTGAGCGTCGTTGCCTCTAACTCGGCCTGTCACGCCGGAGGTCGCGGCTTCGAGTCCCGTCGCTCCCGTAAAATAGCTGCAAATCGGCAATTCTTCGTTGTTCCGCGTAGGCGCAAACGACCGCCGGTCTCCGCGGATCCCGCGCACATCCCGCCCGGGAATCCCCGCAAGGAGCAGGTCGTAGCCGGTAACGAGCCTTGCCGATCAGCCCGCCCGTGTGGCGGCCTTCGACCGAGACTTCCTGGACTTCGCCGCGCGCTCGAATCGAGGTGCACCTGCGGGCCCGGCCGAGTACCACTACGAGTACCTGCTCGTGGTCGCCCGCAAGCGCAGCCGTTAGAAGCAGGACCGGCTCGCCCTCGCAGCAGCCGGCCTTGAACCTGCAGCGCGGGCACTGCCAGCTCTGGTGCAGCCACTCCGTCTCGGCGGCGCAGCAGTCAGGCTACCCGCTCGAGCGCGGGCGAAGGCTCGTCCTCGATGAGGTCGATCACCGCCGCCTCGACGGCTCCTTGGATCGACGGCTGTCCGAGATCCTCGACGTCGCCTAACGCCTCGAGCGCGCCTCCGATCGTGACCCCGTCCCGATAGCGGTCGAAGACGCGCGGGTCGATGTACGAGGCTCGGCAAACCGCGGGGGTGTTGCCGAGATAGTGGGCGACTTCCTTCACCGCGCGCGCGATCGCACGCTGGCGCGCGCTCCTCGAAGCGGCCGCTCTCCCGGACACGGCCAGCGCGACCGCGGCGATCACGGTGCCGCTCCACGTCCGGAAGTCCTTCGCGGAGAAGTCCTCGCCCGTCGCATCCTTGATGTAGCCGTTGATGTCGTCCGAGCGCACGCTCACCCAGCGGCGGTTCCTGTAGGCGAAGAGACCGGGGCCACCCCGCCTGCGCTTGAGCGTGGCGACGACGTCGTAGACGTCCGGATCGACGATCGTCTGAACACGCTGCTTGCCGCCCTTGGCCGCGTAATCGAAGCTGAGGAGCCCGTTCTCGCCCAACTGGACGTGGCGCTTTTCCATCGTCGCGAGGCCATAGCTCTTGTTCTGCTCCGCGTACTCCTCCGTGCCGATCCGGAAGAAGCCGCGCTCGAGAAGCCGAACCGTGGCCGCGAGCACGCGTTCCTTGCTCATGTCTCGACGGCGGAGGTCCTTCGAGACGACGCTCCGGAGACGCGGAAGCGCACGGGCAAAGCGGATCATCTCGTCGAACTTCTCCTGGTCGCGCCGTGCTCGCCAGCGCGGGTGGTAGAGGTACTGCCTCCGCCCGGCGGCATCCGTCCCCACAGCCTGGATGTGCCCAAACGGGTGCCGGCAGATCCAGACGTCCTTCCATGCCGGGGGGATGACAAGCTCTCGGATTCGCTCGAGCACCTCTTTGTCCACGACCCGTCCGCCTTCCTCGTCCAGGTACTCGAAACCGCGCCCGCGACGGCGGCGCGCGATTCCCGGACCCGAGCAGTCGACCCGTCTCAACCTCGGCACGCGGCGGTCCTTCCCTCAAGATCAGGGCACGAACCGCCGCTAGCATCGGCACCGAGCCACCGACATGAGCGCGCGGGGGTTGAAAATCGCAGCCGTTGTCGCCGCAGTCGGCGGGATGGCGGCAGCCGCCGGGGCGGGGCTGATGCTTGCCGGCGAAAGCGGTGAGCCCGCGTCCGGCGTCGCCGACGGCGGGGAAGGCTCCCCCTCGGTAGCGGCGGGCAGGCGCGCGCCGGAGCTGAGCGGCACCGACCCGATTACCGGAGAGACGATCAGCCTGACGGAGTTCAGGGGCAAGGCAGTCGTCATCAACATCTGGGCTTCGTGGTGCACCGCCTGCACCGCCGAAGCGGACGATCTCAGGCGTTTCGCTCGGAGTCATCCCGAGATAGTCGTGCTCGGAATCGATTTCCAGGACACGGTTTCGGCCGCAAAGGATTTTTACTCGGACTCCGGGTGGAAGCACCCCAGCATCTCGGACCCGAGTGGTGCGCTCGCGGCCGGCCTCGGGCTCGAGAGCCTCCCTTCCACGATCTGCCTGAACAGGGAGCACCGAGAGGCGGCGCGCATCGTCGCCGCGACGAACCTCGCAGGATTCGAACAGTGTCTCGCGGCGGCCAAAGCCGCCGTATGAGGGGACGGGCTTCTTAGGCGGCGACCGGAGCTCGAGAGCCACGCCGACGAACGAAGTAAAGGACGAAGAAACCCGCGACCAGGAGCGTCCCCACGCCGCCCAGGAGCGGCCACAACGGGAACGCACTCGCGCCCGCCGCCGAGGCTTCGGCCGACCCTTCGTTCGCACCCACGCCGGGGCCGCCGATCTGAGTGGCCGCGAACGTATGCGTCTGCGCGCACGGAGCCGGCTCGCCGTACCAGCTCGTGAAGCCGTCGAAGACCTCGTAGCTCCACGCGCCTGCCGACGGAAAAACGACGCGAGCTTCGTAGAGGCCGGCGGCAGGATCGCTCGCCATGGCCGTAAACTTCTTCCTCTCCCCGGTCGTGCGGTTCACGATCGTGAGCTCCGGCGTCGCATCGGCCGCGTCCGGAAGCGGGTTGCGACCGTGCTGGAGGACGGTGATCTCGGCCGTCCAGACCTCTCCGGCCGCCGTCCCTTTGGGCGGCGACGCGAAACCAACCGTCGCCCAGCAACCTGCGCTTGCCGGGGCCGCGAACCCGAGTGCGGCTACGAGAACGCCTCCAAGGAAAGTCTTGCGCATCGAGATCCCTCCTTTTCGTCCCTTACACCGCGGAGGCGGCCGCGGTTCCGGTCTCGCCTAATCGCGAACGATCTCGATGTCCGGCCGGAAGGCCGCGACGGCGAACCAGAACGGGGTGTCGAACGGAACGAGCTCGCCCGACCCGGTGCGGACGCGCGCCGATCCGACGTGGCGCCCGGCCGCCCCTCCCTCAAACGGCGAGGCGACGCCTGGGACGAAGACGATGAAGAGCTCCTCGCCGCCTACCTCGACCGTAATCTCCTTCTCCTCACGGAGGTCGGTGAACGGGACAGCGATCGCTTCGCCTCCGATCTCCAGGAAGACGACACGCTCTTTCGGAGCGAGGCGGTCGTCGGACCTCGTCGGTGCGAACGGCGGCGAGTCGACATCGTCGTAGCCCGTGTACGGGTTTTGCCCGTACGGACGCTCGAAGCCCGTGTCGCGCGAGAGAACGCCCCCGTTCGCGTTCTCGCGCGCGAACTCTTCCCACGAGACGATCTCGACCGGCACCGGAGTGAGCTCCTCGCCCGTGAGCTCTCCCACGATGGCCTCGCCGCCGAACTGCTGCCACCAGCTCTCTGTCTGGCGGTCGTACATGACGAGATCGTTCATGCGGAGGTTCCCGGTCGTGCCGAAGTCGAGCACCCGGCCGTCGACACGTCGGTCGAAGGCGAGCGCCGTGTTGCAAAGAGGGCAGAACGTGACAGCGACCGGGAGACCGGCCACCTCGTCGTTGACGATCTCGTGCCACATCATGATCTGGATCGGGTAGCCGCGCGCCTCGCCGCCGAGCTCGAGCCGGATGACCGGCTCGCGGCCGTCGAGGAATTCGTCCGCCTCGCCGACAGAGATGAACTTCGGGTCATCGAGCGCCGGAATGCCGTCTTTGCCCGGGCCGCCGGACAGGAAGGCGCTCAGCGGCACGCTGTGCTTCGAGAAGTCGGTCTTCCAGCCCGTCTGGGGAATGTCGAGCCGGTTGTCGGGCTGCGCCTCCTCAGCCGCCTGACCTCCCGCCGGCGATGGAGAACTACCGCCGCCGCACGCGGCGCCCACGAGGGCGAGCGCGAGCAAAGAAAGGAGCGAGGCGGAGCGCATACTCGGTTGGATGCCCCGGCCAGGGATTCGCCGCAGCGCCGACGACGCCGCATCCGGGGAGGCCGTCGATACATCCCGAACGGATATCCATCACTCTACGCCCTTGCAGCATCAAAGGAGTCATGAGCAAGAGAGTCGTCGTACTCGGAGGAGGCTCGACCGGCGAGGCGTTCGTGGCCGCCCTCAGACGGCTCGACGAGGAGATCTCGATCACGGTCGTCGAGCAAGAACTCCTGGGCGGCGAGTGCACCTATTTCGCCTGCATGCCCTCGAAGACCCTCCTCCGTCCGGCCGAAGTAGTCGCCGCCGCGCGCCTCGCTCCGGGCGCCGCGGAGGCGGTCGAACGTCCGGTCGACGTCGAGCGCGTCTTCTGGTGGCGCGATCAGGTCGTCGACAGGCTCGACGATTCGGGGCACGAGGAGTGGCTCGCCGACCGGGACATCGAGTTCGTCCGCGGACAGGGCCGCGTCGCTCGGCCCGGCGTCGTGGAGGCCGGCGGTCGAGAGATCGAGTACGACGAGCTCGTCATCGCGACCGGCACTTCTCCGTCGGCGCCGCCCATTCCCGGCCTCGACGAGGTGGATTACTGGACGAACCGCGATGCGACGACGACAAGGGAGATTCCCAACCGGATGATCGTGCTCGGAGGCGGCGTGGTCGGGTGCGAGCTCGCGCAGTTCTTCCGGCGGCTCGGCTCGCAGGTGACGATCGTGCAGGACATCGAGCACCTACTCCCGCGCGACGATCCCTCGGCGGGGCACCTCGTCCAAGAGATCTTCGAGGAGGAAGGAATCGAGATCCGCCTGAACACGCTGACCGAGCGCGTCGAGCAGGCGAACGGCGGCTTCCGCCTTCACCTCCCCGACGGGTCGACGCTCGAGGCGCCGCGGCTGCTCGTCGCCACCGGGCGGAAGCCGAACGTCGACGAACTCGGGTTCGAGCAGCTCGGCCTCGAGATCTCGAAGACCGGCATCCAGGTCGACGAGCGGCTGCGAGCGGGGGAGCACGTGTGGGCGATCGGGGACGTCACGGGGATCGCGCTCTTTACACACGTGGGCAAGTACCAGGGTCGGATCGCCGCGGAGAACGTCGCCGGCCGGGAGGCGCGCGCCGACTACCGCGCCATTCCCGCCGTCGCTTTCACCGATCCGCAGGTGGCTTCGGTCGGTGCGACAAAGGGGGACGGCCTCGTCACGTCGGAGTGGAAGGTGAACGCCACGTCCCGCTCCTCCACGTATGAGCGGCCGAAGCGAGCGGGCTTCCTTAAGCTCTTCGCCGATCCCGACCTCGAGGTGCTCGTAGGCGCGGTCGCCGTCGGCCCGGAGGCGGGGGAGTGGATCGGCCAGCTCACGCTGGCGGTGCGCGCCGAGGTGCCGGTCGACGTTCTCCGGGATGCGATTCAGCCGTTCCCGACCTTCTCCGAAGCCGTCTTCTTCGCGGCGAGAGAGCTCCCGCTCTAAGAGCCCCTTCAGAATGAGCTCTAGGACCCGTCCACTCGATGGACGAGACTACGGACGATGCGCGCCATCGTCCTCCTCGACGGCGAGCCGACGTTTCGCCCCTTTCCGTTCGGCCCGCCGGCGGCCGAGCCGCTGGCCCGTGCCGTACGCGACGCCGAACGGCTTCTCTCGCGGACGCCGGGACGCTTCGACGGGCCGATTGCGTTCTGCCACGGGGTCTCGCAGGAGGGCGCGATCCTCCGCAGGGGCGGCCGCTATGCCGAGGCGATGGTCGTCTTCGAGGAACCCTCCCTTGCGTACCGCCTCGGCTTCGCGCTGGGCGTCCAGCTCTTCGTCGAGCGGCCGGGAAGCGTCGTCCTCTTCCAGCTCCGTGGCCGGTCGATCGGTCGCGAGCCCTCGCTCTGGACGGCATCCGCGTCGGGCGGCCTGGCACCGGGGGAGCAACCCCGTGATGCGATCCTGGCCGATGCTGCCGAGGAGATCGGCCTGGCCGAGAGCGACCTGGAGGGGATGAGCGCGGCGGCTATCTGCCTGAACGACGACACGGGGTCGGCGCTCGTCGTGTACCACGCAGCGCTTCGCTCAGGAGCCGAGCCGGCTCCGACCGAGCGGAAGGTGGCCGAGCTTCAGTGGGCGAAGGAGCCCGCGGACCTCGGAGCCCAGGTCTCGGCCGACACGATCGCCTGCTGGGCCGCCCTCGAGCGCTGGCGAGAAGCAGTCCGCGAGGCCGCTACGGCCTAGTCCCGGGACTTCGCGAGCTCGCTCTGCACCTGCGCGACGTAGGTCGCTAGCTCGGTCTCCTTCTGCTTCAGACGCTCGGCGAGCTCGGCGAGCTCGCGCTCGCGGCGCTCGAGCTTCTCCTCGCGGATGTCGGTGTCGGCCTCGAGGCCGGCTTCCCGCTGCTCGACCGAAGACTCGCGCTCGTCGAGCTCGCGGATGCGGTCGCGGACGGTCTTCTCCAGCTCCTCGAGGCGCTTCTCCTTCTTTTCGAGCCGCGACCTCTGCGAGTCTGCAACGGTCTCTGCGTTGTGGAGCTCCGCCTCGAGCTCCGCCAGGCCCCGCTCGCGCTCCTTCAGACGCGCGTCGAACTCTTCCAGATCGCGTCCCTGGGCCTTCTCCTTCTCGATCCGGCCCAGATGCGCCTCGCGCCGGCCCACCTCGGCTTCGCGGGCGGCGAGGTCCAGCTCACGGGCGTCTAGATCAGCCCTGCGGGTGCCCGCATCCTTCGATGCTTTCCCCTGCCCGGCGAACTCGCGTTCCAGCCGCTGGGCATCCTCCTGCACGCGCTCCTGTGCCGCTTTGATCTCGGCTTCGCGCTCGACGAGAACTTCTTCCTTCGCCGCCACGCGCGATCGCTCCTTGGCAAGCTCACGCTCGCGGGCGGCGAGCTTGTCCTCGAGACCCGAATACGCCTTCTCCTGCTCGCGCACCGCCGCCTCGCGCTTGGCGAGCGACCGCTCGCGCGCCTCGTTCCGAGCCTTGATCTCGGCCTCACGAGTCGCGAGGGCGGCTTCGCGCCGGCTGAGCTTCTCCTCCTGTGCCGCGAGGGCGGCCGATTGCTTGGCCGTGTGCCCCGCACGCCGCTCGTGGTCGCGCTCTGCTTCCTTGACATCGCGCAGCTTCGTTTCGAGCTGCTCCGATCGCTCGGCGGTGACGACCTCCTCCGCGGCGATCCGGGCCTCGAGTTCGCTGAGACGCTCCTTCTCGCTCTTGATCATCTTGAGCTGCTCGGCCACGCGTCGTTCGCGCTCCTCGAGCTCGGTCTGGGTCGAGGAGAGCTGCGTCGTGCGGACATCGAGCTCGGCGCTGCGGGCCTGGAAGTCTCTCTCGCTCTCGAGGTCACGCGTTCGCGCCCGGCTGTGATCGCTCAGCGCCGCGAGCAGATCCTTCTCGCGCGCGAGCGCAGCCTGGAGCTCGGCCTGGAGCGCGTCGAAGGCGGCCTCGTCGGGCCCGCCGTTGTGCAGCGTCTCGGTCTCGGCGGAGCCGGGCCTGACGGGTTGAGCGCCAGCCGAGCCTCCTTCGTCCGGGCCCGGGTCGCGGCGCCGCTCGAGCTGCGCGCGGAGGCCCGTTCCGAAGCCCTTCTCGATCTCGTCCCGCTCCTCTTGGTTTTCCTGGTCGCTCATCTGCCGCTTCCGTTCCGCCGAGAGCACGGGCGCTTAGAAGACCTTGGACAGGCCGAGAAGGGCCGGGCCCAGGATGACGATGAACATGGCCGGGAAAATGAAGAGCGCCGTCGGAAAGAGCATCTTGATCGGCGCCTTCATGGCCTTCTCCTCGGCGGCCGCCTGGCGCTTGTTCCTCGTGTCCGCCGCCTGCACCTTCAAAATTCGGCCGAGGGAGATGCCGAGCTGGTCGGCCTGGATGATTGCGCGTACGAACGCTGCAAGCTCGGGCGCGTCGACACGTCGAACCATCTTCTGGAGCGCGTTCGTGCGGCTCTCGCCGATCCGCATCTCGCCGAGCGCGAGGCCGAACTCCTCGACGAGCGGACCTTCCATGTGCTCGGTCAGCTTGGCGATGGCGCCGTCGAAGCCCATACCTGCCTCGACGCTGACGGCTAGGAGATCGAGTGCGTCCGGCAGCTCGGACCGAATCTGCTCCCTGCGCCCTCGCGCCTTGAAGGACACGAAGACATCCGGGATGAGGAAGCCGAGCAGCGCGAAGACGAGCGCGAGCAGAACGGCGCCTGCCGCTCCCTTTCCGACGATGCCGCCGAGGAACGCGCCGGCGAAGAGGCCACCCACGGCGCCGAGCGCCTTTATCGCGAGGAAGCTCGTCGGTGAGAGGACGCGGCCGAGGCCCGCGCCAAGCAGCTTGAAGCTGACCTTGTCCACGGTGGTCTTCCCGTTCATCTTCAGGGCCGCCTGTGCGAGGCCGAGCTTCATCGGCTGGAGGACCCGTTCGCCGAAGCTCTCCTGCGGGATCAAACCAGGCTGCCGACGCGAGTCGCCGTAGTGAGCCGCGCGCCGAATCGAGCCGTGCCGCTCGCGTGCGGGAGCGGTCGCCACCTCGCCGACGAGATAGACGGCGAGGGCGAGAAGGACGAGTCCGAGGATCAAGAGGACGGGCATGGTCTCCTAGCCTTTGAACGAGACGATCTTCTTGAGGATTGCGGCCCCGACCGCCATCATCCCGAGGGCGATCAAGATCAGCTTGTGGCCGGTAGAGGTCGTGAGCAGCGGCTCCATGTAGTCGCGGTTGACCACGTAGATCGCCCCGAAGACGAGGAACGGGAGGCCTACGAGGACGTAGGCCGACATTCGACCCATGGCCGTGAGGCCGCGGATCTTACGCTGGAACCGATGCCGCTCTCGGACCGTGTCGGCCACCATGTCGAAGAGCCCCGCGAGGCTGCCGCCCACCTGGCGCTGGATGGTGACCGCGCTCATGACGAATTCGAAGTTCTTCGAACCGACGCGGTCGGCCATGTCCCCGAGCGCGTCGTCCATGGGCCGGCCCAGGCGCGTCTCGTTGAGGACACGCTTGAACTCCTTGCTGGCCGGCTCCTGACCCTCGTCGACGACGCTCTGCACGCCTTGGCGGAAGCTGTGTCCCGCCTTGAGCGAAGCGGCCATGGTGACGAGGAGATCCGGCAGCTGAGACTCGAAGTCCTTCAGCCTCTTGCGGCCTCGGTAGACGACGAACACGTAGGGGATACACGCGCCTTCGAAGAGGTGCAGCAGGACGAGCCAGTAGGGCTGCCCGAGTGCCGCCACCACGCCGCCGAAGAGGAGTGAAAACCCAGCCATGACGTAAACGAACTCGGCCGTCTTGAGACTCAAGTCGGCGCGCATCAACATCCGGTCGATCTTCTTCCAGGGGCGCAGGTTCCCGAAGGCGTGCTCCGTGGCGCGGAAAAGAGCTGCACCGAACACGAGTCGGCCGCCTTGCGTCTCGCGCCTGATGTCTCGCGTGCCCGAGGCGACGTGCGGTTCGAGGCGGCCGCGAAGCCAGGACCCTCTCGGGGCTGCGAAGACGAACGCACAGGCGAGCAGGACGAGCAGTCCCACGGCGAGCGACAGCAGCTGGGCGCCCCACTCGCTCTTGTAGAAGATCTCCGGCAAGAGCGGCGAGGGATTCTCCGGCCCGAGCACGATGCGCTCGCCCGGAGCGGTCAGAGACGTCTTCGCGGAGTCGCCGGCGATCGAGGCCTCGAGCGAGAGCCGTTCTCCCGGGCGCGCGGCGGTCACGTACTCGAGCAGCCACGTGCGGCGGAGCTCCTCCGCGACCTTGGTGTACGCATCCGCGAGCGAAGCGCTCGAAGCCGCGCCGAAGTAGGCTCCGCCCGTCTCGGTGGCGAGCTCCTCGAGCGGCTCGGGAGTGAACCTCGCGCTCTCAATCGCGATCACGTACACGGAGGCGCCTACCCGGTTCGCGGCCGCGATGGCCTCCGTCAGGCTTGCGGTGCTACGTGTCTCGTTCCCGTCGGTCACGATGATGATTACCCGGGCCGGCAGCGGCTCGGCCGCGAGAGTGCCGGCCGAGAGCACGAGGGCGTCGTAAAGCGTCGTGCCTTGCACAGGATCGACATTGATCGACCGCAGCGCGATGTCCGCGTCGATGGTCGCGGTCGAGAAGTCCGTCAAGAGCAGGGGCTTCGTAGCGAAGGTGGTGACCGCGACACGATCACCAGGAGGCTTTGAGGCGAGGAAGCCCCGCGCCGCGGCGATTGCGTCCTCGAGCGGCTTCCCGTTCATGGACCGCGAATGGTCGATCGCGAGCATCACACTCTTGGCCTGGCCGAGGTTCAGCGCGGTGAGACCTGCCACGGGCTTGCCGTTCTCGGTCAGCGTGGGCGGGTTCTGCGTGGCCGTCGACCCGACCACCGTGACCTTGATCCTCGGGAACTCGCTCGCATCGGGGTCCTTGAGCTGGGTTGCTGCGACGGCGGCGGCAGGGAGCGTCAGCGCCGCGGCCAGGACTGCGACGAGGGCCCGCCTCACTGGAACCCGCCGAAGCTCGCCGTCGTGAAGCTCGGGCGGAGCTGACCGTCCTCCTGCTGGAAGAACGTCGCCGGCAGGATGACGCCGTTGGCCGCGAGCTTCTCCTGGAAGTGGGGCTTGAGGCCCGTGCACGAGAGCGGCGAGAGGAGCCGCGTCACCTGGGCCTGCGAAGACTCCTCGTCAGGCGGCTTCGCGATGAAGATGTCCTGCAGCGTGATGATGTCCGACTCCATCCCGAGAACCTCGGTGATGTGGCTGATCCGCCGCGAACCGTCGACCAGCCGGGTGATCTGGACGAGCAGGTCGAACGCACTCGCGATCTGCTCACGGATCGCGCGGTGCGGAAGCTCGACGCCCGCGGTGAGAACGAGTGTCTCGAGGCGGGCGAGGGCGTCGCGGGGCGAGTTCGCGTGGATCGTGGTGAGCGAACCCTCGTGACCCGTGTTCATCGCCTGGAGCATGTCGAGCGTCTCGGCGCCGCGGACCTCGCCGACGATGATCCGGTCGG
>WUUC01046038.1_pt1 | contig 11392 bp, 6 predicted proteins | sample 6278441 | NCBI WGS metagenome assembly WUUC01 (sample SAMN13675441, study PRJNA597444) | soil metagenome | isolation source: soil | place: USA: Washington | collected 2017-10 | reverse complement strand
CGACACCGAGCCGGCCGCGTCCGGCGGCGAGGCCGCCGAGACGGTGATCGCCAAGCTCACGCTGCGGCACGCCGTCGGCGGGCTCAGCCCGGCCCACCGGTCCGTCCTGCAGGAGCTGTACGTCGAGGGCCACACCCTCGACGAAACGGCCCTCCGGCTCGGCGTTCCGGTCGGCACCGTCAAATCCCGGGCCCACTACGCCATGCGGCAACTGCGTGACGCCCTGATGGGCGGATGAGCCGCGCCGACGAGGAGCCGGGCCAGGCCGGCGTCCCGGTGCTGTCGCGTTCGCAGGAGCAGTTCTTCGACGCCTTCCTGGCCGCGGCCGCAGCGGTCCGGCGCCGGATCAACGCCGAGCTGATGGCCGAGTACGACATCACGCTCAGCGACTATCAGACACTCCGGCACCTGGCCGGTGCGCCGGGCCTCCGGATGCGCCTGCAGGACCTCGCCGACGCCCGCCTGCTGTCCCGGAGCCGGATCACCCGGATGATCCACGGCTTCGAGAAACGCGGGTTCATCGAGCGCGAACGTCCCGAGGACGACCGCCGGGGCTGGTACGCGATCCTCACCCCGTCCGGGCTGGACTGGCTGGACCGCTGCGAACCGGCGTACGCGGCGAGTGTGCACCGGCACGTCCTCAGTGCACTGAGTCCCGACACCATCCGGATCGTCACGGCTGCGGCCCGGCAGCTCATCTCGCCTCCCGATCGGCCCGTCGGGAACCTGCGCGATCGGAGCCGGTGACTGTCCTGAGGAAACAGCCACCGGCCCCGATCGGGGGTGGTCCGGCCAGCTCGTGACATGGCCGGACCAGGGGGCCGATCAGCTGAGACCGACCCCTCCCCTGGATGCAGACGCCCGGAGGCGCACGAAGTTCAGACCATCCGGACAAGGGCGGCCATGGGCTACCTTTTCCCGGTGGAGGCGATGAGCGACGGCGAGCTCATCGGCCGGGAACGGGAACAGGCCCGGCTGACCGAGCTGCTCGGGCACCTGCCGGCCGGCGGAGGGCCGCTCGCGCTGCACGGCGGGCCCGGTGTCGGCCGGTCGGCGCTGCTGTCCTGGCTGTCCGGCACGGCGAAGACCCGCGGCATCCACGCGCTGTCGGCCACCGTGACCAGAAGTGACGCCGATCTCCCGTACGCCGGTCTGCGCCGGCTCCTGCCGCAGCTGCCCGGCGGCGGGGACCCGGCCCGGGCGGCGGTCCCGGCCCTCGATCTGGTCGTCGAGCTGGCCGACCGCTCACCGTTGCTCCTGACCGTGGACGACGCGCAGTGGCTCGACCCGGCGAGCTGGACGGTGCTGACGTTCATCGCCCGCCGGCTGACCCACCGCCCCGCGGTGATCGTGTTCGCCCTGCGGGACGACGCCACCACGACGGCCCGGCTGCCCGGGGCCGGCCTGCCCGGCATGCCCGTCGATCCGCTCGGCCCGGCGGCGGCGCGAGTGCTGCTCGACCGGCAGGCCCCCGGCCTGCGGCCCGCACTGCGGGACCGGGTGCTGTCCCTGGCCGAGGGCAGCCCCCTCGGCCTCGTCGAACTGGCCGCGGCGATCCGCACGACCCAGCCGTCGCCGGGCGCCGACCTGCCAATCACCGCCGGACTGGAACGGGCCTTCGCCGGGGCCGCCGACGGGCTGCCGGCCACGGTCCGGACCCTGCTGCAGGTGGCCGCGCTCGACGACGGGTCCGGCGCCGACGAGATCGTCGCCGCTGCCCGCCGGCTCGACCCGGAGATCCGCCCCGAGGACCTCACCGCGGCTGAGCACGCGAGGCTGATCACCGTCGACGAGCCGTTCGAGCTGCGCTTCCGGCACCCGCTGACCCGTTCGGCGATCCGGCAGGCCATGAGCCCGGCCCGCCGCCGCGAGGTGCACCGGGCCCTGGCCGACGTGCTGGCCGCGCACCCCGCCCGGCAGAGCCGGCACCGGGCCGGCGCGGCTCCGGGACCCGACGAGCAGCTGGCCGCCCAGCTCGTCACCGCCGCCGACGAGGCGCGCCGGCAGGGCGCGGTGACGGCGGCCGCCGCGGCCTACGAACGGGCGGCGCAGCTCAGCGTGGACCGCCGGAAGTGGGCGGACCGGATGCGCTGGGCCGCCGCCAGCGCCCACGACGCGGGCGATCCGGCCGCCGCCACCCGCCTGCTCGACGCGCTCCCCCGCGACCGCCGGGAGCTGTCGTGGGACGACGGCTGGTCCGGCGGCGAGCGCCTGCCCGGTTGGCTCGACACCGCCGGCGCCCTGCTGCGCGCGGGCGACGCCGGCCCGATCCTGCCCGGCGTCGGCCTGCGGGCGCTCGAGTTCTTCCTCGCCGGTCCCGATCAGCCCACCCGTGACGCGGTGGTGACCGCGGCCCGCGAGCTCTCCCGGAGCATCGCCGAGTCGCAGACGTTGTGCGTGCTGTCCCTGGCCGACCCGGCCGGCCGGTGCGCGGAGGTGCTGCCGCCGATCCGCCGGCACGCGCGGGACCTCACCGGCTCCCCCGAGGAGCTGGACCTCGTCGCACTGGCCGGCCTCGGCGTCGGCGCGATGCCCGAGACGATCCGCCTGTCGGCCGCGGCCACCAGCCGGTGGCGGGGACAGGGCGCTGCCGGACTGCTCGCCCGGAGCCTGGCCGTTGCGGCCACCGCGGCGGCCCAGGTCGGCAACGTGGTGCTCGCCGAGCAGCGCGCGGCCGAGGCCGCCCGGCTCAGCGCTGAAACCGCCCAGCCGCTCTGGCTGCTCATCGCCGACCTCGCCCGGGCCCGGGCGGCGGCGTTGCGCGGTGATGCGGCCACGGCACTGGCCCTGGCCGCGGGGGCGCCGAACCCGCCGGCCCTGGCACGCCTGGTGCGCGGGTCCGTCGCCGCGGCCGGAGGACGGCCCGAGAGCGCCTGCGACGAGCTGGCGCCCCTGTTCGACCCGGTCTCGTCCGCCTTCCACCGGGAGATCCGCTGCTGGGCGCTGCCGACGTTCGCCGAGGCGGCGGTGTCCTGCGGACGGACGCGGCAACTGCACGAACTGCTGGACGGGCTGGAGCCGTCGCGAACTGCCGGACTGCCCGTTCTGGACATCGCCCTGGCCTACGCCGACGCGGCCCTGGCCGACACCGAAGAGGCCTACACCGCGGCGCTGGCCCATCCCGATCTACCGGCCTGGCCGTTCGAGCTGTCCCGGTTGCAGCTGGCCTACGGCGGGTGGCTCCGCCGCCGGCGGCGGGTGAGTGACGCCCGCCGGCAGCTGAGGGCCGCCGCCCACACCTTCACTCTGCTCGGCGCCCACCCGTGGGCGACGCGGGCCGACGCCGAACTGCGCGCCGCCGGAGAACGGGTCAGCCCCGATCAGGACCTGCGCCGGCTGCTCACCCCGCAGGAGCTCCAGATCGCCACGCTGGCCGCCGATGGACTGAGCAACAGAGAGATCGGAGCCCAGTTGCTGCTCTCCCCGCGGTCGGTCGACAGCCACCTCTCCCGGGCCTACCGTAAGGCCGGGGTGTCATCACGGGCCGAGCTCACCCGGCTACTCCTCGCCACCGGGTGACCCCTCCAGCCGGAGCCACCGGAGTTTTGCGGGAAATTACCGATGCCCCCGGTAGTTGCACCCGGAAGCATCCTGACTGACGGCCAACGGGAGGGGCGAGGACATGGCGCTGTTCGGCCGCGATCCCGACCAGCAGGCCCTGCGGCTGTTCGCCGAGCGGGCCGACCGCCTCGGCGGCGCCCTGGTGCTGACCGGCAAACCCGGATGCGGACGCACCAGCCTGCTCGACGACCTGGCCGATGACCGGGCCGCGGCCGGCGTGCGGGTGATCCGGAGCGCCGGCGTGCCCGGGGGCGGACTCAGCGACCATGCCGACCTCGACAGCCTGATCGCGCCGCTGTACGACAGCCTGGCCGCCCTGCCCGACCATCTGCGCGAGGCGCTGTCGATCGCGGTCGGGCTGGAGGCCGGACCCACGCCCAGCGCGCTGAGCGTCGGCACCGCGGTCACCGTGCTGCTGCGGCACGCCGCCCGGCTCCAGCCGCTGCTGATCGCGGTGGACGACCTCCAGCACTGGGACCCGGCCAGCCGCGCCCTGCTCGGATACGCCGGCCGCCGGCTCGCCTACAGCCGGGTGGGCCTGGTCGTCACCCTGCCCGCCGCCCACCGGCACGAACCCGAACTGGCCGGGATCCCGGTCCACCAGCTGGAGCCGTTGCCGGCCGACGCCGCTGAGGCGATGCTGCGGTCGACGGCCGGGGACCTGGCCGCCGGGGTGCGCCGGCGGATACTGGCCGACGCCGCGGGCAATCCGCTGGCCCTGGCCGAGCTGCCCCGCGCGCTGTCGGACGGCCAACGCACCGGACGCGAGGTGCTGCCCTCGGTCCTGCCGGCCACCGCCCGGCTGACCGCCGCGTACGCCCCGGTGGTCGGTGATCTCCCGCCCGGCGCCCGGCACGTGCTGCTGGTCGCCGCCCTGGAGAGCAGCGCCGACCTGCCGTCCCTGGGCCGGGTGACCGGTAAGGACGGCAGCCTGACCGAGCTCACCGCGGCCGAGCGGGCGGGCCTGATCCGCATCGACGAGGCCGGGCGGTTGCGGTTCAGCAGCCCGCTGATCCCCCTGACGGTCACCGCGGCCGCCGGTGCCGTCGAGCTGCGCCGGGCCCATCACGCCCTGGCCGGAGCGCTGGCCGACCTGGACCCGGCCCGCTCCGTCATGCACCTGGCCCGGACCGCGGTGCATCAGGACGAGGGCCTGGCCGCCCGGCTGGCCGAGGCCGCCGCGCGCAGCCTGACCGCCGGAGACCCGGACCGGGCGGTGGACCTGTGGATGCTGGCCGCCGGCCTCACGCCCGCGCCGGAGTTACGGCGGTCCCGCCGGCACGCCGCGGCCGCCGTACGGACCACCGCGCTCGCGGACCTGGACGGCGCCCGGGAACTGATCGTCATGGACCCGGGACCCGGGCCGTCCGCGCTGGTCCCGGCGATCATCGGCGTCCAGGTCGCCCTGCGCGACGGCACCGGTCTCACGGCCGCCCACGAGCGCCTCCTGGCCACGATGGAGCAAGCCCACCCGCACCCGCTCGGCCAGTTCCTCGCCGAGGCGGCCCGGACCGCCTCGCTGGCCGCCTGGCGCCTCGGCCGCGGCCAGAGCGAGGTGACCTCCCAGCCGGGCCCGGCGGGGCTGTTGTCCCGCGCTTTCATCCCGGCCGCCGGCCACGAGTCCGGTTGCCGGCTGGAGGTCGAGGGGGTGCTGCAGCAGTTGCACGAGCAGCACAATCCCCTGCTCGCGGCCCAGGCCTCGCTCGGCCTGGCCTACCTGGACCGGCTCGGCGAGAGCCGCGACGTGCTCGGGCGCCTGGTCGACGCGGCCCGATCCGGGCGGGCCGTCGGTTCCGCGCTCCCGGTCATCGCGAGCTGGTGCCTGGCCGACTGGCCGACCGGGCGATGGTCGCAGATCGACGAGCTGACCGCGGAGTACGACCGCCTGGCGGCCCGGCACGACGCCGCCGACTTCCTGTCACCGCTGCCCGGCCTGGCCACGGGGCTGCTGGCCGCCGCCCGCGGCGACCACGACTCCGCCCGTACGGCCGCAGCCCGGCTGGCCGGGCCGAGCGATCGCCCGGGTGACGTCGGCCAGTTGCTCGCCCACCACGTGTCCGGGCTGCTGGCCCTCGGGGACGGCGACTACGACCTGGCCTACGAGCAGCTGGCCCACGTGGGCGCCGGACCGTCCGGGGCGCACCGGTCGTGGGCCACGCTCGACATGGTCGAGGCGGCCTGGCGCAGCGGGCACCCGGGCCGGGCCCGGGACTGGGTCGACGCGCTGAGCCGGCTGCCCGCGACCCGACTCTCGGAACGGCTGGGCTGGCTCGTGCAGGCGGGCCGGGCCGTCACCGCGGCCCCGGGCGCCGCCGGCCCGCTGTTCGCGGCGGCGGTCAGTGCCCCGGCCGCTCAGCGGTGGCCGTTCGACCTGGCCCGGATGCAGCTGGCCTACGGCGAACACCTGATCGCCCGGCGCGACGCGCACGCGGCCCGGCTCCACCTGCGCCACGCGGCCCGGATCTTCGGTCGGCTCGGCGTGCCGGTCTGGCACGACCGCGCCCAGCAGCATCTGCGGGTCGCGGACCGGACGGCCCGGACCTCGGGCCCGGCCGCTCCGAGGTCTCACCGGCCGCCGAGCAGGACCTTGGTCAGCTCGGCCCGCGACGACACCCCGACCTTGCGGAAGGCGCGATAGAGATGGCTGTCCACGGTCCGCGCCGACAGGAACAGCCGGCTGGCGATCTCCTTGCTGGTCAGCCCGTCGGTCACCAGGGCGGTGATCTGCAACTCCTGCGGGGTGAGCGACTGCCGTACGTCCGGTTGCCGCTGGACACGCTCCCCGCTGGCCCGCAGCTCCGCGTCGGCCCGCCGCGCCCACGGCAGGGCTCCGAGTGCGGTGAAGACCTCGGCCGCGGCCCGCAGCTGCTCCCGGGCGTCACTCACCCGCCGTTGCCGGCGCAGCCAGACACCGTAGGCGAACCGCAGGCGGGCCTGTTCGAACGGCCACTGTGACAGGTTGTCGAACGCCAGCGCGGAGGTGAAGCCGTCCTCGGTCTCGACCAGTACGGCCCGCGCATAGTTGACCCCCACCGCCAGCACCGGGATGCCGCGGCCGGCGAAGACCTCCAGATCGGTGACCATGTCGCGCAGGGCCTCCAGCCGGCCGGCGGACACCGCCGCCTCCGCGAGATACGGGACCGCCCAGAAGCGCAGAGCCCGGTGATACGGGACGGCTCCGGGATCGAAGATCGCCGCGAACTCGTCGTACGCGAGCTCCGGCTTCCCGGCCGCCATCGCCGCCGTCCCCCGGACCAGCTGGACGTTGGCCAGCATCGGATAGGCGCCGATGGGCAGCAACACCCGCTCGACCGCGTCCGCGATCTCCACGGCCTTGTCGACCTCGCCCTGCAACGCCAGGGCCCGGCCCAGCATGAGGTCGGCGCTGAGCACCCACCGGGTCCGCCCCAGTTCCAGGTTGAGGCGACGCCCCTCGGTGGCGTGGGTCAGCGCCGTGAGCGCGTCACCCATCTGGGCCGCCGTCGTCGCGTAGTGCACGAGCGCCTCGGCCACGGCGCCGACCCGGCCCCGGCGGCGCATCACATCGAGAATCCCGGCGTTGAAGACCAGGCCCTCCGGCAACGCCCCGATCGCCGTGGCCGCCGGGGCCACCTCGATCAGGACGTTCGAGTCCATGAACTCCGGGTCGGCCAGAAAGCGGCGCAGCACCGGCAGCACGGCGGCACACTGTTCCACCGGCGCGATGCTGGCCCGGATGGCGGCGACCTCGCGCTCGTACTCCGGCCGGTCGAGCTGGTCGACCAGCTCCATGGCCCGGTCGACGAGGTCCCGGCCGGGGTTGGAGTAGAACAGTCGCAGACCGAAGGCGACCAGGAACTCGACCGCGAACGTGATCTCCCCCGACCGGACGAGGGAGCCGAGCGCGTCCATGAGATGCGCCAGGTGGTCGTCGCCGACCCAGGACTGACCGTCGACGGCCACCCGCATGTTGGCCACGATCGTCTGCTCCTGCGGTGGCAAGGAGCGCCGGGCGAGGGCTTCGAGCATCCGGGTGTTGATGGCCGGATCGCCCTCGGCGACGCCGATCCGCGCAGCCGTCATCATCGCCTGCACCTGGGTCCGCTGGTCCGAGGAGAGCCGGGCGACCCGCTCGAACGCCTGCACCGCGAAGGTGAGCGACCCTCGCTGCCGGGCTTGGTGGCCGACCCTGATCAGCTCGGCGGCCAGCTCGTCGTCCGGCCCGGACGCCGCTTCGGCCCGATGCCAGAGACTGCGCCGATCCTCGCGCGCGATGGCCCGGCCGAGAGCCGCGTGCACCTCCCGGCGGCGCACCGCACCGGCCGCCTGCCGGGCGGCGGACCGCACCAGCGGATGCCGGAAGGCCACCTGCCCGGCGTCGAGCTCGATCACCTTCTCGGCCACCGCCACCCGCACGTCGTCGTCGCCCAGGCCCGGGTGCAGGAGCTGAGCCGCCCGCCGGATCTCCTGTTCGTCCGAGCCGTCGTCCACGGCCGCCACCTGGACGAAGGTCCGCGCTCCGGCGGGCAGATCCTCGACCGCCCGGGCGAACGCCCGCTCCAGACGCTCGGTGAGCGGCAGCTGAGAAGTCACCGGGCCCAGCTCCCGGATACCGGTGGCCAGCTCGATGACGCCGAGCGGGTTCCCGGCCGCTTCGGTCAGCACCTGCTCGCGCAGGTCCGGCCGCAGACCAGGGGCCCGGCGGTCGAGCAGCTCGGCCGCGGCGGCGGATGGCAGCGGCTCGACGACAGTCTCCGGCAGATCGGCCCCGGCGAGCCGAGCCGCGGTCCGCGTCCCGTCGCGCATCGACAGCAGGATCAGCACGGGGTCGTCCGCGATCCGGCGGCCCGCCAGGGTCAGGGCGTTCCAGCTGGCGGTGTCCAGCCATTGGGCGTCGTCCACGACGATCAACAGGGGCCCGTCCCCGGTCAGAGCGGCGACCAGGTCGAGCAGAGCTTGAGCGACCAGCGCGGCCGGCGCCTCGGCCACCACGGCCCGCAGCAGACTCGCGGCCTCCGGCGGGAGGTCACCGCGGCGCAACTGCCCGGCCAGCAGGTGCAGACCGGCGTACGGCAGCCCGAACTCGTCCTCCACCGCGGTGATCGACAGGACGGAGACCCGGCGCTCCGCCGCCCGCCCGGCGACCCACCGCAGCAGAGCCGACTTCCCCACGCCCGGCTGGCCCCGCAGCACCAGGCAGCGGCCGCCACCCGGCAGGGCACCCAGCAGGTGGTCGAACTCCGCCCGCTCGCGGTCGCGTCCGACGAACTCCCCGGATGCGGCGTCCCCCGCAGTCGTCCCCATGATCAGAACGTAGACGATGACGCGGGGTCCGGCCGCGCCGGTCACGGGGCGACGTTTGCCGAGATCACGCCGAACTTCGATGACCGCCGGCCGTTCATCACAAGGAGAGGAGAAAACAATGTCTTCGTCATGTGCGATTCAGACAGCGGTCGTCAAGATCCGGCCTTGGCGTGACGGCGACCTGGAACAGCTGCGGGACGCCGAACCGTCGTTCTCGCCGGCCACCCTGACGTCGCGCTTCATGATCGGAACCCGGGACCTGCCGCGGGCCTATCTGGCGGCGCTGCGGCGGCGGTCGCAGGGTGACCGGCGCTGGCCGATCGAGGTCGCCTTCGCCGACGGGGAGCTCGTCGCCGTCGGCGAAGGCTTCGTGGATGCCGCCGACGCCGAGATCGCCCTCTTCGTGGCCGATGCCTGGCAGCGCCGGGGAGTCGGCGCGCGACTGCTGGCCTCGCTGCTGGAGCGGCTCCGCTCCGCCGGGGTCACCCACGTCACGGCGGAAACCACCATGAGCAACACGTCGGCCACCGCCCTGGCCGACTGGCCTCGGCGATCGAACGCCGTGTCCGCCAAGTGGCGGATCTCGTCCTCGACCGGTCCGGGCGTCCACCGTTACGTCGCGACCTACGACGCGGGCGCTGAGGCGGCCTGACCGGGAACCGGGCCGGTCCTCAATGGCCTGCCGAGATGTTCTCCGCGGCGCTCGACACCAGCGGGGTGCCGGGAACCGCCGGGCTCACGTGGACCTGAGGGGTCACGGCCGCGGCCAGCGCGCTGCCGACGGCGAACGCGGCCGCCACCAGCAGGCCCCCATGGAACCCGCCGACCAACGCCCCGGTGGCGGCCACGCCGTCACCGAGCAGGTCCGTGACATGGCCGGTGGACACGGTCGTGGCCACGGCGACGCCCACCGCGCCGCCCACCTGCCGGCCTGTGTTGATCACCCCGGAGGCTGTCGCGGCCAGGTCGGGCGGAACGTCGGCGACCGCGGAGATCTGTCCGACGGTCAGGGTGCCGACCACGCCCAACCCGAACAGGGCCAGGCCCGGCATGATCGTGAGGGCGTAGCTGCTGTCGTCGTCCGCGCGCGACAGCAGCAGCAGCCCGGCGGCGGCCAGCACCGAGGTCCCCACCTGCACAGGTCTGGTCCCGAGGCGGTTCACCAGGCGGGCGGCCAGAACGGCGCCGATGATGCCGGTGATGCCCATCGGCAGCAGCCGCAGACCGGCTCCGAGTGCGGAGTAGTGCCGTACCTCCTGGAAGAAGATCGCCGCCACGAAGAACAGGATCAGGAACGCGCCGCCGTTGAGGGTCAGCGCGATGGTCGAGCCGCTCATCGTCCGGGTGCGGAACAGTGAGAGCGGCACCAGCGGTCCGGCCGAGCGCTTCTCCACCCGGGCGAACAGGGCGAGCAGCCCGACTCCCCCGGCCAGCAGGCCCAGCACCTCGGCCGAGAGCCATCCCGAGGCCTCCGACCGGATGACGCCGAGCACGACGGCGAGCAGACCGGCCGTGCTCAGCAGGGCTCCGGCGACATCGAAGGTCCGCTCCCCGCCGGTCCGGGAGCTGCTCTCGGTCAGCACCAGCAGCGCCAGAACCGCGATGATCGCGGCGATCGGGACGTTCACCAGGAAGATCCACCGCCACGACCACTGATCGACCAGGAGCCCGCCCAGGATGGCGCCGAAGGTGCCGCCGAGCCCGGCCAGGGCCCCCCAGACACTCAGGGCCAGGGCCCGCTGCCGGCCGTGCACGAAGAGCAGCGTCACCATGCCGAAAGCGGCCGGCGACAGCAGCGCACCGCCCAGGGCCTGCACCGCGCGCAGCGCGATGAGCTGCTCAGGCGTCCGGGCCAGCCCGGCCAGCAGCGAGGCCACGCCGAACACCAGGAGTCCGGCCAGGAAGATCCGCCGTCGGCCGAGCAGGTCGGCCAGACGGCCGCCGAGCAGCAGAAAACCCCCGAAGATCAAGGCGTACGCGCTGACCACCCACTGCAGTCCCGCCGTCGAGGTGAACCCGAGCGTCCCGATGCTGGGCAGGGCGATGTTCACGATCGTGACGTCGAGCAGCACCATGAACTGCGCTACCGCGAGGACCATCAGCTGGGCCCAGGGCCGGTCTTTCCACAATGTGCGCATGTCTGATCAGACGACCGGCCGGCTCCGGAGTTCGCTCGCGACAGTCACAGTTATGAACCCTGTCCTCGGATCCGCGGGCGCGGCCGGACGGGCCCCGGGCGAACTGCCCCGGAGCCCGTCCGGCCGGTGCTCAGATCACGGCAGGCGCGCGTCGACGTTCAGCACCCGGGTCTTCTGGTTGGCGCTGAAGTTGTCGTCGCTGATCAGCACCAGACGGTGCGTGGCACCGCGGGACGGCTCGACCGCGAGGCCTTCGAAGTTGTCCAGCAGCGGGTTCAGCTGCGGCTGAGGACTCGTCGCGCCCAGGGTCGGGCAGTTCGCGAGGTCGGCGACGGGCTGCTTCTCGACCAGACCGCGGGCCGGGACGGTCGAGAGGTTCGGCACCGCGGTGACGTCCGCGGCCCGGTTGG
>WUUC01039161.1_pt1 | contig 11392 bp, 5 predicted proteins | sample 6278441 | NCBI WGS metagenome assembly WUUC01 (sample SAMN13675441, study PRJNA597444) | soil metagenome | isolation source: soil | place: USA: Washington | collected 2017-10 | reverse complement strand
GCAAGGTAAAACCTTCGCCTTTCGTTGTTCTCTTGATGCGAAGTGTATTGAAAAGATCTGTCGCATTTAAGAACAGCTCTCCTCTGCCTTTTTGTACCGAGTGTTTGACCCCTGCATCAACATAGCTTCTCGCAGAGATCTTTCCTTGCGGTATGATGTCGGGTGCCATATAAACGGCGGTCACCTGTAGATCCCACGTCTTAGACGGGTGAAATAAGCCATTAAGTTTAACACTACCGGATGTTATTTGCTGACGATCGGCTGTGAAAGTATTCTCCTGAGGATATTTATTTAAAACCGAAAAAGCGTCGATGGTATTTTGATAGCCATTGAGATTTAAGTTAACAATAGCCCAGCGTGCCAGGGTTCGTGAGAGTATCATTTCGATCCCTGATGTCCGACTGTGACCTGCGTTTTGAAATATGTTGTAGACCAACGTGCTGTTTGGAACAATGCTGGCGATTCGCGTGATCGTCGCATCCATTTCTTTGTGATATCCTGCAGTGTAGATATACCCGTTACTCCAGCTTGTTTTGAGACCCAACTCAAATGAGTTTGTAAACTGTGGCCGAAGCTCCGGGTTACCGACCTTAATTATTTCTGCGTCATCATACTTGGGAAAGATCCGGATGTCGACTTCGTTCGGACGATCGACGCGACGATTAAAGAACGCCGATAGGGTATTCTTGTCGTTGATCTTATAAGCCAATCTTAGATTAGGGAACGGCTGAGTGTAGTCGTAACCACTGCTCTTGTACACAGGGTGACCGGGGTTTACATTATACCGGACCTTCACGTACTCGACACGCAGTCCGGCCTCAACCTCGAAATTCTTGTTTTCGAAGACGTAGTTCCCGTAAACTGCCGGGATCAGCTCACCGTAGTCCGCCAACCCGCCCGCATTAACATCTAACGGTGAATTTAATCCCGGGAAGAACTGCATGTCAGTTGGAATGTATCGCTTCCGGAGCTTCAATCCCGTTTCAAAACGACCATACTTCAGGGGATGTACGTAATCAACGTTCAGATCACCAACCTGTTCGTCCGAAAGAAGTTTGAAAGAGTCCTCACCGGTGAAGGTGGGCATCACGTTCGTAAAGAAATACTTCTCGTTTTCGCGATGAAAAGTATAGTTAAAACCAATATTCAGGTTTCGCCCTGGTTGTATGAACTTGTGTTGCCATGCGGCTGTAGCCGTAACTGTGGTTTTAAGCTCATCTTCCAGAAATTGCCACAGCCGGAGACGTTCAGACAGACTACCATTAAAGAAAGGCTCGTCCCCGCGATCGAGGATCTTTTCACTACTGAACAGCCCTGATACAGAGATAGTATTAAACTCATCTTTGTGCCAGTCAAAACCGGTTTTGCCTGTAACAATGTTGGTTGTTCGATTTCTTTTCAGCTGTTGCCGGATTGTATCGCCACTATCGTAGTACCGGTCGGTAAATTCATTTTTATTCAACGTCCGGGTAAACAAATTGTCGCCCTGTAGAAACCAATTGATTTTATTCTTTTTGTAATTGAGTGAGATACTGGGATTGATCTTTGGCGTGAATGTGTATTGCGGACGAATCGTGGGAAGATTTCCCTTTTTTATCCACAGAGCACCCGCGCCGCCCGCGATCCCGACCTTTCCACTCCAGCCGTCGGATTTCTCTTTTTTGAAAATGATATTTATGATACCGGCATTGCCGTTGGCATCATACCTTGAAGAGGGATTGTTAATAATATCGATTCGTTCTATGGCGGAAGCTGGAATGTTGTCCAGACTTTGTTGATTACCGAAGCCTGTTAACGCGGTCTGCTTTCCGTCGATGAGAATGGCCACACGATCATTGCCGCGCAGTCTCACTGTGCCTTCGTCGCTTACGGTAACGCCGGGCAGGTTTTGCATCACCTGCAGCAGGGATCCGCCAGCCTGGTTGATGTTATCTGACATATTGAAAGTTTTCTTGTCAAGTGACTCTGATACCGCATCGAGTGTGCCCTGCACGACTACGTCGTTAAGTATCGTAGCTGACTCTTGCATCTGGATGGCACCGAGATCGAGAAACTCGCTCAGCCGTCCAACCAGGAGAGGTTGTTTCACGGTTTGGTACCCGATAAACGAAGCTTCGATAATGTTATCGCCCGGCGGAATGTTTGAAATAGTGAAGCGACCCTCCGAAGACTTACACCTCGTCCGTCTCCAACAAAAACTGATCGATGCTCTTACGCACCCCAACCACCCAAACTATATCTCCTTCAAGCAGCTGGGTCGTCGACTCCGGGTTTAGGATGCGATGACCGTTCCGTTCGAGGCCCACGACCAGGCCCTTGCCAAGCTCGCGTATCCTTGATTCCCTGATAGACCTGTTGACAATCTTCGAGTCCTTCGAGATCGTGAAGTTTTGGAGTGTGATCTGGTCGTCGTGAATTTGAGATTCAACGTTGATTGCCAGCTCCTTCTCGAAAAGATGTTTCAGCCTGCCCAACTGGTCATCCGTTCCTATGACAGACAGTTGATCGCCGGGATACAGGCGCTCCTCTCTTCCTGGCGTCAGGATCGAAAGTTTTCCTCTTTCTATGAGAGCGATGTTGATCCCGTATTTCTCGCGTAGTCGAAGATCTTTTAGTTGCTTGCCGATCAAAGGCAGCTCCGGTTGGATGTGGAATGTCGCAAGGTGGGCATCCCACGGCGCAATTTCGGCTCCGCGTGTTCTCTGGATCTCTTTCTCGTTCAGGTTGTCGAAAAACTTTCTCTCCACCCGCTCGTAAAACACCTGCAGTTTTTTGTTGAATAACGCGATCGCGATAGCCATCGATATGACGACTATTACAAGGGATGTAGTGATCGAAAAATATATATTGATCAACAGACCGACCAGGAGCACTGCCAATCCGATCCTGACAATTTCAATGGCTATTAGCGGACCCCGGTTCAAGGTTTTGTTGAGCCACAGATGTGTATACGCATCTCTTTCCACCCGCCTTACAGCAAGGGCCCAGATAGAAGGAGTCATCAGCAGGAGCGTAACAGCAACCGAAACGATCTTGGCGACCGTCTCATTTTCCACGGATTGATGGATAAAGGGTACGACCAGATTGCGCGAAAGGAAGATCAACCCACCGATCAACACCGTGTGGACCAGGGAATTGATCCCATATGCCCGGAGAAGCTTTTTCCAATCACTGTATGCCGACAGTTGCTGCGAGCTGGTACTGTACCGGTTGATCCTTCCCGCCCATTTTTTGGACAAACTTTTTTCGAGCTTTTTGTAGACAGGGGTTGAAGCCTTGATGAGAAATGGCGTGGTAAAGGTGGTGAATGTCGATGCAGCAACCGCGATCGGATACAAAAACGAGCTGGTAACATTCAACGTTGCTCCCAGGGAGGCGATGATAAAAGAGAATTCACCGATCTGCGCCAGGCTCATACCCGTCTGAACAGAATGTTTCAAGGACTGACCGGATATCAGCGCGCCGAATGCGAACGTCGTGCTCATACCGATGATGATGACGGCGGTGATCACACCGATAGGAACCGCATGTTCCAGGAGCACCCCCGGATCCAGCATCATCCCCACAGAAATGAAGAATACCGCCGCAAAAAGGTTTTTGACGGACTTGACCAGCTCCTCGATGCGCTCGGACTGAGTGGTTTCCGCAAGGATAGAGCCCATGATAAACGCTCCCAACGCCGCCGAGAACCCGACTTCCACAGCCAGTATGACCATCAGCAGGCAGAGCGCAATAGAGACGATGAGCATGGTCTCATCATTCAGTAATTTCCTTGCATATTTTAACAGGGTAGGGACGAGGAATATTCCACCCACAAACCAGATCGTCAAAAAGAACAAAAGCTTGAATACCTGGACAAACAGCTCTTTCCCGGCAAATTGTTGTGTGATACTAAAGGTAGATAACATCACCAGCAACAGGATGGCGACAAGGTCCTGAATGATCAGAACGCCGAGCACCAGCGCCGCAAATTTCTTGGTGCGCACGCCCAGCTCCGCGAAGGCCCTCATGATAATGGTCGTGGACGAGATGGAAAGGATCGCCCCCAGGAAAAGGCGGTCCATGAATCGCCAGCCCAGAAGATATCCTGTCAGGAACCCGATGCCGTTCATGAGCGCTACGCCCACCAACGCCGTTATGAATGCAGAGCCGCCAACCTTAACCAGTTTTCTAAAGCTGAATTCCAGACCCAATGAGAACAGGAGGAAAATGACCCCGATCTCCGACCAAACTTTTATCCCCTCCGAGTCAGCGACCGTCGGGACCAGGGACACATGCGGACCCACTAAAAAGCCGGCAATAATGTACCCCAGCACAACCGGCTGGTGGATCATCTTGAAAAGGAGTGTCGTCACCGCCGCCACAGCGAGGATTAGCGCCAGGTCAGTTATTAAATGGGGCAGATGATTCATAAACGATGAAGATTCCTAAGATAGGCAGTCCGATCCAACCGACAAGACGCTTTTGCCCTGCTGCGAGCTAAATTTTTGGTTTAGTTCGGTCCGGGCAGACACAACAATTTTTTTCCTATTTTAGAGCACCTACGCGGTCGAAATTTTTGTGCGCACACGTTTTACAATGCTCCTTGCTGAAGATGATGAAGACGACTTGCTGTTGTTCCAGGAGGCGCTGTCACTTACAACTATAAACGGTTTGGCGGCGAATGAGATGGTTACGATCTTTCAGGTTCGTAACGGTTTACAGGTGCTGGATTACCTGGAAGCTGCGCAGGAGAGTGCCCCCGGTCATCCGTTACCTGATTTCATCGTTCTCGATCTGAACATGCCGTTGCTGAATGGCATGTCCACATTGCAGGAGATCAACAAGAAGGAGATGCTGAGAAGTATCCCCGTATTCATTCTCACGACGAGCAGAGATGACCGTCATCGCAAGGTTTGTGAAGAGCTGGGATGTAAAGGTTTCTTTTCGAAGACCCCCAGTATTCCTGCACTGCGGTCGATCATCGAGAAGATCGTCACCGGATCGTGAAGAAAGAGCTCGAAGGAACCTACCGGGTCGGCACCGGCACTACTGCCTGGCTTGTAAGATCCTTTTCGCCTACGGCCTGGACGGCGAAGTAGTAGTTGTCTTTTGAATATGGCAGGTCTGCCTTGAGATCCGTGACGAATATCTTCTTTTCCCAGAATGGCTGATAAGTTTCGCGGATCAGGATATTGTATCCTCTTGGCTTAGGGCCCGATGCCGGGGCTTCCCATGTGAGATAGGTCATATTGTCGAGATTCACTTTCATTTTCACGCTCTGCGGTTTGCCAGGCGCCTTCGCCAGCGACGCGAGGGTGGCCAGGTTCAGTCGCGCTACGTTAGCCGCATAGGCAAAGTCGACGTGTTTGAGTACGTCACCGTATTCTTTTCCATTCTCTGTTCTTATGGTCTGATGTTGCTGGGTGAAATTTTCGTTGAACTCTGTGAATCGGACAGCGACAAAACCATTTTGGAGAAACGGTGTGTGGTCTCCGCCACGAAGGAACCGGTCGGGACGCATGTTCATCGTGGCCGTGAACCCTTTAGTGTAGGGTTCAGCGACTTCTTTGATATACCGCGCCAGTTGACGTGAAGGGCTGTCGTTCTCAGCCTTTAACGACTCGCGGGCTTTTTTTTCATCGTCGGTTTCAAGAGACGGGACCATTTCGCTGAACACACGCACGGTCTTGTCATTCTTGTTGCCTGTTTCACTAGCAATCGAATTCCCGACAATATCATTGTTGAGCATTGCGATGAGGTTCATTTTGCCGGCCTTCATTTTTTCGGCCATGTGCCGTGCACCGATCAGACCTTGTTCCTCACCTTGTACTGCCATGAAAATAATAGTGCAGGGGAATTTACGTTTCGACATCACACGTGCAAGCTCGATCACGACGGCAACTCCCGACGCGTCGTCGTTTGCCCCTGGTGCTGCGATCACGCTGTCCATGACGTCAGTAGCGCGTGAGTCGAGATGGCCGCTGATCAGCAAGACACGGTCGTCGTTGGGATCGCTTCCCTTCAACGTGCCGACCACATTTTTCATGATCACCCTTCGTGGTATGCGTGTGTTGCGTCCGCCGGGCATGACTTCCAGGGGATCGAGCTCGACGGTCATGTTCGCCCCGGACTGCTTACGAAACTGGAGGAACTTCGAGGCGACCCAGCGCCGGGCTGCGCCTATGCCGGTGGTGGCGCTTAGTGTATCGCTGAGCGAATGTCGCGTGCCGAACGACACCATTTTTTGAATATGGTTTTTGATGCTGTCGGCGGAGATCTCCTTCACCATGGACGCGATCTCTGCGTCCATGGCAGTGATGGCGGATTTCTTTTGGGCGGCCGCAAAAAAAGCAGACGTGACGAAGAGAACCAGCAGAGTCAGGCGCATCACTTACCTACTTTCATCGCTACCGGATCCCACTTAATTATTTTCTTCGAGAAATAACTGTCATTGCAAGCTAAAGCGGGAGCCGCAGCTCTGAATCCGAACTCGGCATCTTCAACTACCGGCTTTCCACCACGAATGGCATCAAAAAAGTTAGTGAAGTGATCCAGGTGGTCGCTGTAACCTTCCGGAACTTTGAAAACGATGTCCTCTTTTTTCTTCCGCTTTCTTTGTTCAGGAGTCCACTTTGCATCAAAATCCTTTTGCATTTCCTCCTGCATACTTTTCGAGAATGTAAAAACCGAATCGTATCCGCCAAAGCCCGGCGCTTCGGGCATAATGCTGTGTTTTACAGTTATGTTATTGCCACTTACTTCGATAACACCCTCGGAGCCGACCAGGCGAATGACTTCCTGTCCGCCTGTACCGCTGATGAAGTTAACTTGCAGCGTCAGTTGATATGCGCTGTGTTCTTTGCTGTCCGGATATTGCATCACACCCGACATCACATCCGGCAGGTTCCGTCCGTCTTTCCAATAGCTGAACTGGCCGGTGCTGACGATGGTTTCGGGACCCTTGGAATTCGTTATAAAATGAGTTCCGCTTAACAGGTGGATAAACAAATCGCCCGCTACTCCGGTACCGACTTCTTTGAAGGCGCGCCACCAAAAGAACTTCTTGGCGTCGAAAGCCATCTTCTCCGTTACCTCAATAAACTTATCCCAGTTAGTGGTAAGTGCACTCGCATCCTTTGGAATGGTATATTCCCATGCCCCGATGGAGCTTTGGCGGTCGTAAACCGCATTCACCATGTTTAGCTTTCCGATCTCGCCGGCTGCCAGCAATTCCTTGGCTTTTGCATAACCAATGCTGCTTACCCTCTGACTTCCAACCTGGAATACTTTCCCCGATTTTTTTGCTGCCTCCATGACCGGATATCCCTCACTGATCTTGTAGACCATGGGCTTTTCGCAATAAACATGTTTGCCTTTCGCAAGAGCGTCCATGGCTATACGTGCGTGCCAAACGTCCGTAGTACAAAGGAGTATGGCATCGATATCTTTTCTTTCGAGCAGGTCTTTGTAGTTGATGGTCGTGTACAGGTCTTTGCCATACGTCTCCTTCGCGTTTTCTATCCTGCCTGTATACAGATCGCAGATCCCTGCCAGTTCTACACCCGGCACCTTAAGTGCCGTATTCAGGTCGAAATGACCTTGCACGCCATAGCCGATTACACCGATCCTGACTTTGTCATTCTGCGAGAACTTCCTTTCATAAGTTAATATCCGTTCTTCAACCTTCTCCTTTGCGGCAAGTGACGACAACGGGGCCGCGCCCATCATCAGACCGGTGGCACCTATTTGCTGTAAGAATTTTCTCCTTGAGCTTGACGTATCCTTTTTCATGAAAGAATTGACTTTAAGTTGATGGTTATTTAACGGGGAGTTTTGCCCTTTAAACTATAAACAAAGTTTCACATTTAACAACTTTCCTTTTCGGCGGAGGCGTAGGGCTATAAACGGTTTATTTATTTGCCTTCCGGAGACAACACTTCTCATTTACTTACTCCGTTCTCAATGCTTTCGTGGGATTTGATGTCGCCGCCCTGAATGACAGGACGCTTATCGTAACCCAGGCAAAAGTCAGTACGGCGACCGCCGCCAGCAAGAACCGCAGCGGGTTGATCACAGCCTGCAATGTGAAGTTCTGCTGCCATTCTTTAATGAGGTACCACGTCAACGGGGTTGCGGCAATGAACGCGAACGCGATCAGCCAGATAAACTCACGTGTGATCAACACAATCACATTGGCCACCGAAGCTCCCAGCACCTTCCGGATCCCGATCTCTTTCGTCCTTCGCTCCACGGCAAATGAAGTGAGGCCAAGCAGACCCAGACACCCGATGAAGATCGCCAGCCCGGTGAATACGCCCGCGGTTTTATTCAACTGCCGGTCGGCCTTGTATTGCTGATCGAAGGTGACATCCAGGAATGAATAGTCGAAAGGCAGGTAGGAGACAAGCTCACTCCATTTTTTCTGGATCTGATCGATCGTCGCGGGAAAGTTATCGCCCTCGATGCGGATCGAGATCCGTCCAACGTAGTCCGTCATGGCCAGCATTACAGGCTCCACCCTCGAATGCAGGGATGCGTAGTTGAAATCTTTCACCACTCCAATGATCTTGCCGCGATTCCCTGCACCCCGGACGTTCTTGCCGATTGCCTGCTCCGGCGTCCATCCGAAATCCCTGGCCGCGGTTTCGTTGATAATAAAAGCCGTCGTGTCGTCTGCCTTTACTTCGCGAAGGAACACACGGCCGGCAATAATTTTTATAGCGTAAGTCTCGAGGAAATCGTGATCGACGAAAATGTAATTGATGTTGGTCGGTGACATCTTTCCATCTGTCATTTCAATCTCGGAGTAAAGATTGTTTGTCGATTGACCAGGCACGGTCGACGATCCCCCGACGGATACAACGCCCGGCACTCGCTTCAATTCATTCTTGAAAGCCTCCAGGTGTCTTACGATCGATGTATCGCTATTTGTGCGAGCATAGAGCAACGCGTTCTTGTTGAAACCAAGGTCCTGGTTCCGCACCAGGTCGATTTGATCGCCAACCAGGAGCGTTCCCGCCACCAGCATGATAGAGATCGTGAATTGAATGCCGACAAGGACCTTTCTGAAATTGTGATGACTATAAACTCCCTTTGTCGACGGGCGGAAGATCTGCAATGGCTGGAAACCTGAGATGATCAATGCCGGGTAAGCGCCCGCCAGCATACCAATGAACAATACCAGCGAAATCACGATAGCGGCTATTGACCATGGATCAGGAAGGGCGGAAAGGGGAAGCGGAGAATCGACGAGTGTCCGGAATGAAGGAAGGGCCAGCCAGGCAAAGACACACGCCAGTAACGAGGCCAGTATTGTAACGATGATGGATTCTCCCAGGAACTGGGCTACCAGCATTCTACGCATAGCACCAAGGGACTTACGAAGCCCGACTTCTTTCAACCGCCGCGACGCCCGTGCGGTAGCAAGGTTGATGTAGTTAAAACATGCAATCAAAAGAATGAACGCAGCTATGACGGACAGGATGTACATGTTGTTCATACTGCCTCTCGTTCCGTTTTCCCACGAACGCGGTGGAGCCATGTAGATGCTTGTGAGTGACTGGATCGGCAGATCTTCATAATACATTCCGCCCTTCTCTATATTCTTGTCTATGAAACCCTTCATCTTTTCATGAACTGCAACCGCCGATTGCTCATCGCGCAGAAGCAGGTAAGTGTGAAAGCCGTTGCAGAACCAGCAGCCATCTTCACGCTGCTTGTTGTTGCGGCTCCACGTCGAAAACGAAATGAGGTTGGTGAAGCGGAAGTGAGAATTTTCCGGAACGTCTTCCATCACCCCGGTCACCTTGAAATTGTCGTAATCCATTTTCAGAGTTTGACCAAGTGGATCCTCACCGCCGAAATATCTTTTGGCCATCGTTTCGGTTAGCACAATGGAGAATGGCTCGCGTAAGGCGGTCTTCTTGTCGCCACTGACAAGGTTAAAGCTGAAGATGTCGAAAACCGTGCTGTCGGCTAAGTAACTGTCCGGTTCATAGTATGAGTTCCCATTTCGTTGCCCCAGCAGATTCCACTGTTGAAACCGGACATAACTCTCGACTTCAGGAAGTTCCTTCAGCAACCGGGGTCCCATGGGAGGGGAGCTGGTGGACTGGAACAGCATCTCATTTTCTGTCCTCAGATTTTCGACCACGCGAAAAATACGGTCGGCATTCTTGTGATACCGGTCGAAGCTGAATTCGTGGTAAACGTAAAAGGAGATCAACCCGAAGATTGCAAGTCCGACGGCAAGGCCGACAATGTTGATCACAGAAAATCCGATGTTTCGCATCAGCGAGCGCACGGATGTAATTACGTAGTTTTGGAACATAGTGATGTAACTCGGTTAAATGTAGCTAGTAATATCCTGGTGAAGTGGAAAGGTTACAGGATTTTGCCCTATTAGTGTCAATCCGTTTATCCCTCACTCGCTTCGCAGCACTTCTGCCGGGTTTTTCCTGGCAACGCGTAAGCTCTGTGTGATCACCAGTCCCAGTGCTATTGCAGCGACCGCCAACGCGCCGACGAAAAGCTCCGCGAAGCCGATGGGGTTGTGATACACTACATTCGCCAGTACCACCTTTGTAAAAAATACCCAGGTCGACGGAATGGCTATTATCGCCGAAAGAGATAACAGCAGCAGGAAGTTTTTGCTTAGCAGGAAAGTCACATTCCACACGTGCGCACCCATAACCCGGCGAATACTCATTTCTTTCTTCCGGGTCTCCGCCGAAAAGATCACCATGCCCAAAAGTCCCAGCGAACAGATCACCACGGTTAAAAACGCCAGGAACCCGACAACTTTTCCGATGGAAGAATATTCCCGGTAAGCGTGTTCGATCTGCTGATCGTAGAACTCCGCATCGAGCGGATGTCGATCGTCCACCGTACGCCAGACGCTTTCGATCTTCAACATCGTTGCCGGAAGATCATTGGATGCCACCCGGACATTGAGGATCCTGGGCTTATCAAGCTGCCTGAAAACGAACGGACCTATTTTTCTATCGAGCGTGCTGTAGTGAAAATCTTCCACCACGCCGGCGATCGTGAGCTCATTCCCGTCGATCGTCACCGTTTGTCCCACTGCGGCGTCCGGATCACCGCCGGCGATATTTAATTGATTGATCAATGTTCTGTTCACAATGACCTCACGTTCCGGCGCGCCCTCTGATCGACCCGTGATGTTCCGGCCCGCTGCCAGCTTGAAGTCGAACAGATCGAGGTAGGCCTCATCGATCTTATTGTACCATGCGCGCAAGGAATCGTTCGGATCTATACCCTTGACGTGCGTGTAAAAGTTATTGCCGGTGCTGGTGACCATCAGCGAGCCTGACGTTTCCTGTACTTCAGGAAGGCCGGCCAGTTTCGATTCGAGCACATCCGCGTCGTTGCCCTGGAGGTTGATGTTGAT
>WUUC01166752.1_pt1 | contig 11395 bp, 8 predicted proteins | sample 6278441 | NCBI WGS metagenome assembly WUUC01 (sample SAMN13675441, study PRJNA597444) | soil metagenome | isolation source: soil | place: USA: Washington | collected 2017-10 | reverse complement strand
TGTTTCAGGCCGCGACCGTGCTGGAGAAGAAGGTGCACGAGCGCACGGCGGCGCTGGAGGCCGCGCTCGGTGAGCTGCAGACCTTCAACCGCGAGCTGCGCGCCGCCAAGGAGGCGGCCGAGGCGGCGGCCCGCGCCAAAGACGAGTTCCTGGCCGGCATGAGCCACGAGCTGCGCACGCCGCTGAACGCGGTGCTCGGCCTCTCCGAGATCCTGCAAGAGGAGATCTACGGATCGCTCAACGAGAAGCAGAACGACGCGCTCAAGACGATCGAGACCAGCGGCCGTCACCTGCTCAGCCTGATCAACGACATCCTCGAGATCGCGCGCATGGGCTCGGGTGAGGTGCAGCTCCGGCTGAGCAAGGTCAAGGTGGCCGAGCTCTGCGAGGATTGCGTGGACCTGATCCGGGCCCAGGCCGGCAAGAAGGAGCTCACGGTCGCCTGCGAGATCGCCGGCGACGTACCGGAGCTCAAGACCGACGCCCGTCGTTTTAAGCAGATCCTGGTCAACCTGCTCGGCAACGCGGTGAAGTTCACCGACAGGGGCGGCGCGATCGGCCTCAGCGCGCGGGTGGAGGGCCCGTACTTGTGCCTGGAGGTCTGGGACAGCGGCATCGGCATCAAGGCGGAGGACTGCGAGCGCATCTTCTTGCCGTTCGTCCAGGTCGACAGCGGGCTCTCACGCAAATACGACGGCACCGGGCTGGGGCTCGCGCTCGTGCGCCAGCTGACGGAGTTGCTCGGGGGCGAGGTCAGCGTCGAGAGCAGCGTCGGCCTCGGCAGCCGCTTCCGCCTACGCTTCGCGCTGCGCGCCGGCGAGTCCCTGGGCATACGCGAGCTGGCGCCGGGCAGCTTGCGTCAGGTCCAGCTCGCGGGCGCGGGGCAATTGATCCTGCTCGCCGAGGACAATGAGGCCAACATCGCGACCATCGGCAGCTACCTTCGCCACAAGGGCTACCAGGTCGAGGTGGCGCAGAACGGCAAGATCGCGCTGGAGAAGGTGCGGTTGCTCTCGCCCGACCTGGTGCTGATGGACGTGCAGATGCCGGAAATGGACGGGCTGGAGGCGACGCGGCGCATCCGCCAGGAGCTCGGCATGGAGCACCTGCCGGTGATCGCGCTCACCGCGCTCGCCATGGCCGGCGACCGTGAGCGTGGGATCGTGGCCGGTGTGAACGAATACGTGACCAAGCCGGTCAGCCTGCGCGACCTGGTCGGGGTGATTGAGGCGCACCTGCCCATCGGGCGGGTGCGCGCGGCGCCGCGCTTGCCCTGAGGCGTCGTTTGCCTGCGAGGACGTCCCGTCTGCTATCCGCCCAGGAGAGGCGCGTGGGCGCCCGAAGCGCCTCTCCCGGTGAGGACTGCGGACGTCCTCGATTCGGTGCTCCAGGTCCGCTGCGCGCCGAGCTCATGGGCGGACGCTCAAAGGCGGGCTGCTGCTCGGCGCCCACGACCAGTGAGCGCTTCTGCAGGGCCACGCGATTCCTCAGCTGCGCTCGTCGGGCGCGCTCGCTCGGACCCTCAATCCACTCACGGGCGCCTGATCACCGTTGAACCGGTCTCTCTCTGCTCGAAGCCTCGCCAGTGCTGTCTGGAGGCGCGCCGTTTGTTTGATGCGCGCTTCTGGTAACAAACCGGACATGATGGCCGCGAGCTCCGCGCGGCCGTCATTGACGAGCTCGCCACTCTGCCAGCTGTGCAGGCCCTGGCTGATTTGCCAGAGCTGATCGACCGGTTGCCCCCGTGTCACCTTCCACAGGCGCCGCAGGACCAGGCCCAGCTCAGGAGTCAGATGGCTCGAGAGGAGCGCGTCAACGGCGACTGAAGAGATCTCAGGCGCGGGGCCCGGAGCAGAGGCACGTGCCTGCTTGAACCCGAGCAACTTGACGGCGCCAGCGTAGGTGATGAAAACGTCCGTCGTGGCGACGGGTTGATTGACCAGCGCCCGGTCGGCTTCCGACCTCGCCAGGCCATGTGCATGGCTGCCGGCGTCGACGACGGCCAACAAAATTCGAGCCACCGCCGCATCGGAGAGGAGCCCGCCGCTCCAGGCCAACCAACGCAAGAACGTGCGCAGCGTCGTGCCGTCGAGGTACTCCGAGACCTGAAAGTGCTGACCGGACTCGAACCCCGTGTGCAGCGTTTGCGCAATATTCTCATGCTGCAGGCGCGCGGTCAGCGCCAGCTCCTGCTCCAGTTGGCGTTGCGCCTCTTCCGAGGTTGCCGGGAAGAACTTCTTCAGCACCACGAGCTGCTCCAGGTGATCCGAGTCCACCGCCAGGCCGAGCATGACCTCACCTCGGCCGGTGTTCGAGAGCGTGCCCAGGACTGCGTACTGCGCAGGGCTGTGGAGCGCTTGCGCCGGAGTAGGTTCGGCACGGATGTGTCGTGATCTGAGTGCAAGGGGCATGGTGTTCCAAGCGTGAGCACGCCGGGCTGGCCTTCGCTGCACCAGCCTGGCCCGTTTGCACTAGCTCGGCTCGGCACTCGAGTGAAGCGAAAGCTGCGCTAAATCGCACTTAACGTTTTGTTACGAAGATGTCCAAACATCGTCACTCGGGCACGCGATGCATGCGCGTTTTACCGCCGTGCGCGCGGTCCTTAACTCTCCCGGCGGGTCTGTTCGCATCGCGCTCACCCCCGCGGGTGATGTCTTCCATCCGCGAGCGTTCTGATCGCATCCGTAGGGGCAGCGGCGCAGCTCAGGTGAGCTGCATTAGACGCGGGAATGGACACAAATGGGAAACCCTACCGAAGCTCTGATCATCGACCCCGCGCAATTGTCGCGCGGAGCAGCGAAGCCAGCCGTTATACAGGGCGCGATGGTGAGAGCATCCCTGGTCGGCGCATTTGAGGCCTCATGATGCAGGTAAACGCAGCACGGCTCCTCTGCGCAGCGCAACCCTGTCCACGTGCGCTGCAACGACCGGCGCCGGGGAGACCACGTGAAAATGCGAGAAGGAACCGTGATGCGTGAAGACGCCAGCGTGCTCGCGGGAGAAGAAGCCGATCAAGGTCGTAGCCCCGGCAGCCGCGGGAATGTGCCCCCTGACCGCCCCCTGCAGGTGACCGGCATGGCCTCCGCCCACACCCAGCTTGGTGCCATCGACGACGTGCCAGCGCAAGTCAGCCATAGGACCGCTGATCATGACGGGCACCGGTTGAGTCGCTGCGATGCCGGCGTCCTCGATCTGACGGGCGAGGTAGGCATCGAGCTCATTCCATGCAACATCCTGTGTGACGGAGAGCTCACGCCAGCTTCTTACGTTGGCCACGACCAGCAACGCGGCGCCTTCGTGGCTGTCACGCACCGGGTAGCTGCTCACGCTGGCGGTGCCGTCTCCGGCAGCGCGGGCAATCCAGGCCAGGTCGTCCAGTATGGTGATCTCGCCGCGTAGCTCGCTCAGGGCACCGACCCCAAATCTATGTGGGCGAGGGGAGGCATCAGCGATCTGTACGCGCGCTTCGGTCCTGTGCTCGGCGATGATCTCATGTAGCGCGCCGAACCAGCGGACCTTCGTCGCGGGCTCGGCAGCGGTCGGCTCCGTCGCCTGTGACTCTCCGCGTGTGCAGGCGGGGAGGAGGGACAAGGCGATCGCCACAATGGCCAACCGCTGCGTCACAGTGAGTCCTCCGGGCTGGATGTGCTGCCGGACAGTGACTGCAACGCCGAGGCGAGGCAGTCGAGCGCGCCGATGATGGAAGGGGCATGATCGAGCGAAACCCTCGCGAGCAATGCCTTGAAACGCGCCGCGCTACTAGCGTCGACATCTCGGGCCAGACGCTCTCCTCGAACGGTGAGCGACACCAACCGACTGCGCGCGTCGCGTTCGCTCGAACGTTGCCGCACGTGCCCGGCGTCCACCATCTTCGCGCACACTCGGGCCACGTTGCTCTTATCCACGCACAACTCGGCGCCAAGCTGCTGTTGCGACATCTCGCCATTGGTCAGCAGCAGCATCAAGGCGTGGGCGTGCACCATCGAGAGCGGCTTACCGCAGGGCGTGCCCTCCGGCGCCAGCGCACCGAGGCGCCGGACCAGGCGCTGCATGGATCGGCGAAATGCCTCTACATCAGGGGTATCGAGTGAGCTCACGTGAGCATCGTGCCGGGCTATAGTTGCGCGCGCAACCAATTTATCGGCGAGAAGCTTGGTTGGGGGCCAATTGAGGCCTCGCGCGCGTCAGAGCATCGAGCTCGTCACGAACGCGATGCGCTGGCTGTCCGGTGACCAGCCCGGGGTGTTCATCGAGCCCTGACCGCCGTAGAGATAGCCGATCGTCTTCGGCACGCCGCCGGAAGCGGGCATGAGGCGGATGTAGCATTGCCGGTAGAACGGATGCGACCAGGGGTCCATGTCCGTTGGAAACGCGAGGTAGACGATCCACTTTCCGTCCGGCGAGATGTGGGGGAACCAGTCGTTGTACGCGTCGAAGGTCACCTGCTCGGGCTGGCTGCCGTCGGGCCGCATGCGCCAGATTTGCATCGTGCCGGTGCGGACGGAGTTGAAATAGATGTACTTCCCGTCGGGTGTGTACTCCGGGCCGTCGTCGAGCGTGCCCGGCGGCGTGAGCGCGGTCTCGATCTTGGTATCGACGTCGACGGACCAGAGATTGCGATAGTGGCCGGTCTCGCCCTTGCGGCCACCGGTGAAGACGAGCTTTTTGCCGTCTGGCGACCAGCCGTGGAGATATGTGTGCCCGACCTCGGGTGACGTGATCTGTCTGGGCTGGTCAGAGCCCGTCGCCGGCAAGACGAACGCGACCGAACGGGGCGGGTCGCCGGCATAGTTGCTCAACGCGAGCATTTTCCCGTCGAAGGACAGGACGTGGTCGTTGTTGTTCTGGCGGCACGTGCCGGTGTCGAGCTCGGCAACCTGGTCCGTCGCGAGGTCGTAGGTGTACATCACGCCAGAGGCGCTGTTGTAGATGAGCTTGTCGTCGGGCGTCCAGTTGGGGGCCTGGATCGAGCCGGGCTCGCTGTGTAGGATCCTGCGCAGGCCGGTCGTGACGTCCATCACCTCCAGGTGGCTGCCGAGGTAGTCGCGGTAAGGTTTGAAGTCCGGGGCCGCCGGGATGATCAGGCGCACGTTGCTGAAGACCGCCTGCTCGACCACGCTCTCCTCGTGGGAGCAGATGAAGAGCCCGACGTGAGCTTCGTCGCTCAGCGTGAGCTCATGGCTGACCGATTTGTAGCTCTCGCCAAAGACGGCCGAGGAGAACGTGAATTTGTTGCCGGTCCGCGCGAGCTGGATCTCGGTCGGATGAAATGACGACAGCTCGAGCTGCGCCGGGGCCGCGGCCTCGGTCGCCCGATACCGGAGCGAGGTGAGTGAGTCACCGTGCACACACGCCGCCGCGTAACGTGATCCGCCGCTGAGCGCGTCTCGCGCGATGATGCCGAGCTGGCGGCGGGGGTTGCCGCCCATACCGATGAAGCGCACCGTGGCCTGGACGATGAAGTCGCCCTTGATCTTCTTCCATGCGAAGTGGAATTGATCGGGCGTGCTCGAAAGGGCCACGCCCGCTCCGCACAGGGTGTAGGTCTGTGCGGTCAGGTCGTAGGCCGCGTCGCCGGCGAGCTTTGGATCGCCGACGTCCTGATGCTGTTCAAAGACGCCAAGAGCTTTCATTTGAGCGGAGTCGTGCACGAGCGCAGCGTTGATTGCAAGCACGCGACAACCATGACCGAGATCGGTGGTGGGAAGCGTCCCGCAGATGACTCACAGATCGCGGAGTGACTGCGCATTCGAACGGATGGTCAGCTGACGCGCCGGGGTGCTGATCCTGGCATGCGCGCTGCAGTCTGGAGGCTGATGTTCTCGAGAAGCGTTACATCTCGCAGCACCCTCGGGGCCTTGTCTCTCGGGGGCAGTATCGGTGGGTCGATCATGTACCTGTTCGACCCCAGCCAGGGCCGGCGGCGGCGCAAGATGCTCCTGGACAAGCTGGAGCATTACCAGCATGTCGCGGCGCGCCTGCTCGGCAAAGCCCAGCGCGATCTGCGTAATCGTGTGATCGGGCTCCGAATCGAAGCGCGAAAGCAGCTGGAGCTTGCTCCGGCGCAACCAGACGCTGACACTCTCGTCGCGCGCGTTCGGAGCAAGTTGGGGCGTTACGTCTCGCATCCGCATGCGGTGACGGTCCAGGTTCACCAGGGGAGGGTGACGCTCGCCGGTCCTATCCTCGAAAATGAGGCAAAGCCGCTGATCCGTGCCATCGAACGCGTGACCGGCGTTACGGAAATAGACAATCAGCTCGAGCTGCATGACTGCACCGAGAAGCTGCCCGCGCTGCAGAGCGGAGCTCGGCGGGGCGGTGAGCCTCCAGAGCTGCTGCAGCGCTCCTGGACGCCTAGCCTTCAGGTCGGGGCGGGGGCCGCAGCCCTCGGGCTGATCGTGATGGGCTTGCGTCGACGTTCCCTGGCGCCCCTCGCGCTGCCCATCGGTGGCGCAGTCTTACTCCGGGCCCTGTTCGATCGCCCTCTGCTCGCTCTATTCGGCGGGGGCTCTGTCGAAGATGGCTTCACGATTCGCAAAACGCTCCGGGTCAAGGCCCCGCCGGAGCAAGTGTTCGCGCTCATCTCGGCGTTCGAGCGCTTTCCCATGTTCATGCCGCACGTCCAGAATGTGGAGCGCAGCGGCGACTCACGATATCGCTGGACGCTGAGGGGCACAGCGGGCTCAGACGTTCAATTTGAGAGCGAGATCATCGAGCTCATTCCAGAGCAACGGATCACGCTCGGTCACGTGGGTGATCGGCATGGTGAGCACTTTGCGAGCATTCGCTTTGAGCCGTCAGGGGAGCTGACCCGCGTCCACATCGAAATCCGCTACCAGCCCCGGCTCGGGGTGATCGGCGTTGCGGCTACAAAGCTGCTCGGGTTGCACCCGAAGCGCGTGCTCGACGCAGACCTGCTGATCATGAAGGCCCTGCTGGAGCAGGGCAGGACCCGCGTCGGGGGCCGACAGATCACGTTAACAGGATGTGGGGCAACTGTCGACGTAGCCTCGCCCTGACGGCCGAGCTCCCGGGGGGGCGCTCACCCGCCCTGTTCGGCTCGAGCCGAAGACGGGCTTTTGCAAGCCGATGGCCCGCCGTAGAACCGACAGGCGCACGATGAACCCGGGGCTCTGCGACGACTCGACACCAGGGCAGGGGGCAAGCTGCCTTGCCGTGCAGGCCTGGGCGCGCCAGGACGCCCAGGCGGGGCTGGTCTCCATCGTCATCCCCGTGTTCAACGGCGCGGAGCTCTTGCACCACGCCCTGGAGTCGGTTCGGGCGCAGGAGTACCTACACTGGGAAGCTGTCGTCATCGACGACGGTTCGACCGACGCCAGCCGCGCCATCGCCCAGGACATCGCCGCCAGGGAGCCGCGCCTGCGCGTGGTCGCGCAGGCCAACGGCGGGCACTCCGCCGCGCGCAATCGCGGTCTGCTGGAGTGCCGGGGCGAATTCTTGCAGTTCCTGGACGCCGATGACCGGCTCTGTCCCGGTAAGCTCGAGACCCAGATCGCCTACCTGGCGCAGCACCCGCGCGTGGATATCGTCACCGGCGAGGCACGCTATTTCGATGCAATGGGCAGGCTGCCCGCGCTCGAGCTGGCCCCGCCGGCGTCGTACCTCGTACCGGATGTGCTCCTGCGTAACGTAATGTGTGTGAACAGCCCTCTGGTGCGGCGCGCCGTTTTCGCCAGGATCGGCGGCTTCCGCGCGCTCACGGCACGCGGCCAGCGCCTCTACGGCTGCGAGGACTGGGATCTGTGGCTGCGCGCGCTGCTGGGCGGCTGTGAGCTCGCCTACGTTCCCGAGGTGGTCGTGCACAATTACTGGCACGCGAACAACCTGCAACACGACCGGGCGCGCATGCTAGAGTCCGCCCTCTGCGTGCTGATGGATAATGCGGGCGCCGTCCCCTTCCGTCACAAGCCCTGCTGGGGAGTGAGCGTGCTGGAGAAGCGGCTGGCGCTGTGGCTGGCCCGCTCCATACACGGCACACGCACCCAACGGGTCTTGACCCAGCTCTGGGGCGAGCTCTGCGGGGTGCGTCAGTCATGGGCTCGCTGAGGCGCGTGGCGCGGGCCGGGTCGGGGCTGAACCGCGCGGCGCATGGGGGCCCCTGATGCTTCTCTTGCGCAAGCTCTTGCGCCTGCTGAACCGTCGAGAGCGCCGCCGCCTGGCGTTGCTCTTCGCCGTCACGCCGCTTGCCGCGCTCGGAGAGATGGGCGCCGTGGGCGCGATGCTCCCATTCTTGAGCGCCGTCGTCGACCCAGGGTCGATCGCGCTGTCACCCTTGAGCGCGCACTGGCTCGAACGCGTCGGGTTGGGCGATCGCCAGAGCCTGCTCCTGTTGCTGGGCATCGGCGCATTTCTGATCCTGCTCTCGAGCAACGCGCTGATCGTCTTCAGCCTGTGGCTGATGCTGCGCTTCTCGTGGTCGGTACACCACCGCCTCTCGATGACACTGCTCGGCAGATACCTGGGCAAGCCGTACGCCTACTTCCTGAGCCGGAACTCCGCGGGGCTGACCGGTAACCTCGTCGGTCAGGTGGAGCAGGTGACCGAGGGCTTCATCGTTCCTGCCCTGACGGTCTTCAGCCGGGGGACCGTGGCGCTCGCGTTGATCGTATTTCTGGCCGTGACCGAGCCCGTGCTGGCGCTCGCCGCGCTCGGACTGATCGGCGGAATTTACGGCCTGTTCTACGTCGTCCTGGCGCGGCGCAAGCTCGGGGAGATCGGCCGTCGCCGCGTCGCCATCAATCACCAGCGCATGCAGGTCGTCAGCGAGGCTCTGGGCGGCATCAAGGACGTGAAGCTGCTGCACGCCGAGCAAGCGTTCGTGGACGCGTTTCGTCCGCTCTCTAGCTCATTCTCTCGCGACCATACGCTGGCCGTGCTGATCGGGACGCTCCCTCGCTACGTCGTGGAAGCCGTGGCTTTCGGCGGCGTGGTTTTCGTCACCCTGGCCCTCGTGTCCGCGGGAGATTGGGACGGCCGCGTGCTGCCGCTCCTGGGCATGTTCGCCTTCGCGGGTTACCGGCTGATGCCTTCGATCCAGCACGCCTTCGCCGCGCTGGTGCAGGTGCGCACCCATCAACCCGCATTTGAGAGCCTGTACGCCGATCTGGCCGACGACGACACGGAGCGCGAGTCAGAGCGCAGTCCGGCCCCGCCCACGGCCCCGCCTGCCGCGGTCGCCCCGGAGCAGAAGCTCAGGCTCTGGCCCCGGCGCAGCTTCGAGATGCGTGGCATCACCTTCCGCTACCCGGGCGCGACCCGAGCCGCGATCGAGGGCCTGAACCTCAGCCTGCTGGCAAACACGACCACCGGCATCGTCGGCCCCACCGGTTCGGGCAAGACGACCTTCGTGGATCTGTTGCTCGGCCTGCTCAGAGCGGGTCAGGGTCAGCTGTCGATTGACGGGGTATGCGTCGACGCCTCCAACATCGAGCACTGGCAACGATCGATAGGCTACGTGCCTCAGCACATCTACCTGAGCGACAGTAGCGTCGCGGCGAACGTCGCGTTCGGCGTACCGGAGCCTCAGATAGACCGCGCACGCGTGGAAGAGGCCTGTCGAGCGGCATGCATCCACGCTGCCATCAGCCAGGATCTCCCCGACGGTTACGACACCCTGGTCGGGGAGCGCGGAGCTCGCTTGAGCGGCGGTGAGAGGCAGCGCATCGGGATCGCACGCGCGCTGTATAGGCGTCCGGAGGTGCTGGTGCTCGACGAGGCCACGAGCTCGCTCGATCGGCTGACGGAAGAGCAGGTGATGGAGTCGATGCGGCGCCTGGCCGGAAAGAAGACGATCGTGATGATCGCGCATCGAGAGACGACGCTGCGCGAATGCGACGTCATCTACCGCATGGCACGCGGCCAACTCGAGCTCGTCGGTTCGTATGCCGCGCTGCTCGGGGGGAAATCAGCGCTCGATCAGGCGGGCTGATCGCTCTGGCCCAGGCACTTTTTCACCACCCCGCGCATTTCGGCCATGAAGCGCTCCGCGGAGAAGTCGAGGGAGCGCTCGAGCAGCAGCGCACGCAGCTCCGCCTGGCCCGAGGCGTCGTTCACGACGGCGAGAATTTTGGTGGCGGCGTCGCTCTCACTCGAGTAGCGCAGGCGCGGATCGGAGGCGATCTCGACCTGGCCGCCGCTGTCGTGCACGAAGACGATGGCCCCGGACGCGGCGATCTCGGCGGGGGCCAGCCCGAAATGCTCGCCCTCACGCGCGTGAATTCCGTACTTGTGAGCGCCGATCAAAGCTAGCAGGTCTGCCCGGGACAGGTCCCACTCGAGCTGCACCCAGGACCCGTGGGCGGCAGCCAGCTTCTCGATCACGCGCCGGTACTCGGGATCTGGCGCCGAGAGCGCGAGGTGCAGGTGCACGTCGCCGCCCTGCTCGCGTACGCGCGCGAGGATACGGATCACGGCATCGAAGCGCTTCTCGGGGACGAGCCGTCCAACGCACAGGAAGCCATTCTCGCGCTGACTAAAGGGGAGAGGCCGCGGAGCGCCTTGCACCGGGGGATAGATCGTCTGCACGGCGGCTGCGTACGCCTGGCTGAGCTGGCGTCCGGTCCAGTCGGAGTTGGCGAGCGTGACGTTCTGGCGCAGGCGTGTGCTCCGGAAGCCCGTCAGCGCTCCGGTCAGACGCCGATAGCTGCTCCAGGCCAGCAGGCGCAGCGCCGGGTGTCGAGCTCCTTTTGAGGGGGACTCGCTGACGGCGTACATCGGGCAGTGGCAGTACTGGACACCCGGGCGACCAAAATCCATCTCGTAGAACGTGCTGACGAATAGGTCGAAGCGCGCGCTCAGGCGACGGCAATACAGCATGCTCAGGTAACGCCAGGCGATGTCGAACGGCCCGCGGAAGCGAAAAGCCCAGGTCGGAATCGGGATGCGGAGCCAGGTGAGCTCGCCTGCCGCTATCGACGTGCCGAAGCGCCGATTCAGCTCCTCGAAGTCGGGCGGCGATCCATAACTGAGGAGCGCGACCTCGTGGTCGTGCTTGAGCGCCTCGATGGTCCAGAGCGCGACGACCTCCGCACCGCCATGCCAGGTGGGGACGGGGTGGACGACGGCGACGCGTGGGCGGAGAGGCATCACGCCGCGGCCGCCCCGAGGAGCTCGCGCAAGGCCTCGCCCAGCGTGCGATCGATCGCGTCGAGCGAGAAGTGCCTCACCACGTGCCGGCGCGCGGCACTTCCCAGTCGGAGGCGCTCTTCAGGGCTTCGGAGCAGGCGCGCGAGCTGCGCCTCGAAAGCCGCCGGCTCATCGCTGATCAGCGCGTCCACGCCGTCCGTCAAGCGCAGCCCCTCCGCCCCGATCCGCGTCGTGACGATCGCCTTGCCCATGGCCATGGCCTGCAGCAGCTTGAGCTTGGTGCCCGAGC
>WUUC01142333.1_pt1 | contig 11397 bp, 7 predicted proteins | sample 6278441 | NCBI WGS metagenome assembly WUUC01 (sample SAMN13675441, study PRJNA597444) | soil metagenome | isolation source: soil | place: USA: Washington | collected 2017-10 | reverse complement strand
CGTGCGGCTCGAGGAGAGCCCCGCCTACAAGGAATCGATCTTCACGTTCGCGCCCGACTCGACCGGCGCGACGGAGTATTACCGGTTGTGCGAGGAGGTCATCGATCGTGCCTAGACGCGGGCTGCCCGAGACCATCACGATGCGCCACGACGAGCACTACGTGGAGGCGCTGGCTGCGTCGGCCGGCACGCCGGTCGGCCGGCTGATTCCGATCGAGCAGATCGAGCCGAATCCCGATCAGCCGCGGCAGGTGATGGGCGACCTGTCGGAGCTGATTGCGTCGATCACCGAAAAAGGGATCATCGAGCCGCTCGTGGTGCGCCAGCGCGGCGAGCGCTTCCAGATCGTCGCCGGCGAGCGGCGCTATCAGGCGTCGGTGCAGGCGGGACTGCGCGAGCTGCCGGTGGTGATCCGCGACGTGGACGATACCGAGGTCATCGAGCTGGCGCTCATCGAGAACCTGCAGCGGAAGGACCTGACGCCGTTCGAGGAGGCGGAGGCGCTGCAGGGGCTCGCGTCGCGGTGCGGCTACACGCACGAGGATCTGGCGCGCCGGCTGGGGAAGTCGCGCACGTCGGTGACCGAGTCGCTCGCGCTGACGTCGATGCCCGAGGAGGTGCGGAATCTCTGTCGGCTGGCCGACATTTCGTCCAAGTCGTTGCTCCTGCAGGTAGTTAGACAGGACACCCCTGAAAAAATGACGGCGCTCGTCGAGAAGATCGCCAGCCAGGGGGGCGCCACGCGCCAGCAGCTGCGCGAGCAGGCGAAGCCGAAGGCGCCCGGGCGGCCGAAGCACTACGTGTTCGCGTTCCGCCCGCCGACCAAGGCGTACAACCTCAAACTGAGCTTCAGCAAGAGCCGCGTGAACCGCGACGAGATCATCGACGCGCTCGAGGCGATCCTCAAGGAGCTGCGCAAGTCGCGCTAGCCGCGGCGCGGGCGCCGGGCTGCTGGGAACCGCACGAGCAGCACGAGGCACGGCGGCCGGTGAGCCGCGCCTGGTTCGACAGGCTCTGCACGACGCTCATCGTTGCCGAACGTCGGACACGCACGGCCATGAGCGCTCAACCTGCGACGTGTCGACAGACCACCAGGGGCTCGAAACTCGAAAACGAATCCGCGCGTGGGACGCGGGCCCGTCGGACCCGGAAACGTGACCCCCGGTTTGGGCCGACAGGCGGGGCGAACCCACGATCGGGCGGCATGTCGTTCGTGGCCCCGCCCGGCGTTCGCGGCAGGCGCTGAGCGGTGGAACTGCAATTCCATTTCCCTGCGGTGCAGGGTGCAGTGTCGGCTTCAGGCTAACTTTCGCGAACTCCGCCTGAAGGGCGGACCGTCTGTACCAATCGAGACCGCTCAGCAGCCGGAGCGGGTCGGATGTTCGGCAGGCGACGTTCCGCGTCCGACCGCAATTCCTCCGCAGATCCGATGAGTCCGATAACTGATGTTATGTTAACTAAGGCACCCCCGCCCCCAGCCCGAGCACCCAGAACGAGCACCCAGCACCCTTGCACGCTGCACCCTCCACCACCCTGCACCCCGGCTACGCAGTCCAGTGCCTCGCCTCATACGCATCGTCCGGCATCGCCATCTCCAGCGGCCGGTGCGACGGGTGGCGCTCGACCTCCACGTTCGCCGCGTCATAGACCGCCAGGATGAACGACAGGTTCCCGGAAACCGGGTTCCCGAGGTCCGTCAGCGGCACTGAAATTTCCAGAATAGTGCCTGCGGCCACGACGGTGCCGCCCGGCCCGCGTTCCACCCAGTGCGGCGCCTCCACCTGCCGATCCCAAAGGCTGCCGCGCAGACGGCCTGCCGTCTGGCGCACCGAGAAGCGCATCCCTTCCGGGCGCAGGAACTTCAGCGAGAACTCGTAGCCGGCGCCGAGGAGATCGACGACCGGATCCTCGCCGTCCAGCCGGACGAACAGGTGCGCGCGGTCGAACCCGAAACGGATGAGGGTCAGCACCGAACCGCGCCGGTCCGTCTGGTGCATCGCCCCGGCAACATCGTGGATCTCCAGGCAGCCGGCGCCGAGCCATTCGAAATAGCTCGTCTCCTCGCCGTCGAGCGTCGGCTTGAGCAGCGCGGTCGGCGCGCTTTCGAATGCCGTCGGCGCCCCGGCTGAAATGTTGCTGACCAAAAGCTCGTCGGGGATCGCCTTGTCGAGCAGACGGTAGACGTTCCGAAGGTGCCGCCGAAAGAGATCGTCGAACTCGAGATCGTGCTCGGAGGAGTGATCGTCGCCGTACCACCAGAACCAGTCGCTTCCCTCGGCAATGAGCACTTCCTCGCGCGCCCGCGCCACGGCGGCGGCCTCGGCGGGCCCCGGCGCCTCCACGGCGTCGCGCGCTTCGGCCAGCTGGCTCCATGCGAGGTGGTCGTCGCGATGCCCGATCCAGATGTAGAAGTTCGCGTCGATCCACGAACCGGGGAAGATCGACGGCAGCTCCGGTCCGCGCTTCCGGCACGCCTCGCCCATCGTCACCGTGCGCAGGTCCGGCTGCCGCGCGAGCCTGCCGTACAACGCGCGCAGGAACGGGCGTCCGCCGCCTTCGAAATGTTCCCACGCGTTTTCGCCATCAAGGATGATGAAGATCGTCCCCTCTCCCCCGCCGGTACGGCTCGCATGACGCCGGCCCGCTTCCACGAGGCGGGAGACGAAATCCTCGGCGGCGGCGTCGGCGCGCCATCCCGCGTAGGTGAAGCCGATCAGATCCGAGAGGGTGTGGTCGCGGAATCCGCAGGCGATGCGCGCCCCGCCGGCGGCGACCGTGTAGGGTGAGTAGAGCCGTTCGGGCTGGTCCACGTGGCCCTGGCCGTCGCGCGCGAATGCGATGCCCAGCGTCCTGGCGAGGATCTGCTCGTCGGTCGCCATCCACTTGAAGCCGGCCTCCGCCGCCAGCGGCACCATTGCATCCGATACCGAGCCCTCCGACGGCCACAGCCCCTGGGGCCGCTTGCCGAACAGCCGTTCGTGACAGCTCGTGGCGCGCGCGAGCTGCTCCGACGCGTCCTCGGGATGAACGAAGCGATGCCTCGGCATCTTGGAATCGGGATGCGTTCGCTTGTAGATGTCGGTGTCGCACAGCAGCGGCAGGATCGGGTGGTAGAAGGGCGACGTCGAGATCTCGATTTGGCCGACTTCGGCGAGCGCGCGGTATGCGGGGATGACCGCGTTCAGCAGGTCGAGCTCGACGGCGCGCAGCGTGGCTTTGTCTTCCTCCGTGAAGTCGCGGCCTTTTTCCAGCAGGCCGCGCGTGCGGCGATCGCCCTCGAGATAAAACGGATCGATCCACGCGAGCTTCTGCCACACCTGAAGATCGCGCAGGTCGTCCGCCCCGAAGCGGCGGGCGGCGGCCTGTGCGTCTTCGCCCGATCCGACACGGCCGCGCCGCTCCAGCAGCTCCATGTACCGTGGATAGATGTCGATCATGCGCTGTCGCTGCGCGTGGAAGAAGTTCTCGAGCATGAAGACGACATCGTCCTGCGACAGCTCTTCAGCGGGTTTGAGACCGACCTCCAGGTAGCGGTCGCGCGCGCGGTTGCCCGCGAACGCCTCGAGCTGCACCAGGAGGGAGGGGACGAGATTGAACGTGGCTCGAACGGTCGGAAACTCCCGCAGCAGCCCGACCATCCCGTAGTAGTCCTTCAGGGCGTGCAGCCGTACCCACGGCAGGATGTGCTCGCGTGTGACGAGATCCTCGTAATACGGTTGATGCATGTGCCAGAGCAACGCCACCTGCGTCATAGGTGCTAGTCTAAGCTAGCGGGCCTGCGCCCGAGGGCCGTGCAGACAGCCTGTTCCGACCGGCGCGCACTCCCGCCAGGCGGACCTCGATCACAGCCTCGAGCCGCGCGGGCTGTCCGTCGCGCGGGGGAACGCCACTGATGCCGCGCAGCTCTCGCGGCTGAGGACGGCAGCAGCGCTCGATGTTCAAGACGCTCGACCGGTATCTCATTCGGGAAGTCGCGGTGCCGTTCGTGATCGGCCTCGCGGTGCCGACGTTCCTGATGGTGATTCCGCCGGTCCTCCAGCGGTGGGAATCGCTGATCGCGTCCGGCGTCGACATGTCCACGGTCGCGCGCGCGCTCGTGCTGCTGCTGCCGCAGGCGCTGAGCCTCACGATCCCGATGGCCGTGCTGCTCGGCATCCTCCTCGGCTTCGGTCGGCTGTCGGCTGATCGCGAGTTCGTCGCGTTGCAGGCGTGCGGCATCGGGCTGTTCCGCCTGCTTCGGCCGGTCGCCGTTGTCGCGCTCGTCGGCACGGCCGCGACCGCCTACCAGATCATCGTCGCGCTGCCGAACGCGAACCAGGCGTTCAGGGAGATCGCCGCCGACCAGATGGCGGCGCGGCTCGAGAACAACCTTACGGCCCGGGTGTTCTTCGAGGAGTTTCCCGGCCGCGTCATCTACGTGCGCGACGCCCCTCCCGAGGGCGGCTGGCGCGACGTCTTCGTCGCGGACCTCACCCGGCCCGGCGACAGCACGGTGTACTTCGCACGCCGCGGCGGCATGCGTCTCGATCGGGAGAAACAGATCGTCCAGCTGCATCTGACGGAAGGCAGGAGCCACACCCATTCGATGGCGCGGCCCGACGTGTACCAGATGACGGAGTTCGGCAGCACCGTCGTCAACCTGGACCCGGGCACGGTGTTCCGGGGAGCCGGGCCGCGGGGCGCGCCGGAGAAGACGCTCGCGGAGCTGCGCGCGACGATTGCGGAAGCCGCCGGCCGCGGCGAGCCGGCGTACGACTCGCGCTTCATGCTGCACTTCAAACTCGCGCTGCCCGCCACCTGTCCGATCCTGGCGTTGATCGCGCTCGCCCTCGGCGCGAGCAATCGCAAGGACGGGCGTCTCGCGGGGTTCGCAGTCGGCTCGGGCGTGATCATGCTCTATTACGTGCTGCTGTACGGCGCGCGGGCGTTTGCGATGGGCGGCCGGCTCACGCCCGAGTGGGCCCCGTGGATTCCGAACGTCGTGATGGGCATCGCGGCGATCGCGATGTTCGCGTGGCGCGCGCGCTCCGGGGATCAGCCGCTTCGTTTGTCGCTGCCGGCGCGGTGGCGGCGCGCCGCGAGCTCGGACCGGGCGCACGGCCGCCCCGGGGCGGCGGCGAAGCAGGCGCGGACGGTGCTGGTGATCCGGTGGCCGCGCCTGAACCTCCCCCGGCTCCGGCTGCTCGACATCTACATTGCGCGCGAATACCTGCGCGTGCTGCTGCTCAGCGCCGTGTCGCTCCTCCTGCTGCTCTACATCTCGACCTTCATCGACATGGTCGACAAGCTGTTCCGGGGCGAGGCGACGACGGCGCTGTTGATACGGTACCTGTTCTACCAGACGCCGCAGTTCGTTCACTGGCTGATTCCGATGTCGGCGCTCGTCGCGACGCTCGTCACGATCGGCGTGATGACGAAAAACAGCGAGCTGCTCGTGATGCGCGCCTGCGGTGTCAGCCTGTATCGCGCCACGGCGCCGCTCCTCGTGTTCGCCGTTGCGGCCGGCGGTCTGCTGTTCGCGATGCAGGAGCGCGGCCTGGCGCGATCCAACCGCGAAGCCGATCGGCTCAACCGGCTGATTCGCGGCCATCCGCCGCAGCGCAGCGCGCTCAATCGCCAGTGGCTCGTCGGCAGCACCGGCGCGATCTACCACTACGACGCATTCGACCCTGCGGCGAACCGCTTTTCGCGGCTGCGCGTGTACGACATCGACGAACGGACGTGGGACCTGCGCTCGATCACGTTTGCCGAGCACGCGACGTTCGTGCCGGACTCCGAGCGGGGCGGCGGGATGGAGGGGTACTGGAAGGGTGAGAAAGGGTGGGTGCGCCAGCTCTCGCGGGGCGCCCGCATCCACGGCGCAGCCGCCGTGCGATATACGCCCATGGCCGACGGTGAGCTGGCGCTCGATCCGCCGGGCTATTTCAAGGCCGACATCATCGAAGGCGAGCAGTTGATGACGTACGGCGACCTCATGACGTATGCCGAGCTGAGGAGCTACATCACCCGTCTGGAGGCGAGCGGCGTCTATATGATGCCGTGGGCCGTCGCGCTCCACCGCAAGATTGCCTACCCCTTCACGATTGTGATCATGACACTGCTGGCGGTCCCTTTCGCCGTCACGACCGGACGCCGCGGCGCTTTGTACGGGATCGGCGTCGGCATTGCGCTCGCCCTCACCTATTTGATCATGCTGAGCATCTTCGCGGCGCTCGGCTCCGGCGGCGTGCTGCCGCCTGCCCTGGCGGCGTGGGCCCCGAACATCCTCTTCGGCGCGGCGGCGATCTACATGGTGCTGACGGTGCGCACCTGAAGAACGTAGCCCCGACCTCGAAAAAACCTAAGCCACGAAAACACGAAATTACACGCGAAAACAACAGCAGCCGGATGGCTCCGACCGCTTGGTCCGAAAACATCGTTCTTTGCGCATTCCCACCATGAATGAACAGGAGGGTACGGCATGCGCTTCAGGCGGCTATCCAGGGGATTGTTGATTCCAGCGGCGATCCTCGGCCTTGACGCGACCGCCGCCGTCGCTCAAACACGGATCGGGACGTTCGAAGCGCTGCGTGAACACCTGGCGCCGGGTGACGTCGTTTCAGTGGTCGAGGTCGACGGAGAATCGATCACGGGACGTCTCCTGAACATCGGCCAGATGCATCTCGACGTGCGAACCGTGGCGCCCCCGAGTTCGGGACAAACGCGCCGCCCGCTCGACCTGACCATCGCGGCCGACGCCATTCAATCGCTCGAGCGGCCACGCGATTCGGCTCGTAATGGCGCGGTGATTGGCGCGGCGATGGGCGGGGGGATTGCCGGAGGACTGTTCGCCTACGCCGTCGCGATCGATCGCAACGAGATTGACGAGTGGGCGCCCATCTATCTGGGTTACGCAGCTGCTTTTACGGGCCTCGGCGCACTCCTTGGCTGGGCGATCGATTCGATGCATTCGAAGCCTCACGTCGCCTACCGCGCGTCCCTCTCTCCGGCGTCCGTGCGGGTGATGCCCGTGCTGTCAGGCCGCGGGATCGCGCTCGGCGTGTCGTTCTGACCGGCTTTGACCGGCAAAAGACCTAGTCTCACCGCTCCAGCGCCGCCTGGACAATCCAAAGCCGCCCTGCCGTACCCGGCCTCGTGTTGGTCGTCTCCACCGCAAATACAATCGTGTGGATGCGGTCGGCCGGAGGCTGGTAGGTGCGCGTCGTGCCCACGGGAGTGAAGTCGTCGAGGAAGATCGTGTGTTCGGCATTGTCGGTGTCCACGTATACCGATCGCTGCCATCGCTCGTCTTCTCCCGGCGACACGGCGACGCGCACCTGCACCGAGATCCGCATCTGCCGATCGGCCCGCGCGGTGAACGACAGGCGATCGTTGGGCGCAACGCCCTGCGGGGTGTCGGCGACGAGCGCGGCCACCTGGCCGCTCGGAGGGCCGCCGGCGAGCGCGAAGCGCAGGCGCAGCTCGACTCCGGTGAGCGACGGCGCGACATCGAGCGCCGCCTGGGAGGCATTGTCGTGCTCGAAGCGCCACCGGGCCGCAGTCGGGGGACGGCCGTCGAACAGCGCATCGGCTGCTCTGGCCGGCTGACGCGGGACCTCCCGCGTCAGCGTCTCACCGCTCCTGATGTAGATCGGATTGCTCACGATCCACGCGGCCGCAGGCTCGCCGGGAGGATGTATCTCGACGCGGTAAACACCGGGGATTCCGGACACCTCGCGAGTGAAGTCCTGCGCGTTGTTCGTTCCCGGCACCGGCAGGTGTGTCTCGTTCCCCTGCCAGATCGTCGTCTGGAAATCGCGCGGCGCATTGCTGCGAACCCGCAGCCGGGTCGGACCCCCGGCAGGCAGTTCGCCGCCCTCTTCCGCCGTGCCGGAGCGGTTGGTCGCGGTGAATTCGAAGAACGGCGGCGCGGCGAAGGCGTCGAGCGACGTGTGAACTCGCCCCGCGCGCAACGCGCCCAACACGCGCTCCGCATCCGCCGCCGCGTCTCCTGCCAGCGGCTCCGTCACGCGCAGTCGAATCGACAGCGTGCGGAAGATCGACTCGTATCCGGGAAATGGCAGCGAGAAGCGGTTGTCGCCCGGTTCCGTGTCGCCGATCGCCAGCCGCGCATGCGCGTCGGAGCCCGCCACTCCGATGACGCGACGCCGCTGCCCGAGCGCGTCCCAGCGCGCGCGGATCACGGAGGAATCTCTCACAAGGTGGCCCATCGTTTCCGGGGCGCGAATGGGATAGGTGAGAAGCCCCTGAAAAAGCCGCAGCCCGGCACGCCACCCGCCCTCGTGCACGTGTACCCGCCAGCTCGTGTCCAGGTTCACCAGCTCGAGCGCGTCGAAAGGCGCGGCCCACTCGCGCCAGCGCAGCTCCCCTTTCGGGGAATCCGGGTGCGCCGCAATCCCGAATCCGCCGAGGCGCCGGACGTCCTCGATCACGTCGCGCGCCTCGCCCCGAAGCGGAAAAGGCGACGGACGCATGCCGAGCGCGATGTAGTGCCCGCCGTTCGTGCTGATCTCGACGCCGTCGAGCATCAGGACGCCGTCAATATACGCGGGAGGATCGAACGGGCGGTTGGCGTCCCCGTGATCGGTGATGGCAACGAACTGGATGCCCGCGCGGCGGGCGGCGGCCGCAATCTCCTCCCGCGTGCCGCGGCCATCGGACCGCTGCGAGTGCACGTGGAGGACGCCGCTGACGGTCCGGCTCGTATCGGGTCGATCGAGCGCGATCGCGCGCGGCGGGAGCGCGGAAAGGGCCAAAACAGCAACGGCGGCCGCGAGGGCCGCCGTCACCATCCACACACGCCTCACGGGTCCTCTGGCATTTCTACAACTTCGCGCCCGAGCGGAGCGCGGCAGCCTTGTCGGTGCGCTCCCACGTGAATTCGGGCTCGGTGCGCCCGAAGTGTCCGAACGCGGCGGTCTTCTTGTAGATCGGCCGGCGCAGATCGAGCTCGTCGATGATGCCGCGCGGGGTCAGCTTGAAATGCGCCCGCACGAGCTCGGTGATCCGTTCCTCGGGGATCCGGCCGGTCCCCTCGGTGTGCACCATCACCGACACCGGATCGGCGACGCCGATTGCGTAGGCGAGCTGTACGAGCGCGCGGTCGGCAATGCCGGCGGCGACGACGTTCTTGGCGATATAGCGGGCCATGTAGCACGCCGACCGATCCACTTTCGTCGGATCTTTGCCCGAGAAAGCGCCGCCGCCGTGCGGCGCGGCCCCGCCGTACGTGTCCACGATGATCTTGCGCCCGGTCACGCCGGCGTCGCCGTGCGGCCCGCCGACGACGAAGCGGCCGGTCGGGTTCACGTAGATTTTCGTGTTCGCGTCCATCATCTCCGCGGGAATGACGCGGTTGATGATCTTCTCCGTGATGTCGGCCTTCATCGTCTCGTTGGTGACCAGCGGGCTGTGCTGGCTGGAGACGACGACCGCGTCGACGCGAACCGGCTTGCCGCCGTCATATTCGACGGTCACCTGCGACTTGCCGTCAGGCCGCAGGTACTCGAGCGCGCCGTCTCGCCGCGCGCACGACAGGCCCTTGGTGAGCTTGTGCGCCAGCATGATCGGCAGCGGCATCAGTTCGTCGGTCTCGGTGCAGGCGAAACCGAACATGAGCCCCTGGTCGCCGGCGCCGCCCGTGTCCACGCCCCTGGCAATGTCGGGCGACTGGCTGTGGATCGCAGAGATGACGGCGCAGGTGTCCGCGTCGAACCCGTATTTGCCGCGCGTGTAGCCCACGTCGGTGATGGTGCGGCGCACGACATCCTGGTAGTCGATGACGGCGTTCGTCGTGATCTCGCCGGCGATGAACGCGATGCCGGTGGTGACGAGCGTCTCGCACGCGACCCGGCTCTTGGAATCCTGCGAAAGGATGGCGTCGAGAATCGAATCCGAGATCTGGTCCGCGATCTTGTCGGGATGGCCTTCTGTGACCGACTCCGATGTGAACAGATGCCGTGCGTTACGGCTCATGCCGAATGCTCCTTCTGTGCCTGTCAGGCTCCGGCGCGAGCCGGACGTTCGTACATGTGGGTCCGGGAAACGCGTACTTGCAGCCCGAAACCAGCGGGTGAAACGGTTAAGTCTAGCAGATCACGGACGGGGGTGAAAACGGTCGTAGAGGCTTCGCAGCCGCGTCTCGAGCACGTGTGTGTAAATCTGTGTCGTGGAGAGATCGGCGTGCCCGAGCATCATCTGGATCGCGCGGAGATCGGCGCCGCGGTCGAGCAGGTGCGTTGCGAACGAGTGGCGTACCACGTGCGGGGAGAGATCCGGTGGCAGGCCCGCCGCGCGGCCGTGGCGCTTCACGATTTTCCAGAAGCCCACGCGGCTGAGCGGTCCGCCGCGCGCATTGACGAACAACCGCGGCGCGCCCCCCGTGGCGCGCCGGTTCGACGCCAGCCGTGCCCGCGCCTCGCGCTGGTACCGCTGAACCCACGCCGTTGCCTGATCGCCCATCGGGATGATGCGTTCCTTGCTGCCCTTGCCGATGCAGGTGAGGTACTGCTCGTCGAAATGCAGGTCCGCGGCGCGGACGCTGATGAGCTCGGAGACGCGCATGCCGGTTGCGTACAACAGTTCGAACATGGCGCGATCCCGCAGGCCGAGAGGCGTGGACACGTCCGGCGTTTCCAGGAGCCGATCGACTTCCGAGATTGAGAGGAACCGCGGCAGGGCCGGCCACGCGCGCGGCGGACGCAGATCGTCGGCGGGATGCGCGGACACCCGGCGCTCGAGGACGAGATACCGGTAGAAGCCGCGGACCGCCGCGACGGCGCGCGCCACCGATCGCGGCGACAGGCCGCTCTCCATCTGCTCGCGGACGAAGGCGTCGAGCGCGGCGCGGTCCAGGCGGTCGAGCCGCGTGTCGCGCCCCGCGGCAAACCGTGCGAGCGCGCGCAGGTCGCGCGCGTAGCTCTCGAGCGTGTGACCGGACAGACGGCGCTCGACGCGCAGATGATCGAGATAGGCGTCGATCACGTCGGGTATGCTACCATCAGCGGTTTGTCCGAGGTCGTCTGAGCATGGCCCATCGTTCCAAATGGCAGTCCCTTCCCACCGAGGCAATCAACCCCTCTACCCTCGGGATCGACAAGCAATCCTCCGGCGACATCGTGGACGGCATGCTGAACGAAGACCGCAAGATGCTGGCGGCCGTCCAGAAGGAGAAGGAGCGGATTGCGGTCGGCGTCGACATCATCACCAACGCGCTGCGCAAGGGCGGGCGGATCATCTTCGTCGGCGCCGGCACCAGCGGCCGCCTCGGCGTGCTCGAGTCCGCCGAGATGCCGCCGACCTTCGGCACCGACCCCGAGCTGGTGCTCGCGATCATGGCCGGCGGCAAGAACGCGATCGTCCAGGCGAAAGAAGGCGTCGAGGACAATTACGAGGAGG
>WUUC01149493.1_pt1 | contig 11399 bp, 9 predicted proteins | sample 6278441 | NCBI WGS metagenome assembly WUUC01 (sample SAMN13675441, study PRJNA597444) | soil metagenome | isolation source: soil | place: USA: Washington | collected 2017-10 | reverse complement strand
GGCGTGGTCGAACAGGTCCACGTTTTCTTCCTAGCAGCCTTCCCGCCGCTCGCACGGCACTTGCAAGACCCTGGCACGACCGACGGTGATCACGTGGGAGAAGACCAATGCAAGACCTCGAAGCTGTCATCGCAGGCTCCAGCTCGCTGGAGAACGTCCACGCCAAGTCGCTGGCGCACTGCATCGAAGTGTGTCTGCGCTGCGCGGTGAGTTGCACCGCATGTGCGGACGAATGCCTCGACGAGCCTGACATCACGCTGCTGAGACGCTGTATCCGATTGAACCTCGATTGTGCCGAGGTGTGTGGAACCGTCGGACGGATGCTGGCGCGGCGCGGAGAACCGGACCTCTCGACGTTGCGGGCGGTACTCGAGGCATGCGTGGACATCTGCACCGCTTGCGGCGCGGAGAATCAAAAGCACGCCAGCGAGTTCGAATATTGCAAGCTCACCGCCGAGATGTGTCTCGCCTGCGCCCGCGAGGCCGAAGGCGCGCTCAACATGATGTGCGACGCGCCGAGCGCTTAAGCTGCTTGGGGAAGCTTGCCGCCAGCCTCTCAGGCGCCCTCTTCCTGCGTGGGTAGTTCGGCTAGTTCGGGCGGCGCATTCAGGATCTCCTTCGGGAACGTCTCACTGACGAAGCCGATCAGATGGCCCGTCGAAAGCATCCCCACGGGCCTGCCGTCGTCGTCCACGAGGGGGGCGTGGCGATAGTGACCTTGCGCCAGAAAACGCAGCGCTTGCGCCATGGTCGCCGACGCCGGCAGCGCCTCCGGCTGTTCTGTCATGACTTCGCTCACGGGCGTGCTGCGCGGATCGCGAGCCTCGGTGACGACGCGCTCCAAGAGATCGTGCTCCGTAAAGATGCCGACCAAGAGTCCGCCCTCGACGACCAAGGCAGAAGCCGAGTGAGTTTCGGACATACGCCGCGCGACCTCGCTCACGCTCTGCGTGCGCTCCACATGTAAGGGGTGGGCACGCGCCAGCTTGCGCACAGGAAAGTCGAACCAGGTAGCGCGCGCCACGGAGGGACGACCTTGCAACCAGTCCTGGTATTCGTCCGCGAACTCGCTCTCGAGTAGCGCATCTTGTTGCACATCTCCCAGCATGCCTTCCTCCGCTTTTCGTTGGCCGCACGCGCAACCGCGTGTGCGCTCGGAAAGGCAGCGTTCATGCCAGTCGCCCGTTGGGATTTTCGCCGCACCTGAGGCGAGACAATGCGCCACGCGAGGCGCCTGCGCGCTGACTGACCGTGAACGGCCTCACAACTCACTCCGATCGCGGGTCCAGGGCGCTGGCACGCGCTTGGCTACATCCGCGCTACGTCACCGGAAGGAGTCGCTTGCATGTCCAAACCACGGGCCGGCGCGGTCGCAGCGCGTTCGTGCCCAGCGCCTGAGCTTTCACGGCAGGTGGCAGACGACCAGAGCACGGAGGGGCATGCCAACAATCGCCGCGTGGAAATCGTGGTTCAACCAGGTACGAATAGCTGCGTACGAATAGCTGCGTGGGACCCAGCCTGTCGTCGACACATAGTCGACGCGGCCACTCGCTCGGTGCGGTGCGCGTCGGGGGGTGCGCACCCACACCGAGCAGAGTCGGAGGATGCATGGACAAGAACGATGCGGCGCAAGCGCGCGAGTTGGCCGAGCAGTCACGCGAAAAGGACTGGAAGGGAAAGAGTTTCTTGCGAGAGCTGTTCCTCGGCCGCATGCGGCCCCAGCTGCTGATTGCGGACGATGACGCCCTGCACGTGCCGCCCCGTGCGGAGTTCGCGCAGTTCATGGCCGAGCTCGAGCGCTTTTTGCGACTGGAAGTCGATCCAGCCGCGATCGATCGTACCGGTGAATACCCGACGCCTGTCGTCGAACGCCTGGCACGCATGGGCGCATTCGGCCTGAAGATCGATCCAAAATACGGCGGTCTGGGCTTCTCGCACCGAGAATACGTGAAGGTGATGCAGCTGATCGGGAGCTACGACGGCAACCTCACGGCGCTGCTCTCCGCGCATCAATCGATCGGCGTCCCGCATCCGGTAGAGCTGTTTGGCTCGGAAGAGCTGAAGCAGAAGTATCTGCCGCGCTGCGCGCGCGGTGCAATCTCGGCATTCGCCCTGACGGAGCCGGCAGTCGGCTCCGACCCGGCGCGGCTCGGCACCATCGCGCGGCCCAGCCCGGACGGCACGCACTTCATCCTGGATGGGCAGAAGCTGTGGTGCACGAACGGCACGCTGGCCGAGGTGATCGTGGTGCTCGCGCGCAACCCGGATACCAAGCGCATCAGCTGCTTCGTGGTGGAGATGAACTCCCCGGGAGTCAACGTGGAGCGGCGCTGCCACTTCATGGGGCTGAGGGCGCTCGGCAACGCGCTGATCAGCTTCGATGGCGTACGCGTGCCGCGTGAAAACCTGGTGGGCCAGGAGGGCGATGGGCTGAAAATCGCGCTGGTCACCCTGAACACCGGGCGGCTCACCCTGCCGGCGGCAACCGCTGGCGGTGCCAAGGTGGCGCTCGAGATCTGCCGCAAGTGGGCGATGGCGCGCGTGCAGTGGGGGCAGCCGGTTGGCAAACACGAGGCCATCGCGCAGCGCCTCGCCGACATGGCAGCGACCACCTATTCCATGGAGGCCTTTGCCGAGAACGTCGGGCTCCTGGCGGACCGCAACGACCGCGACCTGCGGCTGGAGGTGGCGGCAGCCAAGGAATGGAACACCACGCGCGGCTGGGAGCTGAGCGATGTGGCGCTGCAGATTCGCGGCGGCCGCGGCTACGAGACCGAGCAGTCGCTGGCGGCACGCGGCGAGCCGCCCATCGGCATCGAGCGCATGTTGCGCGACTGCCGCATCAACCGCATCTTCGAGGGGTCGAGCGAGATCATGCACCTGTTCATCGCGCGCGAGGCGGTGGACAAACACCTCGAGTTGGCCGGCGTGCTGATCGATCCCAAGCAGAGCCTGAGCAAAAAGCTCAGAGCACTGCCCGGCATTGGCTGGTTCTACCTGCGTTGGTACCCCACGTTGTGGATCGCCTTGGGTCCGAGCGTGGGGCGCTACGGCCAGCTGGCCAAGCCGCTGCGCTACGCCGCCCGCGCCGCGCGCCGGCTGGCGCGCTCCATCTTCCACGGCATGCTGCGTTACGGCCCAGGCTTGGAGAAAAAGCAGGCCTTTCTGTTCCGCGCCGTGGATGTGGCTCTCGAGCTCACCGCATTGACTGTCACGATTTTGCGCGCCCATGCCGAGCGCGACGTGCACCCGAATGCGCCGGAACTCGCGTTGCGAGCGGCCGAACTGTGCAAGCAGCGCGCGGAGGCGGCGCTGCACGCGATGTGGCACAACGACGACGCGCGCAAATACGCGTTCGCGCAGGCGGTGCTGGAGCAGCGCTACGAATGGTTGGAGCGCGGCATCATGAGACTGCCTTATGCCGTGGATGAGCTGCGTCCCAAGACCATGGACGAATACTTCAAGGAGCGCGCACAGGGCCAAGAGGCGCGTTCTGGCTCCCAATCTCTGGCCAGTTAACGGAGCGTCCCCGCGGTGGGTCTCTCTTAATTGGTGTCGTGTTTCGCTTCGACGCGCTCGCGCAGCGCCTGGAGCGTGTTGAACGGCAGCTTGCGCGCATAACGACGCGCGGAAATATCAGGCACGTTGCCGCCGATATCGAGCTCGACCTGGTAGAGCACGTTGGTACGGGTGGGGGTTAGCGACCAGAGCCGATAGAAGCCCTCGATGCGCGGCACGCGGACCACGCGGGACGGTACCGGAATGTGCTGCTCCTTCGAGTTGCGGAACAGAACGGTCAACGCTTTGTGGTCCGGAGTGAATCGGTAGTCGGTCTCGAGCACCATGTCGCGGTCCTTGATGGGCCAAGGCGCATGCACACGGTTGTAGAGAATGCCGCGCGTCTCGGTCACGCGCTTGATCAACCGCGACTCCCGGGCGCGCCACATCCACTCGGTATGCGAATTGTAGTCGAGCATTTCCTTGAGAATTTCGTCGATGGTGGCGTCCATGGCCGCCACGCCTCGGAAGCCGGGCAAATCCTGACCCGGGATGTCCAGGCTCCAGACCTTGATGCCGGAATGGTCCTCGACCAACACCCAGTGCGGACCCGCGCCCCAGCCGACCGCGGGCACGAACAAACCAAACACCACCGTCAAACAAGCGCACAACCAACCAAATCGCATAAGCGCAACACTTACTCGGCTCGTGATTCGCTATCAAGAGTCGTGCTCGACGCCTGACTATCCCGGCGTGACGTTTCCCTGTTCAGCGCTGACCATGACGCGAACCCTTGGTCTACACCTGCCTACAGTCCACTTGACGGCGCCCGCTTCCTTGGTCACCAGCAGCGGCGAAATGCGTCGCAAGAACCCTCCTCCTTCACCCCCCCAGGGCGCGGCCATCACCAAGGTGCGCCATAGCGTCGCCTTCTATGAAACGGATGCGATGGGCATCGTCCATCACTCGAACTACGTGCGTTTTCTCGAGCACGCGCGGGTGCAGTTCCTGGCCGACCATGACCGCCCCTACACCGCCTACGTCGCGGAGGGCCTGCACGTGCCGGTGACGCGAGTGCAGGTGCTTTACAAGCGCGCCTGCCGCTTCGCCGACGTCATCGACATCGTGTGCTGGGTGAGCTGGGCCCGCCATGCCTCACTCGGCTTTGCCTATCACCTTTCGGTGGATGGCGTCCTGGTGGCCAGCGCCGAGACCGATCACGCCATCACCAACCAGGCCGGCATTCCGACCCGCATCCCCGAGCACATGCGAGTACGCCTGGCGGCTTGGTTGGGCCAGCCCGATCAGGGGTGAGAAGTAGCCCGCGGTTTGGCCGTCAGAAACACCCGCAGCAGCGCCGGCAGCAGCAACAGACCGAGCAAGGTGCTGGAGACCATGCCGCCGATCACCGCCGTGGCCAGCGGCCGCTGCACTTCACTGCCCGCCGAGGTGGACAGGGCCATGGGCAGAAAGCCGATGGCAGCGACCGTGGCCGTGAGCAGCATGGGCCTCAACACATGCACCGCACCCTCCACCACGGGGTCACCCTCCCCCTCGTTGATGCGGTGTTTGACCTCGCTGGCCATGACCACCCCGTTCAACACCGCGATGCCGCACAGCGCAATGAAGCCGACCGCCGCCGGGATGCTGAACGACATGCCGCGCAGGGCGAGGCCGATGACGCCGCCGATCAGTGCGAAGGGCACACCCGAAAATACGGCGCCCGCGTAGCGCAGGCTGCCGAAGGTCAAAAACAGCATGCCGAAGATGATGCCCAGCGCCACCGGCAGCACGATGCCCAGCCGCGCGCTCGCGCGCTGGAAGTTCTCGAACTGCCCGCCCCATTCCACGTCGTAGCCCTCCGGCAGCCGGGCAGCTTGCGCCACGCGTGCCTGGGCATCCTCGACGAAGCCGAGCAGGTCGCGGCCGCGAATGTTGACGTCGATGCGCAAGCGCCGGCGCATCGAGTGGCGGCTGATCTGCGCCGGGCCGTCGTCTTCGACGATGCTGGCGAGTTGGGCCAGCGGCACCAGCTGACCGTCGCGTGCACCGATGGGCAAACGTCCGAAGTCCTCCGGCCGTTGGCCGGTAGGCGGCACGATCATGCGCAGATCGTAGCGCCGCTGCCCCTCGAAGACGTGGCCAGCGGGTGTTCCCTGACGCGTGGAGCGCACCGCCGTCATCACCTCTTCGGCGTTGATGCCGTAGCGCGCCATGCGCGCGCGATCGGCGCGGATCTGCAGCATCGGTAGCCCCAGCGCGCGCTCCACGCGCACGTCGCCGGCGCCCGGCGTGTGGAGCACGATGCGCCCGATGCGCCGGCCCACATCGGTCAAGACCTCTAGATCGGTGCCGAACAGCTGGATGGCGACGTCCGCGCGTGAGCCCGAGATCATCTCGTTGGTGCGGTCCTCGATGGGCTGCGAAATCGACACGAAGGTGGCCGGCACCTCTTTCTCGATAGCGGCCTTCATCTTCTCGCCGAGCGCGTCGAGGTCGTGGGCCGTGGTCCACTGCTCCTTGGGCTTGAGCTTGACCAGCAGATCGCTGTTGTCCATGCCGACAGGATCCACGGCCACCTCGGCGCGTCCCGTCATGCACAGCGTGGTCTCCACCTCCGGGAAACGCTTGAGCACTTGCTGCGTGAGCAGGTCCAGCCGCCGCGCTTCGCTGAAGCCGATGCTGGGGATGCGCCGGATGGCCACCACGATGTCCCCTTCATCGATGCGCGGCACGAAGTCGGCGCCCAGCGAGCCTGCTACCGGCAGCGTGGCGATCAGCGCGACCACCGCGAACGCAATCAGCACACCGCGCCGCGCGATGGACCAGGTGACGGCGCGACGGTACGGCGCATCCAGCTTGCCCAGCAGGCCGTGGCCGTGGCTCACCTCGCCCATGAAGGCGGCCGCGCCGGCCGGAAAGACGAACAGCGAAAACACCACCGAGCCGAACAGCGCCAGCGCCATGGTGGTGGCCATGGGCTTGAACATCTTGCCCTCGGTACCCTCGAGCGTGAGCAGCGGCACGTACACCAGCAGGATGATCAGCACCGAGAACACCACCGGACGCGTCACCTGACGCAAGCTGTCGGTGATGACCCCGATGCGATTGCGTGCCGAGGCCTGTTCGAGCGCCAGCCGCGTCATGATCGCCTCCGCCATCACGATCGGCCCATCCACCAGCAGGCCGAAGTCGATGGCACCCAGCGACATCAAGCTGCCGGTGACCCCGAACTGCAGCATGCCGAACAGCGCGATGATCATCGACATGGGAATGCCGAAGGTGACCAGCAGGCTGAGGCGCCAGGAGCGCAGGAACACCAGGATCACCACGCCCACCAGCAGGGCGCCCTCGATCAGGTTCTTGCCCACCGTGTGCAAGGTGCGATCGATGAAGCTGGCGCGATCGTAGACGGTCTCGATGCGCGCACCCTCCGGCAGCTCCGCGCGCAGCTCCTCGATCTTGGCTTTGACCGCGTGCACCACGTCGCGTGAGTTTTGGCCTATCAACATCAGCACGATGCCCGTGACGGCCTCGCCCTTGCCGTCGCGCGTGACCACGCCCTGTGGCAGCGCCGACCCGATGCGCACCTCGCCGAGCCGGCGCACTTGCACCGGGGTGCCGTCTGCGTCGACCGAGACCACGATGTCTGCGATGTCCGAGAGCGTGCGGGTCTGGCCCTCACCGCGAATCGCCAGCTGCTCGCTGCCGCGCTCGATCCAGCCGCCGCCCACGTTGAGGTTGTTGCGCGTGAGTGCCTCGAGCACCTGGCTCAAGGTCAGGCGGTGCGCCGCCAGCTTGCCGGGGTCGAGCACCACCTGGTACTCCTTGGCCGCGCCGCCCATGGCGTTGACCTCGATCACGCCCGGCACACTGCGCAGCTTGGGGGACAGCTCCCACTGCAGCATGCCGCGCAGCTCCATCGGTGTGTGGCGATCGCTCTCGAGCACGAACTGGTAGATCTCACCGAGGCCCGTGGACACCGGCGCGAGCTGGGGTTTGCCGAACTCCGGCGGAACATCGGCCTCGATCTCGCGCAGCCGCTCGGACACCAGCTGGCGTGCGAACCAGATGTCCATGTCCTCCTTGAAAACCACCGTCACCGCGCTCAAGCCGGCCCGCGTCACCGAACGCAGCTCATCCAGCTTGGGGAGCCCGTTGAGCCCCATCTCCACCGGAAACGTGACGAAACGCTCCATCTCCTCGGCGGACAGACCGGGGGCATCGGTGAGCACCACTACCTGCACGTTGGTGACATCCGGCACCGCATCGATGGGCAGCTTGCGCAGCAGGAAACAGCCCGCCACGAACACTGCCGCTGCGCTGATCAGCACGCCGACGCGGTTTCTGATCGAAAACTCTACGATCGATTCGAGCACGCTGTGTCCTCACACGCCGCCGGCGCCAACTAGCGCTGCAGCTCGCTCTTGAGCACGAAGCCGCCCTCGACAACGATGCGCTCGCCCTCCAGCAGACCACGCTTGGCTTCCACGAGGTCGCCGGCCACGCGCCCCAGCTCCACCGGCCGGGCAATGAAACCACCCTTGTCCGCCCGCACGAAGACCGACGGCTCGCCCTCCACCTGCAGCACCGCCTTGCGCGGGATGGCGATGATGGGTTCCGTGGTGCCGCGCGTGGACAGGCGCGCGTGCACGAACTGTCCAGGTCGCAAGAGACGCTCGGGATTGGGCACCTCGATACGCACGCGGCCAGTACGTGTAGCCACGTCTACCGTGGCGTTGACGTGGCTGACGGTGCCCTGGAAGATCTTGTCCGGGTAGGTCTCGGAACGGATCTCCACTTCATCGCCCTCGGCCACGTGGGCGAGATCGCGCTCGTACACGTCGAGCTCCACCCAGAGCCGGCTCAGGTCCGCGATGCGCACGATCGGCTCGGTGGGGTCGACGACCTGCCCCAGCACCGCGTAGCGCTCGACGACTTCACCCGCGATGGGCGCGCGCAGCGTGACCAGGCGCGGCCCGTCTCCGGCGTGCAGGTTCTTGATCTCACCTGCCGTGATGCCCATCGCCAACAGGCGCTGCTCGGCGCCTTTGACCTCGGCCTGCAAGGCCTTGGCGGTGGCGCGCGCGTTTTCGACCACCGGCGCGCTCGACAGCTGCTTTTCACCCAGCGCCGCCTCGCGCTTGGCGTGGTTTTCCGCGGCGATCAATTTCGCGCGCGCCGACAGCAGCTCCGCCAGCGCCTCGCCCAAGTTGTGGCTCTCCAGCTCCACCAGCGGCTGTCCTTGTTCGACCATGTCGCCCACGGTGACCATGATGCGCGTGATGCGCCCCGCGATCCGACCGCCCACGTCGGCCACCGCGTCGGCGTCGAAGTTCACCGAGCCCACCAGGTCGAGCGTGGGCGCGAGCGCACGCTTCGTCACGAGCTCCGTTGTCAGCTTCGCGCGCCGCGCCAGCTCCTCCGAGAGCTTCACTTCTCGCGATGCGTTCGCGACCGCCGCGCTGGCCGAGGCGGTGGTGTCCTTGTCCTCGCCGCTCAGCGCGTCCAGCGAGATAGCGACCACCACGCCCAAAACTGCACCAATCCCGACTCCGACGTAGCCCTTCACGGTGCCTCCAGGCCGCCCACGGCGCGCTCAAGCTCGATTCGCAAGCGCCATGCCGCACGCAATGCTTCGACGCGACGAGCGCGCAGTGCAAACGCGCTCTGGCGGGCGTTCAGCAGACGGAAGTAATCGATGGCTCCTGCTTCGAGCATCTCCATCGTCATGGCCAGCGCCTGCTCTGCCGCCGGGGTGGCCTCGGTCTCGATGGCCGCGAGCTCGCGCAGCGTGGCTTCGAGCCGCTGGTGAGCGACCATGGCTTCACGTCCGACGCGATGTTCGGTCAGCTCGCCCTCCACGCGGGCGAGCTCGGCCTGGCCGCGCGCGACGGCACGCTCGCCCTGATTTCTGAGCAGCAGCGGCAGCTCGAAGCGCATGCTGGCGCCGCCCGTCTTTTGGGTGTTGGTGTTGCCCTGCGCCTCGCCCTCCGCCGCCAGCGTCAAAGGCGCAACGGCCTGGCGCCGCAAGCGTGTGTCAGAGGCGCGCCTTTGGGCCTCGCTGGCGTGAAAGACCTCCGGATCGCGGCGCCGCTCCATCGCCCGCGCCACCGCAGCGGCCGCCGAAAGACCTTCCGGCATACTCGGCGGCGGCAGCGGCGCCGTCTTCACGGGCGCGTCCGGCGGCAAATCCAGCACCTGCCGAAAGCGCCCCTGCGCCTCGATCAGACGCTCCTGCGCTTGGGCTACGTCCGCCGTGCTCTCCGCGAAATCGCGCCGCGACAGGGCTACGTCTAGGGCCGTGGCGGCCTTGGCGTCGAAGCGCGCTTGCACGCGCGACAGGAAGTCGCCGGCGATCTCCGCGTTGCCGAGTGCAACACGCTCCTGCTCGAGGCCGAGCGCCACGTCGATGAAAGCCTCACGCGCGGCGGAGCGCGCTTCGTTCTGCAGCATGGCGAGCCGGGCCTCGGCTTCGCGCTCGATCCAGCTGGCCTCCCGGCGCCACGCGCGGCGCTGGCCCGACACATCGAATGGCAAGCCGAGCGCGACGCTGTAGGTGGCCGCGGGATCGTCGGGCTTGCCAACCATGGTCCGCACGAGAACCTCCGGGTTGCCGAGGCGCGGCATATTGCCGAAGGCGCGATACGCGCGCGAGGCCTCGAACGCCGCTTGCGCGGCGCGCACTTGGGGCGACCGCTCGAGCGCCTGCCGGCCAGCCCGCTCCATGGTCCAGGGCTCAGCGTCTTGTTCAGCTCGGGCACGCGCCGCGAAGAGCACAAGCGTGCCTGCCATCAAGCATGTGATCGCTGGCGATCCCATGCGTCCAAAGGTTGCCATGACAACGTAAATTCCCGGCTTGCTTACGAAACAAATCCGCGAAACGGAACGACAGGAAGCTGTCCTAGCTGCCGTACCGGGTTAACGCAAATTTGGCTTTGTTTCCGAGAGACTCTCTGGAAATAACGGCATCTTCTGCCACAGCCGAAGTCGGTCACGCTTGCCCCGTCCAGGGCGCGAGGCCAAACCTCCGGGCAGCGAAAGAGCGGCGCCATGAGTGATGTTCCTCAGCAGATGTGCGAAGTGGTCGCGGAGCTCTATGGCCTGTCGCTGATCACGGCCACAGGTGGCAATGTCAGCGCGCGCGATCCCGTGGATCCCACCACGGCCTGGATCACGCCGCGCGGTATGTTCAAAGGTAGGCTTTCTCCCGAGATCATGGTGCGCATGGATGCGCGCGGCCAAGCCTGCCCAGGGCAGACCGCAAGCCCATCCAGCGAATCGAAGATCCATGCCGCGGTGCTGGCAGCGCGCGCCGATATCCAGGCGGTGGTGCACTGCCATGCGCCGAAGTCGACGATTCTGGTCAACGCCGAGCTGCCATTTTTGGCCATCTCCACGGAAGCCGCCTTTCTGGCCGAGATCGGTCGAATCCCATTTGTGATGCCGGGCACAGACGCATTGGCCGACGCGGTGGTCAGAGCGCTGGGGTCCGGCTGGGCCGTGCTCATGCAAAATCACGGTCTTATCGTCGGCGCGCGCTCCTTGCGCAGAGCCTCCGACATCGTGCAAATCGTCGAACGCACGGCTGAAATCATTGTAGGCTGCTACGCAGTGGGCCGCAGACCGCCGGTGCTTCCGGAGGCGGTTGTGGAAGAGCTGTCGCGCAAGGCCGACCTCATGGCTTGAGGGGGGATCGGTCCGGCTCACTAGGGGGGAAAGCCAGACGTGTCAGAGCGCAGTGCCGCAGAGGATTGCGAGGCAACGCCCGATCCAACTCGGTCGGAAACCCGGCTGAGGCGACCGGCAGACGAACCACCGCAGCGCACGAGTCGGCAAAGCGTGAGTCCGTCCGCCTTTGGTCCGCCGCGACCGAGCTCGCGCCCGCCATCAGCGGGGTT
>WUUC01129205.1_pt1 | contig 11399 bp, 12 predicted proteins | sample 6278441 | NCBI WGS metagenome assembly WUUC01 (sample SAMN13675441, study PRJNA597444) | soil metagenome | isolation source: soil | place: USA: Washington | collected 2017-10 | reverse complement strand
GATGCTGGCCTCCCTGGCCATCATCGGCATGTTCGAGGTGTTCGCGATGACCACCGTGCGGTCGGCGAGCCGGCCGCCGGTGTGCGGATCGGTCAGCTCGAACAGCTCGGCGACGATCTCGGCCAGCTCGTTGCCCCGCTCGCCGCAGCCGACGTAGACGATCACGTCGGCGTCGCACCACTTGGCGAACTGCTGCAGCAGCACGGTCTTGCCGGTGCCGAACCCGCCGGGAACGGCGGCGGTGCTGCCTCGGGCGACCGGGAACAGCAGGTCCAGCACCCGCTGCCCGGTTCGCAGCGGCGCGGCGGTCTCGATCCGTCCCCGGCTCGGCCTCGGCAACCGCACGGGCCAGCTCGTGGCCATGGTCACCGAGACGCCCGCGACCGTGGCCACCTCGGCGGTGGCCGGGTACTCGCCAGCCGGCACGACCGCGTCCACCCGCCCGGCGACACCCGGTGGCACGAGCACCCGGTGCGCAAGTGGGCCGGCGTCGGTCACCTCCCCGACGACGGCGCCCGCGCCGAGCTCGGCGCCGACCGCCACCGCCGGCCGGAACCGCCACCGCCGCGTCTCGGCCGGTCCGCCTCCGCCGGCGACGAGCCAGGTCGGCGCGTCGGACAGTGGCCGGAGCAGGCCGTCGAACACGTGGCCGAGGAGGCCGGGGCCGAGTCGTGCGGACAGCGGATGTCCCTGCGCCGTTGCGGTGTCCCCCGGCGTCAGGCCGCCGGTGTACTCGTAGGCCTGCACGGTCACCGCCCCGTCGCGGATCGCCACGATCTCGCTCGGGAGGCCGGCGGGACCGAGGGAGACCACGTCGAACATGGCCACGCCACCGAGCCGCGTCACCTCCACCAACGGGCCGGCGACCCGGGTGATCCGCCCGTCCTGGCGCGCCGTCATGACGACCACAACCCCGCGATGTCAGCACCGAGCCGGTCGATGGCGCGGCCCGCGAACCCGACGAGCGAGTAGTCCAGCCGGCGTCCTGCCGCACTGGCGACGATGCCGCCGCCCGGGGCGTCGGTGACCACCGCGTCGGGGCCGAGCAGCTCACGTGCCCGGTCGGCGAGGCGTTGGTGCAGCGACGGGTAGCCGGGCTCGTGCCGCAGCGCGCAGACGGCTTCGGTGACCTGCTCGACCAGTTCTTCGTAGACCGCGCGCTGTGCGGCGAGTTCGTCGGCGCGGATGCCGTGCCGCACCATCGCCCGGTGCGCCGCCCGGAGCTGCGCCGCCTCGGCGGCGCCACGGGTGACCGCGGCCGCGAGGATCGCGTCCCGGCGCGCGATCGCCTCCGCGTTGATGACCGCCGCCGCGTCGGCGGCCTCCCGGCGAGTGCGGTCGGCGTCGGCCCGTGCTCTGCGCAACAGCTCGGCACGCAGTGGCGCCAACGCGACCGAGGGGGGTGCCGGTGCTGGTGGGTTCATACCGGCAGCACCACCGTCAGCGGCCGGGCCGAGGGGGCCCGGGCGGCCAGGTCGAGCACCGCTGCCGCGGCCGGGCTCAGGATCACGACCGCGACGTCGTCGGTGAGCGCGGCCCACGCCGAGCGCACCGCGGACCCGTCGACGCACTCGTGCACCTCCGCACCGGCGAGTGCGTAGCCACGTACCCGCACCGGTTCCCCGATCACCGCGACGCGACTCATGGCTCGCACGCTCGCTCACGCCTTCCCGATGAGGATGACCGACACGATGAGGCCGTAGATGGCGATGCCCTCGGCGAGGCCGACGATCACCATCGCGCGGCCGAACAGCTCCGGCCGCTCGCTGAGTGCGGCGAGTGCGGCGGCACCCGTGTAGGCGACCGCGATCGCCGCCCCGATCGACGAACCGGCGACCGAGATCGCGGCCCCGAGCAGTGCCGCCCAGTTACCGGCCCCCTGTGCCTGCTGGGCAACCGCGGTGGCGCCCTCGGCCTGCGCCGGACCGCCGGTGAGCGCGATGACGAGCATCGCGAGCCCGGCGAGCATCAGCACGGCGTTCACGCCGAGGAACAGCCGCACGGCGGCGCGCCCGCGACGGCGCAGCAGCCAGCCCGCGACGGCGCAGCCGGCGACGAGCACGGGCAGTGCGAGCAACCAGGTGATCATGTCGGTGGTCATGTCGCCGCCTCCTGGGACAGGGGCACGTCCTGCTTCGTGACGTGCCATGGTTGGAACGGGCGGCCCTCGATCTCGAACACCCGGGAGAACAGCTCGTAGAACTCCAGCCGGAGCGCCTGGATCCCGGCAACCAGCGCCTCGAGCGCGAACGCGACCGCGTTGCCGATCACGAAGGTGACCGCAGCGAGCAGGACACCGAGCAGGCCGCGGCCGGACAGCGACTCGGTCGCCTGCCACACCAGCCACCCCAGCGCGGCGTGCGTCATGCCGAACGCGGCCAGCCGGGCGAACGACACCACGTTGGCGCCCAACCGGATCACCACGTCAAGCAGTTCGACGACCGTCTGCAGCACACCGGGGGCGCCGCCGGTGGAACCGGCGAACAGCCCGACCGCGGCCAGTCCGAGCCCGACCGCCGCGACCGCCGCCCCGAGCCAGGTCAGTAGCCCGGCGCCCAGGTACCACCCGCCTGCGACGCAGCCGACGCCGACGAACAGCGCGGTGCCGGCGATGCCGGATGGTGCGTACAGGGCGAGCCGTGGGCCGCCTTCCCGCCAGCGGTTGGCGATGCCGGCCGCGTACGCCAGCGCCAGCAGGCCCGCGCCGACCCCGACCGCGGCGCCGAACAACCGCATCGGCTCGGCCAGTGGCTCGAGCCACACCGGCCGGAGGATCCCGGTCGGGCCGAAGAACTCCCCGTACAGCACGCCGAACGCGGCGGCGGCGGCACCAGCGCCGAGTACGAGCGGGGCTGCCGCGCGCGCGCCGGCGAACCGGCGTGGGCGCCCGGTGCGGAGCACCGCGGCGGCGGCCATCAGCAGCAGGCCGTGCCCGGCGTCGCCGAACATCATCCCGAACATCACCACGTAGGCGAGGGCCGCGACCACGGTCGGATCCAGGTCGCGGTACGGCACGGTGCCGTAGGTGCCCACGAGTGGAGTGAAGGACCGGCGCACCGCGGTGTCCGATCGCAGCAGCGTCGGCGGGTCGACCCCGCGCGGCCTGCGCAGGACGACGACCGCGGCGCCGAGCGCCGCCAGCCGTGCGGACAGCGTCGCCACGGCCGGTTCCGGGCTCCACCCGGTCAGTGCGGCTACCCCGCGTCGGTGGAACGCGCCGGCCGCGTACCGCTCCAGCTCCGCCTCGCCGGTGAGGAGGTCCGCGCGTCCCACGCGTGCCAGCTCGTCAAGGTCCGGTTCGACGGGTGACAACACCGGCTCACCCGCCGCCGGCATGTGCTGTAGCCGCCGTGCGGCAGGCCCGTCGGCCGAACCGTTCCCGTTGCCGACGGTGTCCAGCTGCACGGTGCCCGTGTCGGCGACCTCGACCAGTGCCGACCGCAGCGTGTCGGCCGGCGCGAGCACGGCCACCCGCTCCATGCGGACCGGCTGGATCATCTCAGGCAAGGGCATCGAACGCCTCCATCGGCCGGCCGCCGCGAGCGGCGATCTCGAGTGCGGCGCCGACCCGCCAGGCATCCGCGGCCAGCACGGCGACCGCGCCGACCACCGGCGCCGAGCCGAACCCCGGCCGCCGGAGCATCTCGAACGCGTCCCGCTCCACCCGTGTCCACCACCTGGTTTCGGCCTGCCACAGCCGGTCCGGGTCGTCGCCGCCGGCGAGTGCCCACGCCGCCGCTGCCGGCAACCGCGTGACCAGATCGTGCAGGGAGGTCGCGGCCGGCGCCGCCGAGCCGAGCAGCGTGGTCGCCCGGGTCAGGAACGGCTCGGTGAACCGCTGTCCGGCGAGGAACCGCTCACGGGCCACCAGCAACGCCACCGCGCCGGCCGCCCACGCGGTGAGCTCCGGCGCGACAGCACACACCCGAACCGCCCACGACAGCTGCATCCCGTTGGCGATGGCCTGGCTGGTCTCCCCGCCGGGGTCGCCCCACGGCGAAGCGGTGAGCGCGGCGCGGAGTCCGGCGAGTGAGGTGGTCGTGGCGAGCCGTGGCCACACCGTGGCCATCGTGCCCATCCGGTAGGGCTCGGCCGCGGCGTGCCCCGCCAGCGTGTGCGCGTGCTCGCTGACGTTGGCGACCTCGAACCAGCCCGCGAGCAGCCGGACGAGCCGGGCGCCGTCCCTCGGCTGCCAGCCGACGAGGACCCGGGTGTGCCACAGCAACGTCGCGCGCACCGCGTGCTGGGCCTGCTCGAGTGAGTGGCCGGCGTGTACGTCCCGTCCGTACGAGCCCGCGGCGAGTCGGGTCAGCGCATCGGTCAGCGTCGGGCAGGCGGCCAGCTCCCTGGCGCCCGCGACACCGACGCGCCGGTTGAGCAGTGCCCGCGCCCGCGCGTCGCCCGCGACCCATGCGCCGCTCATGTCGACCCCGGTTCCCCTGGCAGCTCGGTGATCGCGCGCAGCTCGGCACGCGCGATCGCCACGGCGCGGCCGACGTGCTCCGGCATGGCGCCGGTCGCTCGGCGCCGTAGGCACGCCAGCTGCTCACCGGCCTGCCTGGCCAGGACCGTCTCCTCGGTCGCCGCCTCGTCCCGGCCGCTCGCCGAGGCGGCGGCACGCGCCGCCTCGGCACGTACCGCGGCGTCCGCGACCACGGCGTCCGCGGCGGTCCTGCTGTCGCCGATGACGCGGCGGGCATCCTGCTCCGCGGCCAGCCGGATCCGTGCCGCCTCGGTGTCGACCTCCGCGAGGAGCTCGAACAACGGCTCCAGCTCGGCGCCGAACTCGGCGGCCCGGTCCGCGGGCACGCCACGGCGTGCCGCGGCGCCCGGCGTGCCGACGGGCCGGAGCCGCTCGAGGAAACCACGTCCGGACGGCATCGGACCCCCTACGCCGGAGATCCGGTGTCGACGCGTCGGCTCCCCTGCCGCACATGACCTGTGCCGGCCCGCGTCCTGTTCGTCATGCCACCAGCCTCTCGCCGAGGCCCCGCCGCGGTCAGGGGCGTTGGTCCCCCGGCCCACCGCCGAAGGTCGCGGTGTCGAGCGCAGGCGCTCGACACCGGTCCCGGGTGGCACGGGGCCAAGGGCCCTGGTCGCCGTCGCGTGCGCACTCCACCCTCGCAAGTGGGAGAGCACCCACGCCGATCCGGCCGGACAACGGCGGGATCGGCCACGGGCACAGCGATCGTGGCCGCCGTGCGGCAACAGGGAGATGTGAGCGGATGTGTCTCGGAGTGCCCGGCCGGATCGTCGAGGTCGACGACGGCGGCGGGCTGCGCATGGGGATCGTGGACTTCGACGGCGTGCGGCGGTCGGTGTGTCTCGCGTACACGCCGGCAGTCGCGGTCGGCGAGTACGTCATCGTGCACGTCGGCTTCGCCATCAGCCAGGTCGACGAGGCCGAGGCGGCGCGCACGCTCGCCGTGCTGCGTGCCATGCCCGACGCGCTGGCCGCTGAGCTGGGGCCGCGATCATGAGATACCTGGACGAGTACCGCGACCCGGTGCTGGCGCGGCTGCTGCTGGCCGAGCTGCGCGCCACCGCGACCCGCCCGTGGGCGATCATGGAGGTCTGCGGCGGTCAGACGAACACGTTGGTGCGACAGGGAATCGACGAGCTCCTGCCGGCCGGCATGCGCATGGTCCACGGTCCAGGCTGCCCGGTGTGCGTGACACCGCTCGAGATGGTCGACAAGGCGGTGCGGGTCGCGGCGCGGCCGGACGTGACCTTCACGAGCTACGGCGACATGCTCCGCGTCCCTGGCACGAGCGGGGACCTGCTCGCGGTGAAGGCGCGTGGCGGGGACGTCCGGGTCGTCTACACCCCGCTCGACGCGGTCCGGCTCGCCGAACGCGAGCCGGATCGGCAGGTGGTGTTCTTCGCCGTCGGGTTCGAGACCACCGCCCCGGCGAACGCGATGGCGGTGGTGCGGGCGGCGGCACTGGGCCTGACGAACTTCTCCGTGCTCGTCAGCCATGTGCTGGTGCCACCCGCCGTCACGGCCGTCCTCGACGCCCCGGACAACCAGGTGCAGGCGTTCCTCGCCGCCGGCCACGTGTGTGCGGTGATGGGCTGGACCGAGTACGAGCCGATCGCCGCCCGCTACCGGGTGCCCATCGTGGTGACCGGCTTCGAACCGCTCGACCTGCTCGAGGGCATCCTCATGGCCACCCGCCAGCTCGAGGAGGGCCGCGCGGAGGTGACGAACCAGTACGCCCGCGCGGTCAGCCGCTCGGGCAACCCGGGAGCGCGGGAGACGATCCGGCGCGTGTTCCGGCTCACCGACCGGAACTGGCGCGGCATCGGCATGATCCCCGCGAGCGGGCTGACCCTCACTCCCGAGTTCGCGGCGTTCGACGCCGAGACCCGGTTCGCTGTCGGCGACGTGCACACGCGGGAGAACCCCGAGTGCATCGCCGGCGCGGTCCTGCGCGGCACCCGGCAGCCGACCGACTGCCCCGCCTACCGAACCCGATGCACGCCCCGCAACCCGCTCGGCGCCCCCATGGTGTCCGCGGAAGGTACCTGCGCCGCCTTCTACAGCGCCGGGCGGCTCCCGGCCAGCACCCAGGAGAGATCATGACCACCCTCGACCCCTTCGCACTGGCCTGCCCGGCCCCGAAGGCGGACACCGAACGGGTCCTGCTCGGTCACGGCTCCGGCGGCCTGCTGATGGCCGAGCTGCTCCGCGACGTCATCACCCCGGAGCTCGGCGGGACCGGGCCGCTCGAGGACGCCGCCGTCGTCCGCGCGGGCGACACCGAGCTGGTGTTCAGCACCGACGGTTTCGTCGTCACACCCCGGTTCTTCCCCGGCGGCGACATCGGGTCGCTCGCGGTGCACGGCACGGTCAACGACATCGCCATGCGGGGCGCCATGCCCGTCGCGCTCGCGGTGGCCTACGTCCTCGAGGAGGGCCTGCCGATGGCCGACCTGCGCCGGATCACCGCGTCGGTCGCGGCGGCGGCGCGGGCCGCTGGTGTACCCGTGGTCACCGGGGACACCAAGGTGGTGGAGCGCGGCGGCGCGGACGGCATCTACCTGACGACGACCGGGATCGGCGTCCGCGCACCCGGTGTCGACCCGTCGGCGGCCCGCTGTCTGCCGGGGGACGTGGTGCTGGTGTCCGGGCCCATCGCGCTGCACGGTACGGCGATCCTGTCCGCGCGCGCGGACCTGGGCTTCGACTCCGACGTCGTCTCGGACAGCCAGTCACTGCACCGGCTCGTGCGCGACATGCTCGCGGCCGGCGGCGCGGCGGTGCACTCGTTGCGGGATCCCACCCGAGGTGGCGTGGCGAGCGCGCTCAACGAGCTCGCCGGCGCGTCCGGGGTCGCCGTCGAGCTCGACGAGTCACTGCTGCCCGTACCCGCGCAGGTCGCTGCCGCGTGCGAGCTCTTCGGTCTCGACCCGCTGCACGTGGCCAACGAGGGTTGCCTGCTCGCGGCGGTGGCGCCCGAGGTCGCCGACCGCGTGCTCGTGGCCATGCGGGAGCGGGCGGAAGGCGCGGCCGCCACGGTGATCGGGCGCGTCACCGACGGCCGGCCGGGGCTGGTCACGGTGCGCACCCTCGTTGGGGCGACCCGGATCCTCGACATGCTCGTCGGCGAGCAGCTACCCCGGATCTGCTGAGGCGGGGCGCCGGCGCACCCGGCCGGCTCGCTCCCCGTCTCCGGCCCGGCGCACCGGGGTCTTCCGCACCGGAACTCCGAGCAGTTGGTCCCTTCTCGGCGCGGAGCCGGACGGCGAACGTGGTCAGTGAGCAGACCGGCAGGCCGGAGGCGACCATGAACGTTCGAACCGAGAACGGGCCGGCGGTGCTCGTCGAGCACGACGACCTCGAGGTGCTGGTCCACGTGCTGCGCGGCGAGGGCTACACGGTCATCGGCCCGTCGGTGCGGGACGGCGGGATCGGACTGGGCGAGCTGACGAGCGCCGCACGGCTACCGAGCGGCTGGGGCGTCGAGACCGGCGCCGGGCACTACCGGCTGGTGCGCCGGGACGACGACGCCGCGTTCGCCAACTCCGCGGGCCCGCAGTCGTGGAAGTCCTTCCTGCACCCGCCGAGGGAACGGCTCACGACCGGTGAGTGGGACGAGTCCGGCATGGTGTTCCGAGCGGGGGTGGAACCGCCGCCGCGCTACGCCTTCCTCGGCGTCCGGCCGTGCGACCTGGCCGCCATGGGCGTGCTCGACGGCGTACTGGCCCGTGGGGCGTACCCGGACCCGAGCTACTCGGCACGCCGGGACGGCGTGTTCGTCATCGCGGTCAACTGCACCGAGCCGGGCGCCACCTGCTTCTGCGTGTCGATGGGTGGCGGTCCGGTGGCGGCCGCCGGCTACGACCTGGCCATGACCGAACGGCTCGACGAGACCGGACACCGGTACCTGGTCGAGGTGGGAAGTGCGGCGGGACAGCGAATCCTGGATCTCGTGCCGCACCGGCCCGCTGGCGACGCCGACCGCGCCGATGCGGCCGCCGACCTGGCCGAGGCCGCCACCCGGATGGGCCGGGCCATGCCCGAGGTGGACCTCCGGCAGCTGCTCGTCGACAGCCGTGAGTCCCCGCACTGGGACGACGTCGCCAGCCGCTGCCTGTCCTGCGCGAACTGCACCATGGTCTGCCCGACCTGTTTCTGCACCACCACCGAGGACGTCACCGACCTGACCGGCGACCACGCGGACCGGTGGCGCCGCTGGGACTCCTGCTTCAACCCCGACTTCTCCTACCTCCACGGCGGCCCGGACGGTGGCGCTGTCCGCGCCGGCACGGGCAGTCGCTACCGCCAGTGGATCAGCCACAAGCTGAGCACCTGGCACGACCAGTTCGGCGGCTCCGGCTGTGTCGGCTGCGGCCGGTGCATCGCATGGTGCCCGGCGGGCATCGACATCACCGAGGAAGCCGCGCGGCTGACCGACCTGCTGGCCACCACCGAGGAGGCGGACCACGATGTCTGAGCCGGCCACGCTGTGTCGTGCGGCGGCACGGGATCCCATGCTGCCTGCCCGTTACGTGGTCGCCGACCGGACAGTCGAGACGCGGGACAGCGCGACGCTGCGACTCGAGCCGGTCGACGCGCCACTGCCACGGTTCCGCCCCGGCCAGTTCACCATGATCTACGTTCCCGGGGTCGGCGAGATCGCCGTGTCGATCAGCGGTGACCCGACCGGCGCCGCGCTCGTGCAGACGGTCCGCGCCGTCGGCGCCGTCAGCACCGCGATCCACGACGCCGCGCCCGGCACCGTGCTGGGGTTGCGCGGCCCGTTCGGCACCGACTGGGACCTGCCGGGCGCGGTCGGCGCGGACCTGGTGCTGGTCGCCGGCGGCATCGGGCTCGCACCGCTGCGTCCGGTGCTCCTCGGGGCGCTGGCGAACCGTCCCAGCTACGGGCGGATCACACTCGTGCTCGGCGCCCGGCGGCCGGCCGAGCTGCTGTACCGGCACCAGGTCCGTTCGTGGGCGGCCCGCGCCGACCTCGCCGTCATGTCCACCGTGGACCATCCGACGCCGGGGTACCGCGGCCGGGTCGGGCTCGTGACCGCACCGCTCGCCGAGGTCGACGTCGACCCGGCACGCACCGTCGCGTTCCTGTGCGGGCCGGAGGTGATGATGCGGTTCGCCGCCGAGGCGTTGCTGCGCCGCGGCGTGCCGGCCGGCCGAATCCGGCTCTCCCTGGAACGCAACATGAAATGCGGGATCGGCCTGTGTGGACACTGCCAGCTCGGCCCGCTGCTGGTGTGCCGGGACGGCCCCGTCGTCGACTACGCCGAGGCCGGGCCACTGCTGTCGGTGAAGGAGCTGTGATGGACGTTCCCACACTCGCCGTCTGGAAGTTCACTTCCTGCGACGGCTGCCAGCTCACCCTGCTCGACTGCGAGGACGAACTGCTCCCGCTGGCCGGCCGGGTCCGCATCCAGCACTTCCTCGAGGCCTCCAGCACCGTGGCGCCGGGCCCCTACGACGTTTCACTGGTCGAGGGCTCCATCACCACACCGGACGAGATCGACCGGATCAAGCGCATCCGGGAGCAGTCCACGGTCCTGGTCGTCCTCGGCGCGTGTGCCACCGCCGGCGGCATCCAGGCGCTGCGCAACTTCGGCGACGTCGACGAGTTCACCTCCGTCGTCTACGCACAGCCCCAGCACATCGCCGCACTGGCCACCTCGACGCCGGTCGCTGACCACGTTCCGGTCGACTTCGAGCTCCGCGGCTGCCCGATCGACCGCCGCCAGCTGCTGGAAGTGCTGTCCGCCTACCTCGTCGGCCGCAAACCCGATCTGCCCGACGACAGCGTGTGCACCGAGTGCAAGCGCCGCGGCATCACCTGCGTGCTGGTCAGCTCAGGCACCCCCTGCCTCGGCCCGGTCACCCACGCCGGCTGCGGCGCGCTGTGCCCGGCGTTCCGGCGCGGCTGCTTCGGCTGCTTCGGCCCGGTGCGCAACCCGAACGCCCCGGCGCTCACCCGGCGGCTCAGCTCCCTCGGGATGTCCGATGTGGACATCGACAGGGTTTTCCACACCTTCACGACCACAACCCCGGGGAGCACCCGATGACCCACCGGAGCACCACCCGCCGCCTGCGTGTCTCGGCACTGACCAGAGTGGAGGGGGAGGGCGGTCTGCACGTCACCGTCCACGACGGACAGGTCACCGACGTCCGGCTGAACATCTACGAGCCGCCGAGGTTCTTCGAGGCGTTCCTCCGCGGCCGCGGCCACACCGAACCGCCGGACATCACCGCCCGCGTCTGCGGGATCTGCCCGGTGGCGTATCAGATGAGTGCGTGCCAGGCCATCGAGGACGCCTGCGGGATGCACGTCGGCGGACAGCTCGCCGCGCTGCGCAGACTGCTGTACTGCGGCGAGTGGATCGAGAGCCACGCGCTGCACATCTACCTCCTGCACGCGCCGGACTTCCTCGGCCTCCCGGACGCCATCGCGCTCGCCGAGCGCGACCGGCCCACCCTCGAACGGGGCCTGCGGCTCAAGAAGGCCGGCAACGCCGTCATGGAGGTGGTCGGCGGCCGGGCGATCCACCCCGTGAACGTCCGGGTCGGCGGGTTCTACCGCCTGCCGGCAGCGGAGGAGCTGGCCACGCTCGTCGAGCCGCTGCACCGGGCGCTGGCCGATGCGATCACCACCGCGCGCTGGGCGTCGACCTTCGAGTTCCCGGACGCGACGATCGACCACGAGCTGCTGTCGCTGCGCGACGAGGGGCGCTACCCCATCGACACCGGCACGCTGGTCTCCAGCGGCGGCCTCGACTTCCCGCCCGCCGCCTACCTCGACCACGTCACCGAGCACCAGGTCCCGCACTCCACCGCACTGCACGCGACCCTCGACGGCGGCACCTACCTGGTCGGCCCGCTCGCCCGCTACGCCATGAACGCGCAGTGGC
>WUUC01093283.1_pt1 | contig 11402 bp, 9 predicted proteins | sample 6278441 | NCBI WGS metagenome assembly WUUC01 (sample SAMN13675441, study PRJNA597444) | soil metagenome | isolation source: soil | place: USA: Washington | collected 2017-10 | reverse complement strand
CTACAAGATTGATTGGATGATGGACGTCAATGAGAAGGCCGGTAACAAGGTTGCGTTCTACTTCATCCCAGAAATCACGCACAAGGTACTAGACGCCAATTGTTCTATCACGGATTCTGCTGTGACGGCCATGCTGAATCGAATAGCTCAGCGAGGACATGAAATCGGCATTCACCCCGGTTACAACACATATCTGAGCAAGGAAAATATTATTTCTGGAAGAGCGAAGCTTCAGCGCTTGCTGGAGCGGGAACGAATATCTCAGGAAATCATCGGAGGGCGCCAGCATTACCTGCGGTGGTCAACTCATACGCCTGCGATCTGGGATGCAGCAGGGCTCCAGTATGACAGCACACTAAGCTACGCTGACTATGCAGGATTCAGATGCGGAACGTGTCATGAATATGCGATGTACGACTTACATCGAAGAAGGGCGTTGAGGCTTAAGCAGCGCCCCTTGATATGTATGGAAAGATCTGTGATCGATTACATGAAGTATGGATTATCAAAAAATGCACTCGCCAGAATGAAAAAATTGAAGAGTGTGGTTCAACGATTCAATGGCAACTTTGTTTTGCTATGGCATAACTCGGGCTTTGATTCGTCAGGGGCGATGAAAATGTACTGTGACCTTATATCGTAACCAGAACAACAATCATGACAAACTTTCGCACTCTAAGTTTGATGACGGTAACTTTCGCTTTCGTAGCTTTGTTTCCGGGGTTCTTTTTTTATCAATCGGCATTGGGTATCGGAGCGATCGGCCCGGTTTTAGGGGGATATTTTTCTCCGGTTACAGTTTTGTTTGCGCCTATCCTTTTAGTTCTGTATCTATTCAGAGTGAAGCAAAACAGAAGATTTCTCACAAAAACAGATTTTATCTTCTTCGGGTTTCTGACGTATTTTTTCTTCGTTATTGCACTTAATTTTGCCTTGGGAGCGGACAAGGGAATCGTAGTGCGCCACTTCCTCTCCATTATCCATTTTTTGGCGGTTTTTATCATATTCAGGACAGCAGAGTTTGGCGGCACACGAACCAAATGGATTGCAGCTCTATGTTTAGCCGTCATGACGGGCATCATATTTTCTCTGTCGGTTGATGGTTCCTTCTACTTGAGGACTCAAGGCGAATCCAGTGACCCTGACGTCCTTGCATCCTATCAGGGTTTTGCCCGCTCATACTTATTTACTTTCCTTGTGGTTGTTCCATTCATAAAGTCAAAATTGGTGCGTGCGATAGTCTATTCGGTGTCTGTTCCTGCCTTGTTCATGAATGGCGCGCGAAGTGAACTGTCAGCGCTGGTGGTCGCGGTGTTTCTTATTGAAGCTTATTATGCGAAATACAGATTCCCCGTATTTCTCATGGTTCTATTCGTTGCTCTTCTATTTGTTCTTTTCTCCGAACAAATTGTCGAGGCGTTGCCAATCAATAGATCGAGCAGCAGGGCACTGGACTTGATGAATCTGGATAAATCCACTTCATGGAGCGCACGTACTTTTCTCCATGAGCAGGCATTACACACAATAGGCGAATATCCGCTCTTGGGCAGCTACGCCAGTTACGGTCATCTGGGCGGTGCCGGCGCCGCTGCGCATAATATCTTGTCGGCATGGGTTGATCTCGGGATCGTTGGCTTTCTCTACTTTGTAGCCATGATTTCGTTTCCCATGATCTTCATGACAATTGATTTCTTTTCCAAGAAGGGCAGAAGGGAGGAATTGTTGCTTACCTTTAGCTTACTTTTTGTGTGTCTACTGCTGCTCTTCCTTGCAAAGTCTTTTACCTACATGCTGGCTGCCGCCGCCTTGGGCCGATATGCAAGATATAGGAGTACGAATGTCCAAGCATAAGGTTGTTCACCTTACCTCGGTTCATCAGCGCTACGATGCTCGCATCTTCACCAAGGAGTGTCGCAGTCTTGCTCTGCATGGATATGAGGTGGCCTTGGTCGTTGCAGACAACAAAGGCGATGAATACAAGGATGGTGTGACGATCCTGGATGTCGGGCATTTACCCGGCAGGTTCAATCGTTCGGTTCGAATCAACCGGCGGGTACTAAGGAAAGCGCAAGCCCTCAACGGCGACATTTATCACTTGCATGACCCGGAGCTGATCCCTATCGGCCTAAAGTTAACAAGAGAGGGGAAGAGAGTGGTATTCGACATCCACGAGAATACCCGGCAGCAGATACTGCTGAAAACTTATATTCCATCCGTCTTGCGGCGCTCGGTATCTCGCCTGTACGCTTCATACGAGGACTATGCCTGCAAAAGATTGACTGCCTTAATTACGCCGCAAGAAAAAATGACAAGTTACTACAGGAGCCTAAACACTACCGAGACGGTAAAGAATTTCGCCGACATAGGCATATTTCCTGAAAGGCGGGTTGAATTTGACAAACCGGTTTTGTTCCACGCGGGAACCCTCAGCGCGGATCGGGGTTTGCATAACATGGTTAATGCGGCAAAGGAGATTTCCGGCGACTTTGTATTTTATATAGCAGGCAAGCTTGAGGATAGAGTGTCCGCATTATCGCTTCATCCACTCTGCTACCTGGGAGAACTGAACCAAAGGCAAGTGATAGATACTTATGCAAAATCGAATATTGGAATTATTCTTTATAACAATGTTGGGCAATATGCGATGGCCAGTGCGGTCAAGTGCTATGAATACATGGCCAACTCGATGCCGATGATCTTGCCCGATTTCGGAGAATGGGTGGAGTTCAATCAAACTCACCAATGCGGCATCAATGTGAATGTGCATGATCCAAAACAGATTGCAACTGCGATAGATTTTTTTATTAAGAATCCGGAGAAAGCAAGAGCAATGGGGGAAAATGGGCGGAAATGGGTAGCAACAAGCTACTCGTGGCAAGCTGCCTTTAGAAATCTGGAACGCCTATATCAGAGAATATTGACTGCCTGAGGGCCTTGCACCCAATGCAAACCGATCTGGGGCTTCTCGCTACGCGTGGCAGTAGACGCTCTAATCTCATTCCCTTCGTCAGCTTTCAGTGCTGGCACTTCCTCATTTCGTTCTTTGGTTTAAGGAATTAGAGAGCCTCCGGATGCAGTGCGATGCGACGGCGAAAGCTTCATTGGCTTGCGGCGAAATCAGGCGAAGAATCGATATGGATGGACGGAGTCCTATACTGCGACTGTTCAAGAAAACAGATGGAAGCTTCTCTGCTCAGTCTGCACTTATCTAAGTTTCATACTTATTCTTTGACGTGCGGTCAGCTACAGTAATGGAAGGATGACTTACAAAGTCGTATATCGACGACATCGTTCAACTCGTTTTTCCTCCAGCTCCATATGCTAGCTATCAGGTCGCCTATTACAGCTCGTTTAATCGAAATTGACATAGAGGTGATGCGGCCAGATCTGCTCGGTTTTTGGCAAGTTCGGCATGACTCAGTTAGCAACTTCGATCCATAACTCCAGGTTTTCTCATGGCCCTTCCGCCATCGCGCCGCGCGCTTGGCTGTTGCGGGTCTTCCTGCGCTTCGTTCTGATATCGAGCAATGTGGTACTGGATGTATGCCTGACGATAGCGACATGCGATCGTCAATGCGATAGAAGATTGAATGGCTATGCGGAATTGATCAGTGCTTAAAACCGGTTATCAGAGAGCACAGCCTATGGAAATGCGTACACAAGTATAGACCTGCACTATGTTTATCGAAAACTGTGGCAGATATTTTCGAATGATTGAGAAAGGTTTAGTGTGGAAGCGCCAAAAACTGTTTTGATACTTGCCCCCCACACGGACGACGGCGAGTTTGGATGTGGCGGCACCATCGCCAACTTCAGCAGGCATGGATCAAGAGTCATCTACGCAGCGTTCTCTGCGGCCGAGCAATCCGTACTACCGCATCTGCCGCGAGATATTCTGCGTACCGAGGTGCGACAAGCTACAGCAGCACTGGGAATCGCCGTTCTGGACTGCATTGTATTTGATTTCGAAGTACGTCGTTTTCCGGAAATGCGGCAAAGGATTCTGGACAGGATGATTGAACTCGATCGCGAGTACAAGCCGGACATCGTGTTTCTGCCTAGTGTTAACGATACGCATCAGGATCATCAAACCGTTGCTCGGGAAGGGTTTCGCGCGTTCAAGCGTACAACCATGCTGGGTTACGAGGTTCCTTGGAACAACCTGGATTTTCGGACCAGCTGCTTTATGAAAATATCAGACGCAGATCTGGATGCCAAGATTGTCGCGCTCTCCAAGTATGAATCGCAGAAGCACAGGACTTATGCAGACGCGGAATTTATTCGCAGCTTGGCTTTGACAAGGGGCGTTCAAATCGGCAAACGTTATGCCGAAGCCTTTGAGGTGGTGCGGTGGGTAATCAATTAGCCAAGTCTGTTCAGGCAAGTGCGCTGGCAGATGCGCTAGGGGCCGCATTCACCGGTACTGACCATCCATTCGATCGAATCCTGCCTCTGAACGCGGCAACGGATGGGGTATTGTGCTTTTCCAAAACCAGTTTTGACCAACCTCGACAAGATGCTGCGGTAGTCATTGCGCCCCCAGGGACACCGACCTCCATGGGCGTTGTCATAGAGACCGAGCGTCCTCGACTGCTTTTTGCAAAAGCGCTGAATTGGCTGAAGGTGAACCCCGGATTTGTTTTGCCTCAAGAGCCTGCGCATATTCATCCGGAGGCTACGATCAGCTCGACTGCAGTGATAGGCAAAGGAGTAACGATCGGCAAGGGAACGATTGTCAACCACTTTGTAGTCATTGCCGATGGTGTACAGATAGGCGAGCACTGCGTCATCAAGTCAGGAGCAGTCATCGGTGAAGATGGGTTCGGCTTCGAGAGGGATGTTGATGGCACGCCGATTCGCCTCGTTCATCTCGGTAGTGTCGTCATCGGTGATCGGGTTGAAGTCGGCAGTCTCACAACGATATGCCGCGGGACGCTGGACGATACGATTATCGAAGATGATGTCAAGATGGACGACCAGGTTCACGTTGCTCACAACTGCAAGATCCGTCGAGGAGCGATGCTGATTTCCTGTGCTTCATTGTGTGGCGGCGTGGAAGTAGGCGAGTTCTCCTGGATAGGACCAAATGCATCGGTCATCCAGCAGCTGAAGGTCGGTGCCGGCGCTTTCGTCGGCCTGGGGGCAAATGTGATGAAATCGATTGAACCGGGTGCCACGGTATCCGGATATCCCGGCCGCACTCTTTCACTACAGAAGTCATAGGGGCGGAACGGCTTCGCAGTACCGCAACAACGTATCAGCCACCTCTTGGACGATTGATCGAAAAAATCATCGAGATATGGTGAATCAGATGACCAATCATCGAAACTACTAACTTAACTTTTATAGTGCCGCTCGCTACATTAGTAGAAGTTGCAATGGCAAGCAATTTCACGTTGAGGCAAGATCAATAGGGGTTGTTATGAGAAATGAGCAAAAGCTCGTAGAAATCTTTAGCGGATCTTTAGGCGTTGCAGCTGAGAATATTACCGATGACCTGAAATATAACGAAATTCCAGAATGGGATTCGATCGGGCATATGAGTCTGGTAACTGAAGTGGAAAGCACGTTTGACATCATGCTCGACACGAGCGACATCATCAATATGAGTTCCGTTCGCATTGCGAAGGAAATTTTGGCGAAATATGGCGTGTCGTTCGAGGAATAGTAATGTTATTGGAAGATCGTGTTGCGTTTATAACCGGGGCAACTCGCGGCATCGGATTTGCAACGGCCAGTCTTTTTGCACTACACGGCGCGCGAGTGATCATGAGTGGCCGGGATTTGCAACTCATCGATCGGGCGCGCCAAAGGCTGCTTGATCTGAATCGAAGCGCAAACATTACAAGTCTCGTTTGCGACGTTACCGACCCTAATAGCGTGGGCGTAGCATTTCAGACGGTCTTCAAAACTTTCAAGCGTCTCGACATTCTTGTATCCAATGCCGGTGTGATGGATGACGCATTGATTGGCATGGTCAATGCAAATCAGATAAAGCGTGTATTTGAAACGAATACTTTCGGCGTGCTCTATTGCGCTCAGTATGCGGCTCGCCTGATGACCAGAAACAGGGCGGGCAGCATGATCAACATTTCATCGATCATTGGCACCAACGGAAATGGCGGTCAAGCCGTTTATGCGGGAAGTAAGGCTGCCGTGACCGGCATTACAAAGTCGCTTGCAAAGGAGCTTGCCCCCGACAACATCCGGGTCAATGCCATTGCACCTGGTGTCATCGATACGGAATTGGTGCATTCAATTGCACCGGAAAAACTTCGGGAAACTGTTGAGTCGGTAAAGATGGGCCGCATTGGCTCTGCCGACGAAGTGGCTCGCGTCGCTCTTTTTCTTGCGAGCGATCTGGCGAGCTATGTCACCGGGCAAACGATCGGTGTGGATGGGGGGATGCTGATTTGAACTTGTTTGACGCCCTGTCTGAATTTGGTGAGCATCCCGCAGTGATCACGGAAGACGGCGAGCGGCTCACGTATGATGAGCTTGCCCGACGAGCCGACGAGGTGGCGATGCCTGTGGGCAATACACGTAGCCTGGTAGCGGTAGAGTGCGATAATTCACTTGCGTCGCTGTGTGCGTATGTGGGTGCGGTAAGAGCCCGGCAGCCTGTGATATTGATCGATGCTGTATTGCCGGCTACGTTGAAGAATGCGCTTTTTGCTCGCTATTGCGTAAGGTTCAACTGGACCGCGGAGAGTCGGTCATGGAAGCGTTTGCAGGAATCAAGGGAGATGATGACGCTCCATCCGGATCTGGCAATTTTGCTTTCCACCTCGGGATCGACCGGATCGCCCAAGCTGGTCCGACTGTCGCATCAAAACATTGTGGCAAACGCCGCTTCGATTGCAACGTATCTACACCTGAATTCACATGATCGGCCGATTACTTCACTGCCGATGCATTATTCATATGGATTGTCGGTAGTTCACTCGCATCTGGCGGTTGGAGCGACACTACTCCTGACATCGCAATCGCTCACATCACGTGCATTCTGGGACTTCTTCAAAGAAGAAGCGGCTACAAGCTTGTCAGGTGTGCCGACAATGTACGAAATGCTGCATAGATTGCGGCTGGAACAAATGGAGCTGCCCTCGCTGCGGACCTTAACCCAGGCAGGAGGCCGGCTTGCACGGGAATCCGTTGAATACTTTGCAAAACTTGCCCAAGATCGCGGATGGCTTTTCTTTGTCATGTACGGCCAAACCGAAGCAAGTCCTCGAATGGCATATTTGCCGCCGGACCAAGTATTGACCAGGCCGGGAAGTATCGGACGTCCTATTCCCGGAGGTCGTTTTCAGCTTATGAACGAAGCCGGTGAGCCAATTCTCCAACCTCATACCGAAGGCGAGTTAATTTACAGCGGCGCCAACGTCATGATGGGCTATGCCGATAGACCGGAGGATCTTGCTCTGGGCGATGTTGCCAAAGGCGTATTGCCGACTGGCGATTTGGCATGTTTCGATGAGGATGGGATTTTCTATATCACCGGACGGATCAAGCGATTTATCAAGGTATTCGGCAACCGTATAAGCCTCGATGAGGTGGAGTCTTTCCTGAAGATGAGCGGTGTCGAGGCGGCGGCGGTCGGCAAGGACGACTTGCTGTTGCTGGCGGTAAGAGGGGCGACCCGATCATCTGCTGAAATAAAGACGGAAATATGCAGGCAATACCGGCTACATCATTCGGCTGTTCGATTGTTTGAGGTACCTGAATTCCCGATGTCGAGTGCCGGGAAAATTCAGTATTCCGTCCTACTGAGAAAATTGCTGCCACAGTAAAGCGCGCATTTATGAATCCCTGCTTTGAATGGTCTGTATATGGTTTGTCTCGTGCCGAGAAGCGCCTGCGTCTGGAAGGCGCGTTTTCAGAGCTCATCCGGCATCACGTCGAAAATTGTTCAGCTTATGGACGGATCATGTCCGCCCGCGGGATTTTTACAGAGGGACGCTTTGCACTCGAAGAATTGCCTTTCCTGCCGGTTCGACTATTTAAAGAGCAGGCGTTGCGATCGGTAGAAGAAGACAAAATCATCAAGGTACTAACATCATCCGGCACTACGTCTGGACAGGTTTCGCGCATTTTTCTGGACCGTGACACATCGCTTGCGCAAACGCGTGCGCTGGTTGTCATTTTGCAGTCGTTCATTGGTACGGCGCGGTTGCCGATGCTGATTATCGACCATCCAGGGGTTATCAAGGATCGCCGCTCATTTTCGGCGCGTGGAGCAGGAATTCTCGGGCTGTCAAATTTTGGACGGAATCATACCTATGCATTAAACGATGAGGGCATGACACTTGACATGGATGCCATCCGTCAGTTTGCCAAGCGATATGCCGGAGAAAAGGTTTTGCTTTTCGGATTCACGTTCATGGTGTGGAAATACTTCCTGCAAGCGTTGGCGGAGCGGAGTGAGCACGTCGATTTATCGAACGCCATCCTGATACACAGCGGAGGATGGAAAAAATTGCAGGATGAAGCCGTAGACAATTCAACGTTCAAATCCGTCGTGCAAAAAACGATTGGCGCAAGAAGAATACATAATTTCTACGGCATGGTAGAGCAGGTCGGTTCTGTTTTTGTAGAGTGTGAATATGGCCATCTTCATGCGCCCGCATTTGCCGATGTGCTGATTCGCAATCCGTGGGATTGGTCCATAGCCGACACGGGAGAGCTCGGCATCATCCAGGTGTTGTCTGTTTTGCCCGCCAGTTATCCTGGACATAGCCTGCTAACCGAAGACATGGGAGCAGTTCTTGGCGAAGATGATTGCCCTTGCGGACGGCTAGGAAAATACTTCCGGGTGGACGGACGTATTGCTCGTGCAGAGATACGCGGGTGCAGCGATACACATGCATTGGCCTCCTGATTCAGAAAGCAGATATGCCGGGATTCAAACAGCTACTTCCAAATCCAGTCGAGCCGGATCGCTTCAAGCAGCTGTCGCCGATGCGAATGTTTGCGCCGGAAACACTGAGTTTTATCAGTGCGCTTTCAAACAGGTTATTGCGTACTTCTTCTTTAAAGGCTTATCCTGAACTTATGGCTTTGGGGTTCTGGATGCGGGGGGCAAATCTCGCAAGACTACGCCAACAGTTTGAGAATTCGGCAGGGCAAGCTTTATTCCAGCCCAGGGGGACTGCCTTTCATATCGCACCTTCTAATGTGGATTCGATCTTCATCTATTCCTGGTTTCTTTCGATGATATGCGGGAATAAAAATATCGTTCGATTGTCCTCACGCGGGTCGCCACAACTTGATCTTCTGATTGGCGCGCTTGCTGACCTCCTGTCGAAGGAGGAATGGCGGTCCGTTGCCGAAAAAGTGCTTCTGGTTCGTTATGACCATGATGCGGACTTGACTACCTATTTTTCACAGATGTGCGACGTGCGCGTCATATGGGGAGGCAATGCGACCGTATCTGAAGTGAGGCGCTTGCCGCTGCCCCCGGTTGCATGCGAAGTTATGTTTGCAAGCAAGTTTTCAGTTGCGATCGTCAATGCGGAAAACTGGAACAGTGCTGCGGAATGCAGGAGGCAGGACTGGCTCGGAAAGTTTTTCAACGACGTCTACTGGTTTGGGCAAATGGCCTGTTCTTCGCCTAGATTGCTGATCTGGCATGGTGCCCGCGAGGCGAAAAAATCCGCGCAGGATAGCTTTTGGTCAGGCATGACGGATTTGGTCAGGGAAAGAAAGACCGACCTTATGCCGATTGACTATGTCAATAAGATCGTTGCAGCCGATCTGATTGCGCTCAAACTCCACGGGGCGACCATCCATAACAGCAAGCAAAGCGATATCTGCAGGGTCGAAGTTGAGCGTGATGACGTCATGCAGTTGATTGATCTTGATCTGCACTGCGGCGCCGGCCTATTTTATGAAACCGCAATCGATACGCTCGATAGTCTGCTGCCGATCCTTGATAGGCGAATCCAGACAGTCGCCTATGCCGGGTACGACGGTTCCGAATTGCGGGATTTTGTTTCAAGCCATACGCTACGCGGTATAGATCGAATTGTCCCGTTTGGACAAGCTCTGGAGTTCACGCCGATCTGGGATGGCTTCGACTTGTTCCGTGTTTTTTTGAGGCAAGTTACGGTTGATTCACCGATACGTCCATGAAATTCGCTATTCATGAAGAAGGCATGCCCCGCCGCTTCATGAGTGAACGGAGAAAGCGGTCGACCTTAATGGGATCAAGGGCTATGAAATCGCAAATTTTGCACGGAATTGTGTGCCGGGAGGTAGATCACTACAGCTTTCGCGAGGGACGACTGCTCAATAATCTGAGGCATTTCCTTTTCCTTTCAGTGCTTCTTTTCTTGCTTTCAGCGAGCCTTGCCGTGGCCGCCTCAAACACTACTTTCGAGTGCGGGGGAGAGGTTGAAGACAAGATATGGGCTTCATGGGATGGCAGGATGCGCGATTATCTGCAGCGGAGATTATTGCAGGAGCGGCTCTTAAAGAAGGGCGATGGTGACGCACTGTACGATTTTCAGACCTATACACACAACCTGGTCTCCATGGCTCAGCGCTGCAACCGAAAAAAACGATTGAGCGAAATTGCAAAATTGATTAGCACGGCATATGAAGCACTGGAGCCAGGCACGCAATTCTCGCCGGGCCGGCGGTGGATTTGCCGCAGCGGCGGCCGTTGCGATCACAACGAACGACTGCACAATACAGAAGTGATGTTGAACAGCGTCCAATTTCTGGGAATTGCGTCGTCTGTTGCAAATGCTTTGGTCACCTCCAATGCGCCGCTAAACGATGAAGACAGGCTTTTCGTGAGAGACACGTTACGTATCGCTACTGAGCACTTGCTGCGTTGGGGTGACGGTGCTGCGATCGGCAGGATTCAGAAGGCTATGGAAGCAAAACCTCAGGATATAAAAAACGGTTCATCTTCACTTTTTTTCGGTGATAAACATCTATGGATGATTACGATTTACGCGGAGCTTGCGGGAATAATCGATACCAAACAGCGCCGCGACTCTGTCGCCATCGCGCTTAGTGAGGCCGAAAATACGCATCTGAAACGGCACTTCGGTAATTTACTGCAGTTCTTCTCAGCGCGTATCTCGTTTCAACGCACCGCAAACGACAGATCTGGAAACGCCAAGCTGGCAGACTTGGACCGTGGATATTGGCGGCTTTACGATGACAATAGTTATGCTGGCTATGAGAATGACGAAAAACCAGTTGTATGTGAGAGGGCAGAAAATGGCAAGTCCGATGTTCAACTGACAGTGCGCATACCCCCTGATGCTGTGCCAAAACGGCAGGACACGGGGTGGGACATTAGTCATGCGCGCCGGCTTGTGCCAGCGCTAGACTCTCTGCAGCGGAACAGAAAAGCAATACAGCGAACCTTTCTACTGGACGATGCG
>WUUC01236546.1_pt1 | contig 11403 bp, 12 predicted proteins | sample 6278441 | NCBI WGS metagenome assembly WUUC01 (sample SAMN13675441, study PRJNA597444) | soil metagenome | isolation source: soil | place: USA: Washington | collected 2017-10 | reverse complement strand
TGTGCGCAATGCCCCGAGCACTTCGCCCATTCTGTCGGCAGAGCAAGAGAGCCTGACAACCTCCCGCACTCCCGAGGGTTCCGGACCGTCGCCTAGGATGACCACAGTTCGCTGCTCTGGACCGACCTCGAACATCGATTCTGAAGGCGCGACAATCCTCTCCGCGAAACGCGGGTGCTGCTTCAGAACTTCTCCGCCAACGATGAGCACGAAGTCCGCTCGGTTGCGGACCTCGGTCAAGGTGGTCGTCGTCCAGCCAGTCGACTGGAGGACTTTGATGTTGCGGTACAGGGCCTCGCTAAAAGCATGGTCGACGACGCCCCCGGAGCGCTCCGCGAGTGAAAGTACCGAGCGCATGCCCTCGACATCGGTCGAAAGTCCACCATAGAGCGGGAGCTTGGCGCCCCTGATCAGATCGGCGGCAGCCGCAACTGCCTGTGCGAGATCCGCATCGGCACCGCGAATTTGCGGGCTTGCTTGTGGCAGCTTGCGCTCGAAGCCCGCGACCGCCCTGCCGCATCCGTTCTTCCGGACCTTGAGAGCTTCTCCGGCGCGCTCGATGACAAGATCGTCACACAGCATCCCGCAGAATGGGCACGGCACGTGCTCAAAATGCTCCGGCGCTTCTCGCGCCCTTATGTCAGGCATCCGCAATCCTTAAGGTAAGGTGGTAAGGAAGAAAAGCACGCCGACCACGGCAAAACAATGAGCAAGGGCGCTCAGGTTTTGTGGAACTTGCGGTCGATGGCGGCGATGCGTTTTTTGCCCGACTTACGATCCACCGTTTCGAGGATCGCGTCGATCTTCGCTTCGTTCCGCTCCTCGCTTCTTTCGATTGCGGCGAGCCGACGTAGAGAAGAACAGCAAGCCCACCGACCTGCCACATCGGCTGAAGGAATTCCGACTGCCAGTTTTCCAGGGTGTCGCGCGTCATCTCGACCGCGTAGTCGCCGACCGAGACCGGCGCGTTCAAGGCGTGTTGTTCGTTGACGTAAGCGAACCATCCGAACAGCCAATGACCAATAAGACTGAGCAGGAAGAAAATCAGTGTCAGCCAGAGATAGCCGTATTTGCTGCGCTGTAGCCAGTTCATGCAGGCCATTCGCTCGGCGATCGAGGATGCCGGATAATCGGCGGGAATCCCGCCGAAGTTCCGCCTGCTGATTACTGCCGAGGTTGCGCGTTAGGCCGCCACCTTTGACAGGAACAGAAGGAAGCCCTTCACGAGCCCGACCACCACCGTTCCGGCGACGAAGAGACTGACGACTCCCACGACCAAGCCCACCAACACCGCGACCCCATCCTTCTCCGCAATCGCAAGACCGAGAATCGCGATTGCGAAAGCTGGAAGCCAATTACCGAAGGGAATGGGCAAAGTGAGAACGACCGTCAGCACGAGAAGCGCAAAGCCAATCAGGCGCTCGCCGGTCCAGGAGAGGATCGGCGTGAGGCGCGGCCGCAAAACCGATTCGGCGCGCTGAAGATAGGGCAGCGAACGTCTTAGAACTGCTTCAAAACTTGCACTCGGCATGGCGCGCCTTGCAAGCCACGCTGGGAACCACGGCTCGTGGCGTCCCCAGAACAGCTGTGCTGCCAGAAGCACGAGCGGAACCCCGAGCACCGCAGAGAGCAACGGGATATTGACTGGGATCAGATTGGGCAGGGCAAAGACGAAGATGAGCATGCCGAAGCCGCGATCGCCCAAGGCGTAGCGCAGGCTGCCGAGGTTTACAGACGTTCCGCCGAGTCCCGAGGCGTATTCCCGTAGGATGACCGAGGTGCGGCGAGAATCGCCAGGGCCTGCTTCGAGCGGGGGCTTTGGCGCTGCGGTGTCCGGCTGTTCGAGGTCTGGCCCCCCTGGAGACTCCCTGCGGGGGTGATCTGAGGCGCCTTGGAGAGTGTGTGCTATCGTGCTTTCCATCATGGCAAGGGCCTAGCCTTGCCCCCGGACTTCGATAAGGCGGCAATGTGACACTTGCTATGGTTGCGGGCAAAAAGTCACAGGCAGCCGAGAAGCTTATGTCCTGGTAGTACCGACCGGACCGCTTGATTTGCTCGATACGCTACCGGCGCATCAGCTTCATGGCGCCGGTATAGAGGGCACCGCCGATCACGCAAGGCACCGCGATATAAATCTGCCCGAGAGCGCTCGCGGCAACGCAGCCCGTGGCGATGGCGATTGAGCCCGCTGTGGCGGCCTTGGACATGCCGGCTTCATTCGTCGACTGAACCTTCTGCGCGTCCTCGATGGCGCCGTATTGGTCTTTCCGCACCTTCTCAGATTCGAAGAGTTCGGCGGCGTGGATCACATCCTTAAGTGGCTGGGCGACTTCTTTTGGCTGCCGCTCATACTCTGCGCGATAGAGGTCGAGCAAGTCGCGGTTCCGCTCCGCGTAGGAGGCAAGGGTCCATTTCGCCGTCGCCCCGACCGTGATTTTGTTGACGGCGCTCGGGTCGGTTTTCCAGCCCGACCAGATTTTGCCCCAGGAGAAGCGTCCGTCGTCCTTCTGTCGCGACCAGCGCAGCGCTTCGATGATGCGTACCACGGGCTGATACTGCCCCGTCGCGACATAATAGCCCCACAGCGCATAAACCATGGGAGAGCCGTCGCTGAGATCGGCCTCCATCAGCGTCTTCGCCTTGCCGGAAATGTAGGAATCGATCAGGGGCTGGCGGAGAGACATGCGGTTTCGATATTTTTCGAGGAGGTCCCGCCAATCCGGCCGGCCTGAAAAGGCGATTGCACGAATGAGCACCGCTTGATCCTTGTCCGGCATCGGCAGCATCTTGGCGATGAGCCCTGGCCCATCCTTGGGGTTTGCGCCGAGGACGCCGGCGATAAAACCGGTGCAGAAGCCGGCTTTCTCCTCGTCGGTGAAAAGGCCAAGCCCGCGCATGGCGCGCACCGCCGCGGGCACTTTCCACGGTGCGGGGCGCTTGCTGTAGCTGTAAAGCCATTCGAGCAGCTGTTCGGGCGTCGCGAAGTTCCCCGAAGACTCGGGCGGCGGCCCTTCGACGACAGGTTCTTCGACGACCGGCCGCCTTGTGGGCTCTGTCGCGATGGGGGCCTGACCCGGCTGAACGGCGGACATATGTGGCTGCTGTGGCTGGGTCACCGGGACCGGCGGTTTCGGGGCGACTGCCTCGAAAGTCGACGTGTATTGTGCGGGTGCAAGGCGATGGGGATCGGCGGGGGCATTCGGCTCGATCGCACCTTGCTTTTCGACGGTCTGCGTTTGGGCCGGACCGCTCTCCTGCGATTGGGCTAGCGCGACGCACGAACAAGAAAATGCGATCGCGCCGCATGCCGCGCCGAGGATCCTGGCGGAAATGATCATCGTCCCTCTGTCCCCCGGTACCAGTCTGAATAACAAACCGGTTTGGCCGGGCCTGTAAAGGCCCGGGCTGATGACTTAAGGATCAGAAGTTTCGTGGCATTTTAAGGGCCAGGCCGTTAACCGGCCTCTCTTTCCGGTGCTCGCACTACTGATGACGAAACGGTCGTGCACGTCTTCCTTCCCTCGCAAGCCTTGTTAATCGCGTCGACGCCGATAACCTCAACATCCGCTGAGATGCGCCATTGACGCGAATTTTGGCAGGTGTGGAAAACCGGTGAAAATGCCCGCCCGGAGTGCCGAAATTGGCGGCATTATCGGCCGCATCACGGAATGCGGGCGCCGGTAAAGGCTCCGCAGGTCTTCGAAACGGATCTGGACCATGGCAACCGCAGCATCCGGAAAAGCGCAGACGGCGGGGGCTGACGCCCGCGCTGAGGCCTTAAGTGAAATCCTGGCCGAGAATTGGTGGGCCGTAGGCCTGCGCGGCCTCTTCGGCATCGCTTTCGGCCTCATTTGCCTGCTCGTCCCTGCGGTCGCAATTCTCGCTCTCATTCTCCTGTTCTCGGCCTACATGCTCGTTGATGGCGCCCTCGCCATTCTGTCCGGCGTCAAGGCAGCGCGGAGCGGCGAACGGTGGGGCTTGCTCATGCTCGAGGGCGTGGTGGACATCGCCGCCGGGGCCGTCGCCTTCTTGTGGCCAGGCATCACGGCCGTTGCCTTCGTCCTCCTGCTTGCCGTCTGGGCCATTGTTTCCGGCGCCCTGATGCTCACCGCCGCCCTCTCGCTGAAGATCGAGCATGGACGCTGGTGGCTCGCGCTCGGCGGCATTGCCTCAATCATTTTCGGGATAGTGCTTTTGCTTGCTCCGGTTGTGGGGGCAATCGTTCTTACCTGGTGGCTCGGCGCCTATGCCGTGGTCTTCGGTGGGCTCTTGCTCGTGCTCGCCTTCCAGCTCCATTCCCGTTACGAGGAAAGGCGTAAGAAGCCCGCGGCAAGAAAGGGGTGACGCTGAGCGGCGCGCAAGTTCCGACGCTCCGGCTCCCAACGGGCCAAACCGTGCCGAGCCTCGGTCTCGGCACATGGCGCATGGGCGAAAGCAGCCGCCTGCGCGATCGTGAGATCGGTGCAATCCGGCTCGCTATCGAGGTTGGCATGACCCTTATGGATACGGCGGAGATGTATGCCGACGGGGAGGCCGAACGCGTCGTTGGCGAGGCCATTGCCGGCCAGAGGGAGAAAGTTTTCGTCGTCAGCAAGGTGTTGCCGCAAAACGCGTCGCGCTCGGGCACCATTGCCGCATGCAAGCGCAGCTTGGAACGCCTCGGGATCGAGCAGATCGATCTCTACCTCCTACATTGGCGCGGCCGCTACCCTGTGAGGGAGACACTCTCAGCCTTTGAGACTCTGAAAAGCGACGGGTTGATCGCTGCCTGGGGCGTCAGCAATTTCGATGTGGCAGATATGGAGGAGCTGTTCGCCTTGCCGGGTGGAAGCGCGGTTGCAACGAACCAAGTCCTCTACAATCTGGGCCGACGCGGTATCGAGGCCAGCCTCCTCCCCTGGTGCCGGGCCCGTTCCATTCCGATCATGGCCTATTCGCCTGTCGATCAGGGCCTCATATTGCGGAACCCGGCCCTTGGGCGCGTAGCCGCGCGTCACAGCGCGACGCCGGCGCAGGTGGCGCTCGCCTTCCTGCTTCGGCGCCCCGACCTGATGGTAATCCCAAAAACCGCGGACGAAAGCCACTTGCGCGAAAATCGGCAAGCACTCGACCTCGTGCTGACACCCGAAGATCTGGCGGAATTGGACGCAGAATTTCCGCCGCCGCGGCGCGCGAAACCGCTCGAGATGCTCTGAAGGTTCCCGCCCGGAACCTTGGCATGGCGCGAGTGTTCACACCGAATGCGGAAAGATGAACTCCTTGCGCTCGCAAAATCGAGCGGCTTCCCCCGCATCAGCGTCTATTTGCCCACCCATCACGCTTATCCGGACTTCGAGCAGGATCCCATCCGCTACACGAACGCGCTGAAAGAGGCAGAGAAGCATCTGCGGGAACGCGGCATGCGGTCGGCGGCAATCGACGAGCTTTTGGCGCCGGCGCGCACTCGAGCCCATGATAAGGCCTTCTGGCGCTACCAGGACGAGGGGCTCGGCATCTTCATCGAGCCGGGCGGGACGAAATGGGCGAGACTTCCCGGTTCGGTGTCCGAACTCACTACCGTCGGTGAGCGCTTTCACCTGCTCCCGCTTCTGCAATGCATCAGCGATGAAAAACAATTTCATCTTCTGGCGGTAACCCGCGACCAGGTGCGGTTCTTTAATGGACGCGAGGGAGGTCTGCTTGAGGTGCCGCTCGAAGGCGCGCCGAGATCAATTGCCGATGTCACGGAGCGGACCGATTACGACGACGATGTCGGCTATCATTCCACGCAGCGCGGCCGCGCTGCGGCTGGGCAGGGGGCGGGCGCTGCGAAATTCCATGCGCTCGGCGAAAGCCCCGAGGACTACAGCGGGGTCGAGTTCGATCATTTCCTCCGCGACGTCGCCAAGGCCGTGGACGCGAATCTTTCCGGTCGCAGCGCACCGCTTGTGCTCGCGGCGGAGCCGCGAACGCTCGGGCATCTGCGGCAGCATCTCTCCTATCCGCACATCACCGACACCGACATTAATGCGAACCCGGCCGCAAGCGCGAAGGCCGATTTGCTTGCACGCAGCTGGTCGATTGTCGAGCCGCTGCTGCACCGGGATCGGAACGCGATGCAAGAGCGCGTCGTTGCCATGGCCGGCGGCGCTCGCACCCGCGGTTCCTGCGATCTTGAGGAGCTGATGCGGGCCACAGAAGAGAGCCGCGTCGCGGCGATCTTCGTTTCGCCAAGTGCGAAGATCTCGGGCCGCTATGATGAGGACAAACGCAAACTTCGCTTTGATGATCGGAGGGAGACCGGCAGTGAAGATCTTCTAAATCTGCTGGCTGTGAAAACGATGCTGCAGGGCGGTGACGTCTTTCCGCTTGCACCGGAGCTCGCTGCAAAGACGGGACCCGCGGCAGGCCTTTTCCGTTACTGACACATGGTGGTTTCAATGCAGATGCCGGCAGAGATTCTGTTCGTCAATATGGATCGCTCGGAAGCCGTCGAATCCATCGTACGCGGGAGGATCGCGCGGCTCGAACAATTCTACGATCGCATCACCAGTTGCCACGTGATGATCCAGAACCCGCATCCCCGCCATCGAAAAGGCAACCTCTACGAGGTGCGCATCGAGGTTCGCGTGCCGGGCTCCGAGCTTGCCGTCAACAACCGACCCGGCGATGTGCACGCGCATGAGAACATTCTCATCGCCGTTCGCGATGCCTTCAACGCGATGGAGCGGCAGGTGAAGCGGTTCAAGCGGCAGCTTCGCGAACAGCCTCGCGGGCGCGAAGCCCCGCTGCAAGGAAAAATCACCGAGATTCACCCTGGAGAGGGGTTCGGCCAAATCGCAACGACCGACGGGCGTCTCGTCTATTTTCACGAGAACAGCGTCGTCAGTCGTGACTTCGCCGAGTTGAGGGACGGCGATCCGGTGGAACTTGTCGTGCGGGAGGACGAGAGCGAGAAAGGGCCGCAGGCAAGCACGGTGCGTCCAATCCGGCGGATGGTCTTTGTCGAGAAGCCGCCCAAATCAAAACCGTCCTCGCGCCTGTCATGAAGGCTTCACGCAAATTGGCTTCTGAATGCGCTCAAGCGCGAAAGCGCCCTGAGTCGCTACTTCCGCGAGGATGCCTTGACCCTTACCTGGGTGCCCTGGATCTTTCTGTCCGCGGCAATCATTCTCGAGGTCGCCGGCACGACGTCGATGAAGCTCTCGCGCGGTTTTGCCGAGATCTGGCCGACGGTCGGCGTGCTCCTTTTTTACGGCGCCGCGGCAGCGGCCTTGATCCTCGCTTTGAAAAGGCTGGAGCTGTCGGTCACCTATGCCATCTGGTCCGGCGTTGGCACTGCGCTCACAGCCTTGATCGGCATCGCCTATTTCCGGGAGTCTTTTACGTCGCTGAAACTCGCCTCGCTTGCGCTCATCATCCTTGGGGTGACAGGCCTCAGCCTCGCCAACAAACCGGCGGGCTGACCTGCAAAAGCAGCTTCGCTTCCTGCTAATCTTCTTGGATGGATGGCTTTCTCGGCCAGAGCGACGGCCTCTTCCGCCTCTCCGTTTTCGCCGGAGTGTTCTTGGTTCTCGCCGGGATCGAGCTGCTCAGCCCGAAGCGCAGCTTGAGTGTCGCTAAGGCTCGACGCTGGCGCACCAATCTCGGCATCGCCGGGGTCGATACGCTTGTTCTCCGCGTGATGGCCACGCTCGCCGTTCCCGTCGCCGCGGTCGCCGCGGCTTTCTTCGCCAAGGAGCACGGGATCGGTGTCCTCAACAACGTTCAGTGGCCGGGCTGGGTCGAGGTCATCATCTCACTTCTCGTCCTCGACCTCGCCATCTGGTTTCAGCACCTCGTCTCCCACAAAGTGCCCCTCTTCTGGCGGCTTCACCAGGTCCACCACACGGATCGCGACATCGACGTGACCACTGCAGTGCGATTCCACCCTGTTGAGATTGCGCTATCGATGCTTTGGAAGATCGTGGTGGTGATACCGCTCGGCGCTTCGCCTTTATCGGTTTTCCTGTTCGAGGTGATTCTCAACGCCTGCGCGATGTTCAATCATGCGAACATAGCCCTCCCCCAATGGCTCGACCGGATTTTGCGGATCTTCATTGTCACGCCGGACATGCATCGGGTGCATCACTCGGTCTATCGCAGCGAGCACGATCGCAACTTTGGCTTCAATCTCTCCCTTTGGGACAGACTGTTTCGGACCTATGTCGCTGAGCCGAGAGACGGACAGACGGGAATGGCAATCGGGCTTGGCGAATACCAGACCGCGGACCCGACGCGTTTCGGCTGGAGCCTTTGGCTGCCATTCCGCACGCAGGCTCGAAAGACCGACCCCTGAGTCGCTTGGCTTAGAAAAAGCTCATCGGAAAATAGCGGAGGAACAGGCCCTCATAGCGGCCCGAAGCATGCACCTGTTCGAGCGCGTAGTTGAGGATGTTCGCGAGCTGTCGGTTGCCCTTCTTGACGGCAATCCCCACACCTTCGCCGAAAAACTTCGCATCGAAAAAAGGACCGCCGCGGAACTCGCAGCATTGCTCGCTCATAACGCCATTGAGCCAGAAGATGAGGCCTACGCCGTCGCCAAAAGCGAGTTCCGCCTGTCCTGACTTCACGGCGAGCTGCGCTTGCTCGCCGGTATCGAACACGACGAGTTCGGCTTCGGGAAAATACTGCCGCAGATAAGCCTCATGCCCTGTTCCGCGTTGGACGGCGATCTTGACGCCGCTCACCGTCTCGGGCCTTACATCGCGCAACTCGCTTGCTTTTCGCGCGATGAAGCGTGCAGGGGTCGCATAATAGCGCTGAGTGAGGTCAGCCCTTTTGAGCGTTTCCGGGTCGATGCGAATTGAGGCGATCGCCGCATCCGCCTCGTCATTGTCGAGACTCTTGAAGAGGTCGTCCCAATCAACGGCCTCTACCTGACATTCGACGGTGAGCGCTTCGCAGATCGCCCGCGCCATATCGACGTTGAACCCGGTGAGAGCCCCTTCCTCGTCGTAATAGTGGAAGGGCGGGTAATCGCTGTCAGTGACGAATCGGAGCCGTGCAAGACCTTTCAAGTCCGGCTTCGAGCGAGACACCCCGCCTTGCCAGAGGTCAGGGACGATTTCGTCCTTGGCCGCCCGTTGCGTTTTGGCGACTTCGCTCTGCGATGTCGGTTGCGCGGCGGCCAAAGCGAAGGCCGCTATTGAAAGTGCAATAGCAACACCGAAGGGCGCCGCAAGGCCAAAGACGCGGTGGGAGCGAGGCGTTTGCACAGCCACTTTTTACCGGGGCCGCGCGCCGTCCGCTAGGCGCGTGTTTCCACTATCGCACGTTGTATTATTGTCTTTGTATCTACTTTTACGGGAGCGCCAAATTAGTTGCCTCCCCTACGCGTTGGTGCTTTTCGATTTGGCGAGTGGCGCCATCGGGAAGCCCCCGGAAAGTGCGCTCGGCATTGTGTTGTGGACGATGGCCTCGATCAATTTATTCGCTGGCTATCTCGCGGGCCTTGGCATGGGCTTCTTCGCGGCGCGGAAGCGCGGCTACGCCTTCCTCATTCGCGAAATTCCGCTGATGCCGATCTATTGGCTCTTGGTCTCGGCGGCGGTCTACCGGGCGCTTGCGCAATTCATCACGGCGCCGTTCAAATGGGAAAAGACCGAGCACGGTCTCACCCGCCGACCCGTCGCACCGGCCTAACGAAGAAAAGGTCAGCCGCCGCGGCGATAGACTTCGCGCGTGGATTCGTCCTGCGCCCGGCGGGTGGCGGCATCGCGGCGGCGCCGGCGCCATAGCATCGTGCCATAGATCAAGGCTCCGGCAAGCAGCGCGACCCCGACCACGTCGAGGATCAGCCAGAGCCAACCACCGAGATCCATAATGCTCTCCATTGGCATTCCAAACAGGAATAACCCGTCAGGGCACGTATGGTTCGTTGAAGCGCAATTCCGAGTACTAGAGCGGCGCCGCGTAGATCTGTCCAAGCAGCGCGCGGGCAATCGTGGTGGCGGGATCTCGGCCGTCGGCGGCCGGCGCAAGGTTCGCCCATACGATCAGCGTCACCTTGTTCACCGGATCGCTGCCCATGAAGGTGTTGAAGCCCGGCAGTTCGCCCGTATGGCCGTACATCGGACCGAACTGTGCGATGCCGAGGCCGTAGAGCGCGCCTTGCGGATTGTCCGCGCTCGTTGGGCGCAGGCTCGCCATCCGAATCTTCTGCAAGTCCGGTTTGAGGATCTTGCCTGTGGTCATCGCTTCAACCCAGTCGGCCAGGTCGGGTGCAGTGGATATTCCAGCACCGGCCGCCCAGCCCCAGGACGGGTTCGCATCCGTCTGGTCATTCGGCTTCAGCGTGCCCTTTTTCGCCGCAAACTGCAGGTCGGGCGGAATGGCGTTGGTCGCCAGCGTGATCACGTTGTTGGTATACATGTAGCCGCGGGGGTGCGGCTCGGGAATAGCGTTCGAATCCTTCGCCGGAAGCAGCGTGCCGTCAAGCCCGAGCGGTCGGAACAACCGGTCCTTGAAGATCGTCTCAAGCGGCTTGCCGTCGATCTGTTCCGCGATCAAGCCGAGCAGCACGGTGTTGGTGTTGGAATATTGGTAGCCTTGACCGGGCGCGAAAGACGGCGGCAGGGGATAGGCGATGGCGAGGAGTTCGTCGGGCTGCCATATGCGCTGCGGTTCTTTGTCGAGCTTGTCGTTCAGCACGAACGTCGTCGAATAGTTGAACAGCCCGCTGCGCATGTTGAGCAGCTGCTCGATCGTGATGTTTTCGCCATTCGGCACGTCGGGTCGATATTTGGAGACCGGATCGTCGAGCGCGATCTTGCCCTCCTGCACCATTTGCAGGATTGCGCTGCCCGTCCAGGTCTTGGTGTTCGATCCGATGCGGATGTGGTCGTTGACCGTCACCGGCGTCGGGTCGTCGAGGCCGCGCTGGCCGTAGGTCACGGTGAACTCGCCTTCCGGAATACGGAGCAGCATCACTGCGCCCGGCACATTCATTTCGTCCGCAAGCCGGGCGATTGTCGCCTTGAGTGCCGGCACGTCGACCGGCTTTAACGCTGGCTCCGCCAACGTCGGCGTTGGAAAGCAGGACGTTGCGGCAAGCGCGACAATAACTGCGGCCAGATTAGTCCGCAGCACGAAAGGAACAGCTGGTTTCATTGGTCCCTCTTGTTTGATCCGGGCCACGAGGAGGTCCGCCCAATGTGAGAAAGTCGCAGGACAAGTTGACCTTGTCTTTGCGTCCACTGCGGGTACTCAAACTTAAAACATCTCATGAACAAAAGTTGGAACGCGTTCCAACTCTTGCCGAAAGTTATCCGACAACAGATGCTCTAGTAAGCCTTTGTTCTCGACTGGAAAGATGGAGCGGGTGAAGGGAATCGAACCCTCGACACGTAGCTTGGGAAGCTACTGCTCTACCACTGAGCTACA
>WUUC01173879.1_pt1 | contig 11403 bp, 11 predicted proteins | sample 6278441 | NCBI WGS metagenome assembly WUUC01 (sample SAMN13675441, study PRJNA597444) | soil metagenome | isolation source: soil | place: USA: Washington | collected 2017-10 | reverse complement strand
GACGACGGCGTGCTCGACGAAGTCCGTGAGCTCGGCCTGCTTGCGCCGGATCTCCTCCTCGGCGACCTTGCGGTCGGTCACATCCCGATAATACGTGGCGATCCCGCCGTCGGGGGTCGGGAAGGCGTCGAGCTCGAACCACCGGTCCCAGGGCTCGTAATAGTTTTCGATCCGGAGCGGCTTCCGCTCCTCCATCACCTGGTGGAAACCCAGGTAGATGGTGGTCCCGACGGCCGCCGGATAGACCTCCCAATGGTCCTGGCCGAGGAGGTCCTCGCGGCGTTGCCCGTTGATCCGCTCGGTGGCGGAGTTGACGTACGTGATTCGCCACTGCGCGTCGATGGAGACGAACCCGTCGGGGCAGCTCTCGAGAAGCGTCTCTGCCGAGAGGCTCGCCCAGGGCGGGAGGCCTGTCTCGCTGGTCTTGGGACTGCCCATGGACGGCAATCTACTTCAGAGTGCCGGAGAGTTCAACGCACGGCTCGCTTGGACCTCAACCAGCCTGAAGAACAAGAAAAGTCGCAATCCCTCCGTACTCATCAGGGCAGTTCCGACAGTTCGAGCGTCGAGCTTAGTGGGCGTATCGTGCTGAACAGTCGCAATCCCTCCGTACTCATCAGGGCAGTTCCGACTCATCAGTTGTTCGCCCCAGAGTTCAGGATGTTCAGAAAGTCGCAATCCCTCCGTACTCATCAGGGCAGTTCCGACGTGGAAGACCAGATTTCTCCCAGCACTAAGGGAAAGAAGTCGCAATCCCTCCGTACTCATCAGGGCAGTTCCGACGAGAGACCAGATGAGCGAGATGAGCGAAGCCCCGAAAGAAAGTCGCAATCCCTCCGTACTCATCAGGGCAGTTCCGACTGTCACCTCTCGAACCCATTGCCAGACTGAGACTTAAGCAGGCTGTTTTTGTAACCCCCTTCCAGTGGACTTCGTTCATCCCTGCTCCCCGAGATTTCCAGATCCTTGGGCGCCTTGAACTCTCTGATATGTCATGGCTTACGGGATCTTTGTAACCCCCCGGTCAAATTGGCACTTTCGACCTGGCATGCTCTTTGCCTGGTATGACTCTTGCCCATGAGCCACGAGCTTCCGCCCTCAACTCTAAAGACACAGGAGCCCTGTGTTTTGTTGGATGGCTGGGTGCACGATCGCATTTGAGCGAAGATTGACAGTTGCGGCAGCGTGTACAGAGATCTTCAATGTCCTTAGGCACCGCCCCTACCGCACCAAACCCCACGACCGCCCCCTCCCCTCCCCTGCCGTTGTCTCGATCGCCACGCCCACCGCCGCCAGACTCTCCAGAAGCTTCTCCGCCTGCTCCGCCTGGACGCCTTTGAACCGCCGCGGCACGTCCTCCGCCGTCGCCTCTCCGAGCTCCGCCAGAAGATCGCGCACGGCCACCACCCGGGCGGGGAGATCCTTTGGCCAGGGGAGCTTCGTGGCCTTCTTGCCCTTGGCTGCCTGAACCGGCTCCGGCGCTTCCAGTCCCGCCTCGACGAGAGACACTTGAGACGCAGCCTTGGTCCCTTCCGGGTTCTGAAACTCCGGCCGCAGCCAGCGCACGAGGCCCCGCTTCTCCTCTTCTGCGCGCTCATGGTTCAGGGCGACCAGGCGCTCGAGGATCTCCTCATCGGTCAGGGTTGGCGGCCAGCCGTAGGCCTCGAAGACCGCGGCATCGAGATCATCGTGGATCTGCTTCAGCACCGAGACCAGCCCTTGCTCGTGAATCTCCCGTTCCTTCTCAGTCAGCAGTTCGCCGCTGCGGAGCTTTTCGAGCACGTGGTACATCCCGGTGATCGTAAGCTTCGGGTGTAAGGCCTGCTGCCGCTTGCGGTGGGTGTCAAGGGCCTCGCCCAGGTCACGGATGTGCTGTTTCTGCTCTTCGGAGCAGGCAGGAAATGGGAAAGGGTCGAAGCAGAATGTCTTGCTGTAAACAGGATCGTTGCCAACCCCTAGATTACCACTCCCCCTGATTGCCCATACCGCATGTAGACGAGAGGAGAGAACTCCGAGGATCGACGCGTCTACCGCTCCAACGACAAACAGCTTGTGCTCGGGCTTGACATCGGACGGTAAGAAGACAAAAACCCGATGACGAGAGGTCTCTGGCGTTGCGATGTACCTAGACAGCCCCTTGATGGCAGCGCGTACCTGCTCATTACTGCGCCTGAAACGCCACCACTCAGCACGGAGGCGCGGGTCACGATTCTGCTGACGCCCTGGAAGGACTCTATCCCGTAGTCTTTGGTACACGAAAGGAGCTTCAGACAAGAGGCGCTTCTCTGACCATTCTGTGACATCAATAACGAAGACACCACGGCGATTTTCCATGACATCATTCCCGTGCATTAGAGGAGAGATCAGGCTGGCAGAGTTCGGCTCTTCCTTAAGCACCTGATCCCGTTCCTCTCGCTCTAGGAGGAAGCCGCGATGCCCAAGAATCAGTCCTGTACCAGCGACGGCAGAATTCGCGAGAAGAGGAACAACAGCCGTTGCGTTCACCCCAATCGTCAGATCGGGATGAATAGTCCCAGACTTAAGAGCCAACACGATTTCAGATTCACCTGACGACAGAATCTGCTCTGATACCAGCGAACCCAAGATCCCCACACCGCTCCCCGCTGCGCAGACTGTCATCGCGATTCGGACATCGGCTCCGTCAGAAGAATCTACCCACGGATGATCACGGATCGCAAAGACAAGATGGACAGGGTCCTTATCTTCGAGGGCCCGGCGAACAACCCGTCGATTCATGGCTTGGCGTATTGAATTCGTCGAGATCAGGCCAAACCGACGCACCTTGCGCAGTGCAACGAGCCTGGACGCGGCATACCACCAGTACATGACTAGATCACAGCCGTCAGGGACCTCCCCTTTGTAGGCAGCACGCAAAGCTGCAACGTAACCCTCGCCGAGGCGGTTCATTAAGTAAAGCTTACCGAGAAACGGAGGATTCCCAATGATGAAGTCTGCCGCCGGCCAATTCGCTCGCCGCGGATTTCTGTAGCGATAGACCTCCACAGTGGCCGTCTCGTCCGGAATCTCCTCATCCGTCAAGGGGGAAATCTTCATCTTTTCCCCATCCCACCGCGTCACCGGCTTTCCGCTCTCATCCAGGAGCAGCTCTTCGCGGTCATAGTCCAGCACTGCATCCCTACACTCGATATTGCCGTAGTCGCGAAGCACCGGCTGCGGCACCGTCAGCGCCCCGCCGGGCTGGCGGACTTGCCATTGCAGATAACCGATCCAGAGCACCAGCTCGGCGATCTCCTTCGCCCAGCGCTTGACCTCGATCCCCAAGAACTGCTCAGGCGTTACCCGGTAATCCCTCATCTCGAGATCAAGTTGCTTGTAGCCGAGCTCCGAGAGAAGCGTAAGGATCTCGCTCTCCAGGCGCTTGAAGAGATCGAGCGTCACGTAGAGGAAGTTTCCCGTACCGCACGCCGGATCAAGCACACGCGTCCTGCACAGCGTGCGGTGGAAGGTCAGGACGCGCTTCTGCGCCTCCTCCACCTTGCCTTGCTCCACGAGCTGCTGCACCTCGGCCCGCACCAGATCCCAATCGCCCCGCAGGGGCTCCTCGATCGTCGGCTTCACCAAGCGCTCGACATAGGCGCGCGGCGTGTAGTGCGCGCCGAGCCGGTGGCGCTCCTTGGGATTCAAGGCGCGCTCCAGAAGAGTGCCGAAAATCGAGGGATCCACCTGCGACCAATCGCTCTTTGCGGCCCAGAGGAGGAGGGTGAGTTGGTCCTTGGTGAGCACCAGCGCGTCGTGCGACGAGAACAACCCGCCGTTGAAGTGCAGGAGCTTGCCGGTCACGAAGTCGCCCCCCCTGTCCATCTCCCGCCAGAGCGAACCCACGCCGCCGGGGAACGAGGGAGGATTCGGCAACCACCAACTTTCCAGGTGATGTGAAAACTCCTTGTTCTGCAGCAGGCCCACATCCTCTGCGAACATCGTGAACAGGCAGCGCATCAGAAAGGTCGCCACTCGCTCCGAGTCGTGCCCCGCCGCTTCCAAAGTTCGAGCCAGCAACGCGATCTGCTCCGCGATATCCCGCGTAACCGCGGCTGTCCGCTTGGATGGATCGAGGGAATGCGGGTCAGTCCAAATGGCACGCAGCAGATCCACGTGCTGGGCGAGATCGTGCAGGAAGATGCGCCTGCGGTGGCCGTCGGGGAAGGCGCGATAGGCGCCCGTGCCGTCGAAGGAGGCGTAGACGTCGAAGCAGTAGCCGATGTCGCAGACGATCAGGAAGGGCGGTGGATCATCCAGGAACGCCGCATAGCCCAGAGCTTGGCCGTGGGCGGCGCTCATCAGCTGGTTCCACGCCGGGGTGTCTCGCCGCTTCGGTCCCGTGGCGGCCCCTTGCTTGGCTTCCAGCAGGAGGCTCCCGTGCTTGTAGAGATCGACGAAACCAGTCGAGGTATTGCCCGCCCGGGTGATCGGCACAGCCTTCTCGAAGATATAGAGGTCCCGAGCCGGATCTCCGGTCTTCGGATGGGGGCGTTCGACGCCCAGCACGTCGCAGAGCTCGTTGAGAAAGGAGTCTTTGTTGGCGCGCTCCGCGTCACCGCTCGCCGCCCAGCGGGCAATAAACTCGTTGAGGTTCATAAGTGGCTGAAGTCTAGCGCACTGCTCCAGGGCAACGCAGCTCTCTCCCTCACAGAATCGGCAACTCCCCCGTCGAAATCGGCGCCCCCAGCGTCCCATCCTCCTCACACGGCACCAGCCAGCCCGGCTTCCAGGCATGCATCCGCGGGCGGAGCACGGCGCGGTCTTCGGCCGGGTACTGATCCAGACAGGCTCGCAGGGCGGTCTTGTGGGCGCGGCAGCGCGCGACCAGGGTCTCCTCGGAATCCGGTGTGAAGGCGATCACGGGATGGAAGGCACCTTGCGCCGGATAGCCGAGGATCGCGTGATGGATGACCTCCCAGCCGAGGTAATCCTGAAACAGCCTCGGCTTGATCTCCTGATCGATCGCCTGAATCTCTGCTTGCGACTCGGACCGCAGTTTCAGGAGCCGCTCGTAGGTGCGGTCCCATGAAACCTTGATGGCCCGCATCTGGGTCAGGCCGGCCACCGATGTCCTGGTGTCGAACAGGGTCGCCTTCAACATCCTCAGGATCCCCTCTCGCTGGTGCTCCGGATAATGGCGCCGAAACACGTAGTCGAAGCTGAGTTGGGACCGGAGGGTGTCCTTGAAGTCCTCGCGCGCGACGGCGCGGGTCAGGCAGAGGTCGAACAGGTCGAGAGCCTCCGGACTGGCCTTCTGGCGGAGCTCACCCACGCGGCTCCGGAGCTTTTCGGGCTGGAGGTCCGGAGCTCGCTCGAGCTCTTCCCAGGCCCTCCCCTTGAGACGGCTCCCGGCGACCACGGGTTCGAGACCCCCAGGAACGGTGTATGCGGGGATCCGGGGGATCTTGACCCCGATCGCGTCGAGAACTGCGAGCGGCGTCATCTCGAAGTCGGGGACGCTCCCTGCCGGTGTCAGGCGGGATCGCTCCAACGAGGCGCGGAAGGTCCCGAGAGTGGCAGCCTGTCCCGGATCGCAGAGAAGACGGAACAGACGGCTGTCCAGGAGATAGCGGAGTTGGACCTTTCGACGGTTCGGCTGACCATGGAAGATCATCCGGGCCACGTCGATCGGGTCCTCTGGGAGCAGAGGGGGAAAGGTCAAGATGGGACCATTGTATCCGCTGCCTGAAGGCTTGCGAAGCTCCCGCAACCCTTGCCGACGCCTTACAAGCCTTCCCGGATCGTCCGCAAGAGTTTCCCTCCTCTCGGCAAGCCTTGCGGACGGCTCGCAAGGCTTGCCGACGCCGGGCAAGCCTTTCCTTGCCGCGCGCAAGCCTTGCCGAACGCTCGCAAGCCTTGCCGGACGCGCGCAAGGCTTCCGGAGCGCAGGATGCCAGGACATGGTTGGTGCAGAATTCCGGTGCCTCCTACCGGCCCAACGGGCCGGCAGACCCTAGCCCAGGGCTGAGGCCGCAGGCCGATGCCCTGGGTGGAAAGGCCATCCACACCCGCGGCCTGAAGGGCCGCGAGAGCTTCTACCGGTCGGCGGCTCAGCTTCAGCTTCTCGCGGCCTGTCAGGCCGCAGGACCGCGGGGACCTGTTGACCCAGGGCATCAGCCCGCGGCCTCAGCCCTGGGCTAAGGTCTGCCGGCCCGTTAGGCCGGAGGCTGCTTCTATTTTGTGAGACGGGCTCTTAGGAGGCGGAGTGGCCGGAGGGAGAAAGCAAAAGGGAGACGTGTGGCCAGCACGTCTCCCCAGAGATTCAGGATATGGCTCGAGCGGTCAGATCAGGTCGCCAGATCTCCCTCACCGGTCGCGCGCGCCTCCGGCGGCTTCTTCTCGGTCTTGGTCCGCGGCCGCCGGCGCAGAGGCTTCAGCCGGAACTCGACCAGCTTCTCGCTACGGTACCCGTAGGTCGACTTGACGCCAGCCTTGATGCGGATGGCCAGGTCGTTCGCTTCCGCCTTCAGTGCGTCCAGATCGCGCGTCGCCTGCTGGTTCTCCGCCTGGACGGTTGCCTGGCGGATGCTTGCCTCCGTGAGCAGCGGCAGCAGCGTCTCCAACCTTGACGCGAATCCACTGAGGCCCTGCAGCTCGGTCGCGTTGTTCTTCACGACTACCGTCAGATGCTCCCACTCCCGTCTCTGATCTCCGAATGTCGCGGGCATGGTCTTCTCCTCGATGCGGACCGGCGTCAGCCGATCTCCTGGGCGAAGGCGATGGTCTTGCCGGCGAGGATCTGCTCGCCGCGGCGGCCGGGGAGGGCGGTCAGCACCACGGTCACCCGGTTGCCGGCCACATGGATGTTCACCGGCTGTCTCCACTCGGTCGCGTGGTTCGCCACGTACGAGGCGTACGCGGCCGCCACCCGGCCGTTCGGGAACCGCCGCATCCGGTCGATCCCCGCGCGGTCCAGAGTCGAGCGCCAGCCGCGCAGCTTCTTCACGGCCAGCTCCACCCGCTCGGAGCGGAGCCGCGACTCCGCCACGATGATGTCGTCCGGCCGCGGCGGCCGCCGCTTCTTCACCTGAGCCTTCTCCACCTGCTTCACCGTCTCCTGCGTCGCGTCCGGCATCGTGTCCTGCTTGATCTGCGTGTGCATTTTCAGCTTCCTTTTCTCTGCCAGCGCCTCCATGGCGCCGACGGAGAGCAGTGTAGGGGCACACAACGCAGGATCAGAAACATCCTGGTGTCTATAGTGCATTTACGGAACACGTAGGCCATTCCATGCGGGTTTGCAGCCAGATCCTGGCCACGTTTGTGGACACAGGCCAGATCCCAAATCCGGGTCGTGGCACGTCACAGGATCTTTCTGCGTGGAGGCTCCTCGTGTAGACTAGGGATCATGACGAACGATGAAATTCGCCGGTGCACCAAAATGCTGGAGTCTGTAGTCCGGATGTCGGGGATGTCCGCCCGACAGCTCGAGGAGAGGCTGGACTATGGCGCGGGAACGGTGACCCGCCTGTTCAGCGGCAAGATCGAGCTCAAGCTGCGACACATCCTTCTCATCCTGGAGGAGGTCGGCATTCCGCCGTCGCAGTTCTTCCGCGAAGCGTTCCCCGATGACGGCGACCGGCCCCGGAGCGATCCGGAGATGGCCAGCCGTCTGATCAACCTTCTGGAGAACCATGTCCAGAAGAAGCCACCTGCCAGGCCTGCGGTGCCGGAGGGCGGCGTCACGGATGCGGATCTCGACAAGCGCATCATGGAAGCCCTCAGCCGGTATGGCATCGTCCCCAACGCCAGCACCATCAGCAACAAGAGGAAGCGGTAGAAGGTCCTCAACCCCCGCTCTCCGGTGAGCGGGGGAACTTTGCGCAGCCTGGGGCTGGAAACCCCAGGCTACGCGCTCAGTCCGGGGCTACGTTCCCACCGCCTCAGCAAACTGGCCTCGTCGTCTCTCCTGCCCCGGGTTGAACCCGGGGCTACATGCCCTTGCCCCGTGAACGGGGCCGCCTACGGCTTGCGCGGCTTCTGGCGCTCCAGCTCTTCGAGGAGCGCGGCGGTGAGCTTGAGCTTGTCGTGCAGGATGTCGTTGGACACGTAGTCGGATTCCGCCCACTGGCGGTAGACGATCAGGCTCGCGGCGGCTTCCCGCGCGATCCGCAAGGCACGGAAGGAGGCGATCAGCTCCTTGGCGAGTAGGCTCGTCTCCTCCCGCCGTCCCTGCTTGGCCCAGAGCATCGCCAAGTCCAATGAGACCAGCGCGGAGTCGTAATGCTGCCGGAGCTTTTTGAATTGCTTCCGCACGAACTGGAAGTGCTCTTCTGCCACGGCTCCATCCCCCAGCCCTGAGTAGATCTTCCCTTCCAGCCAGCGGAGCCGCAGGATGTTCAGGCGGTCGCCCTCCTGCTCGAACAGTGGACGAATGTGCCAGAGCAGCGTCCGAGCCTTCCGATACCGCTCCGCCTCGATCAAGTTGAAGACGAGAGCATGCAGCCCCAACACCTTCATCTTCGGATCTCGATCAAGGTCGATCCGGAGCAGCCCCTCGCAGACTAGGAGGATTCCCTCTTCGGGTCGTCCGTCGTGCCCAGCAAAGCTTCCCTCACTTATGAGAGCACGGCCGACTAGATGTTCTTCTCCCTTCTCCTGGTACACGAACTGGAGAGCCGATAAGAACTCACAGGCTTCGGCAAAACGCCCTTGGTCCGAGTAGAGAGAAGCCATGAAGTCAGTGATTCGTGCCGTAAGCCGCAGATCCCGACTCCCTTGCCGAACCCACAAAACTGCCTGCTCAAGAGCTTCTTCAGCGGCTGCAAAATCGTCGCTAACCCGATAAGCGTTGCCGAGCTCAGCCCAAGCACGCGCCTTTGTGTCGGCCACAACGGCCTCTCCGTAGACCCGAGGATCCAAATGGCCAGCACTCTCGCAAGCCAATTTAGCGAGCTCAACCATTTGGTCTGGATCGCGGTAACGCACAGCGAAGCTCTCCGCAAGCAACAACTCAATCGCCGTACCCAGATTTAGCTGGATGACAGAAGCGGGGACCTCCGTCTCGCCTGTATTTTCTTGACCAAGTTCCTGGCCAAGTTGCAGTCGGCATTCCTCACATGTAGTCAAGTGACGCATGGCTCTTCTGAGCTCTGAGCCAGAAAGACTGCCTGCCAGAAGCTGCTCCTTCTCCGAGGACAGCAGATGCTCGCTCACCCAGCCTCCTTAAGGACTACTTTAAAGACGAACGATCGCTTAGGTATTGTCTCACAGGAAGAAGGCATCAAAAGCCCCTCTGCCGACGGAAGCAGCCAGAGGGACTCGGCCTTTCATGCTTACTCCCCGCAGATCATTCCACCGTTCGGGTCAATGGTGCACCTGTGGTCGCTCTCGATTGAGACTCCGGAATTGGGGCAGCCGTTTGGGTCGATAGTGCACCGGTGATCCGTCTCCATCCCCTCCCCTCCCCCAAAGATGCTCGTGACCCAGTCCCAAATTTGCTCAAGGACGGTACTTCCTTCAAGGGCTGGCGTTCCGGAGGGGGCCGCCGCGTGGGCCGGGGCGGCGGTGAGGATGACGAGAGCCAGGAGCAGAGCGGCAGCGGCAGAGCGGACGACGTTCCAAGACATTGGACTCCTCCAAGCCACGGGTCGGACGGCCCAGGATGGGACACGCCGCCCGCGGTGATCGACATGATTCCAGCCTGCCTAGTCTCCGGAATCCGCGAGAAAAAAGCACGCCCCCTACATTCTGCCATTCAGAGCCGCGAATACTGTGCGCTATCGATGCTTCGGATTCCCCTTCGTCAGACGTTGACTTTTCGTTTTCTGCGCTGCACAATTCGCGGCACCATGTCGATCAACGTACGCAGGACACGATCCAGGCGTCCCAATCCCAAACTGAGTCTTCAGATCGGGCACCGTATTCAGCAGCTTCGTGAAGAAAAGGGCTGGAACCAGAGGCAGTTGGCTGCACATCTGGGCATCTCGAAGAGCTCACTGTCCAATTACGAGAGTGGAGACAGGGAAATCACGCTTCCTACGCTGTTGCGTACAGCGCATATCTTCGACATTCCCGTTGATTTCCTGCTTCCCGGCACGGGAAGCGAGCCGCTCGACCACGAGTTGTATGGACGGCTGCGGCGCGTGCTGGCACTCCAGGATCGCGGCAAGTCGGTTTTGATCCTCGACACGCTCCTCAGCATGTGTGGCTTCCTGCAGGCGAGCCGGCCGGAAGCGGTCCGATCCGGGGAGGGGCGATGAAGAAGGAACGGAACGTGCAAGAAGAAATCCGGCAGGCCACTGGTGACCTGGACGCGGTACGGGTCCGTGTTCAGGAGATCGCCAACGAGATTCCGGAGCCCTCCGAGGAGGTTCTGGAGCACCGGGCGCCACGTACTTTGGCAGCGGAATTGAAGGGTGGTCTCCAGATCGTGGCGAGCGATCTTGGAGAAGCAGTAAATTCTCTGGAGAGATTGGGTGGAATCGGAGACTTTCGGGTGTAGACTAGGAGATGAGGAAGAACTTGGGCGAGGCGCGTGGGTCAGAGTTCTTCTTCTCTGGGTGCGGTCTTCGGCCCAGATGACGCGCATGGACAGACCTTTCGATATGTTAGACACGCTGGCACCGGCCAGCCGCTCCGCGAACCCCCCTGGCAACCCCGGGTCGGATCTCATGCTCGCCGCTCTTGTTCGAGGCGGCGGGCTTCAGGCGTGACGTGGCTTCTGGCTTCAAATTTTTCAACACCGGATGGATTGGCTGCCGTTTCGCCGAGACACCGACCATTCCACCGTCTGACATCACGCCCCTGGGGGTTGTGGGATCGGACAATGGCAAACGAGGAGGAGTCCCACAATGGGCAAGAAGTTGTACGTAGGAAACCTGTCCTACAGCGTCCGTGACAGTGACCTGGAAGATCTTTTCGCGGCCCATGGCTCTGTGCAGTCCGCACAGGTGATCATGGAGCGCGACACGGGCCGTTCCAAGGGGTTCGGTTTCGTGGAGATGAGCAACGACCAGGAGGCGCAAGACGCGATCTCCGCTCTCAATGGCCGGGAGCTCGAGGGCCGTACGTTGACGGTCAACGAGGCTCGTCCGAAGGAAGAGGGCGGCGGCCGCGGTGGTAAGGGTGGCGGCGGTGGCTACGGTGGCGGCGGCGGCGGCCGGAGCGGCGGCGGCGGCGGCTTCGGTGGCGGCGGCGGCGGCCGGGGCGGCGGCGGCGGCGGCGGCTACGGTGGTGGTGGCGGCGGCGGTCGCCGGTACTAGTACCGGACTCAATACCACGTCAGACGACCAAAAGGGCGCAGCTTGCTGCGCCCTTTTGCTTTTTTTGCCAATCCGCCTCCCAGGCCCTCCCCCGCCCAACCCTCACCCCCTGGCCCCATATGCGTTAACTTTTCCTCGTGTAGGGGCGGGTTTGGGCGTGCGGTCGGGTGGGGAACCCGCC
>WUUC01061958.1_pt1 | contig 11404 bp, 14 predicted proteins | sample 6278441 | NCBI WGS metagenome assembly WUUC01 (sample SAMN13675441, study PRJNA597444) | soil metagenome | isolation source: soil | place: USA: Washington | collected 2017-10 | reverse complement strand
TAATGAAAGTGAGAAGAGATCCAGGCCGGAAGTTTTTCTCCACCCGATGAGCAAGTGGCATTTATATTCTGAATTTAAGAATGGACTAAACTCCGGTGGAAGAATAGAGTTTGTATGGCTCTTTGGTATCATCGGCGCTTTTGTGTTGCTGTTGGCGTGTATCAATTTCATGAACCTGAGCACGGCACGATCGGAAAAGCGCGCAAAGGAAGTAGGCATTCGCAAATCAATCGGCTCCGCGCGGTCCCAGTTGATCGGTCAGTTCTTTAGCGAAGCACTGCTGGTAACATTGGTGGCATTTGTCATATCGTTGCTGTTGGTACAGCTAACGCTGCCGTTCTTCAACCAGGTTGCGGATAAAAAGCTCACACTGCTTTGGCAAAACCCGGTGTTTTGGATGGCTGGAATCGGATTCAGCGTTCTCACGGGGATTATCGCAGGCAGTTATCCTGCTCTGTATCTTTCATCATTCCGGCCGGTAAAGGTTTTGAAAGGAACTTATCGTGCAGGTAAAAACGCTTCGCTTCCGCGCAAGGTGTTGGTCGTATTGCAATCCTCCGTATCCGTTATCCTGATCATCGGCACGATCATCGTGTTCAAGCAGATCGACTTTGCTAAAAACCGTCCGATCGGTTACGACAGGAACGGGTTGATCAATATTCCCATGGTTACGGCCGACATTCACGACCACTTCGATGCAGTACGCAATGAACTGATCGGCTCAGGGGCAATTTTGGACATGGCCGAATCGGGTAGCCCTCTTACACAAGTGTGGGCTGCGAACGGCGGATTCACCTGGCGGGGAAAAGATCCGGCGCTCGCCGTTAACTTCCCGAACAATAGTATCACGTACGAATACGGTAAAACCGTGGGATGGACATTTAAGGAAGGCCGCGACTTTTCCCGGGATTTCGGTACGGATTCACTGGCATTTGTGATCAACGAGGCCGCAGCAAAGTTTTTAGGCTTTGAAAATGCGGCAGGCGAGGAGCTCCGGTGGAACGATAAACCATATACGATCATTGGCGTGATCAAGGATATGATCATCGAATCGCCTTACGCGGTAATACGCCCACAGCTTTTTCACATCGACAATAGTCGTGGCAACGTTGCGATACTGAAGCTTAGCCCTGAAAGGAGTCCGCAGGAATCGTTGGACAAAATAAAAGAAGTACTTGCGAAGTACAATCCCACTTCGCCATTTGAATACAAGTTTGTAGATGAAGATTATGCCCGCAAGTTTGAGGGCGAAGAGCGGATCGGCAAGCTGGCTGGCTACTTTGCGATATTGGCCATCTTCATCAGCTCCCTCGGCATTTTCGGGCTCGCCAGTTTTGTAGCCGAACAGCGCACAAAGGAAATTGGTGTACGCAAAGTGCTGGGCGCTTCCGTACTCAATCTTTGGGCGATGCTTTCGAAGGATTTTGTGGTGCTGGTCACCATCTCGCTTTTCATTGCAACGCCTGCAGCCTGGTATTTCCTGAGCAACTGGCTTACAAAATATGAGTACCGGACGGAGATAGCCTGGTGGATCTTTGCTGCTGCAGGCGCAGGGGCATTGTTACTGACGCTGGCTACGGTAAGCTATCAATCTATCAAAGCTGCGTTGGCGAACCCCGTGGGTTCATTGAGAAGCGAGTAACATAACTCCTTCCGGGTCACTTGTTAGAAAGTAGCGACCCTCATCTGAGCAACAGGGTCTGGTTCGTTCTTTGCATCGTGCTGTCCAACGCTGTTAAGCTCGATCTTGCACGCGATAATTACCTCATCGCCTATTAGAAATCCACCTGCTTCCATCGCCTCAGTCCAGCGAAGTCTCCAGTCTTCGCGCGTGATCCTGCCTGTAATTGTAAGGCACGCGGTTTCATTCCCCAGGGAATCCATTGCCGCACCGCCCAAGTGCATATCGAGCTTTATGTTTTTGGTTACATCGACGATCGTCAGGTTTCCGCGAAGCTCCATTGTATTACCCGCCGCTGTTCGTGAGATGGACGTGGATGTGAACGTGATCTGTTTGTGTTTATCTGTATATAGAAAGTCAGAGCTTCTTAAGTGCGAATCACGTTTCAAATCACCTGTATCAATCGATTCGCTCTGGATAGTCAGACTAATGTCGGCGGTTGAGAAATCGCTCCCATTGGTCGATACATTGGCGGAGAATTGCCTGAACTGTCCTTTTACATGAGATATCATAAGATGCCTCACTTTGAATGAAATGTCGCTCTGCACTGGATCGACTGTCCATTTGATCACTTCTCCGTCTCTGTTTATCTTCATGTGGTAGGATGATGTTAATTACAAATATCCTTCACATCGAGTCAGGAAGTATTACACAATTCACATATGTGCTTAAAGGTCCTCGAGATTGCCTTTTCGTTTTTGCTTTAATTGTTTGAAAAAGGAAGGCGAAAGACCGGTTACCTTCTTGAACTGATTGGAAAGGTGGGCTACGCTGCTGTAATGAAGCTTGTATGAGATCTCGGTCAGGTTCAGCTCGTCATATAACAGCAATTCCTTGACACGCTCTATTTTATTGACAATAATGAACTGTTGAATGGTGACACCTTTCACTTCAGAAAAAATATTTGACAGATAAGTGTAGTCGTAACCCAGCTTCTCGCTGAGAAAGTCGGAATAGTTCACTTTGGGAAGCTCATCCGAATAGTGGATCATCTCGGTGATAACATTCTTGATCCGTTCGATCAGGATACTCCGTTTGTCGTCCAGCAATTCCAGGCCGGAGAGGAGGAGTTCGGCTTTGAGGGCCTCATGCTGTTCCCCGGTTATTCCATCGAGGACTTCTACCATTCCCAGCTCGACGGCAGTGTGTCGTAACCCAAGTTGTCCAAGCGCCTCCTTCACGATCAATTTGCATCGTAAACTGACCATAAACTTCACGTACAACTTGGTTCCAGGCATCTTTTATGAAATTCGCTTATGCGACGATCTCCGGAGGTGCTTCAGTCCGGTGGATTACCGTAATATACCACTAAATCGACTCATAACGCCCGTACTTAACGCTTGGAATGTGCAGCCGGGCAGGACTAAATGCGTGATTCATGTAACAATCCATGTTTCTCGCGTAAGGCAACAACTGTGTTTCCTTTGCACCTTTAGTATTATATCCACAGACAAATGCCAAATCCAATCAACGACGACAATATCTATCCCGTAGGCACGGTCGTCTATGCGAGAGTACAGCCTGATCTGAAGCTTGTTATCGAGCAATATATGCAGCGAGTGTATTTTTGTGGCGTATTCATGCAGCCGGGATCGAAGCAGATCCCCTATTTCGAAAGAGAGCTCATTCCGCCGGTCCCAGGCAATCAACAAGTGAAGAAATAATATTTACACCCCTGTTCGGAACAAGACCAGTGCTGCAAAGTGCTGGTCTTTCCATTAGATATATGTCGCGGCTTCGGTTAAACAACCTCTTCGTATCCACTTTTGATGATGGTCGAAATAAGTTTGAACCTTGTGGCCGATTTAAAGGTGTGGCGGTAGTGCGCGGGAACGATAATCGCCTGACCTTTCCAAAGAGGGAAAGTTTTCTGCGCGATTTTTACTTCCAATTCCCCGTCCACAACCTGCACGAAAGACTCAAACTGGTAGATCTTTTCACCGATGCCTTCGCCCGTGTCGGAAGCGATCGCCAAAATGCTGCCCGTTGGCCGTTTAACGATCACGCGAGTAACGACTGAACCTGGAACATACTCCAGGACGGCTGATAAAACATAAACAACCGATCGATCTATTTCTGACTGTTCCATGGCTGCAGCTGTAATTTTGACTTGATTCATGACGTGCTAAGAAAGGGGCAAGTTGACCCCTATATCCTGCACATTCTTACATCGCCTGTCGTTCGCGTTACATAAATCACTGGTTCCATTCTCGCAATAATCAGTGAAGAGTATAATAGTGTTCGAACGTTATGCAACACATCGCAGCCTTTCTATGGCCACCTTGCATCAGAAATAACAATAGATCATCAATAACATGAAAAGGCTCCTGTACATATTTTACATCCTGGTAATGACATCAATTTTCACTGCAGCTGCCATGACAGCATTCCCGCTATAAAGAGGCCTTTACCTTACCGGGGCGACCCGGTACAAGAGAAACAATTAATCTCCCATCGATTTTATGAAAACTGTCATCGTATCCGCATTTCTCCTTCTCTCCTTCGGCCCGGTATATTCGATAGCACCGGCGAACCCCGCCGCTGTCACAGCAACCAACCCGGCAGAAGCTGCAGAGGCGGCAGGGCTTATGGCTCGATTGGACGAGATCAATACCATGGACAAAACCAACATGACGTCGTCCGAAAAGAAAGCGTTGCGGAAAGAAGTACGAGCAACAAAGAAAAGAATGAGTGAGATCGGCGGCGGGGTTTACCTCTCAGTTGGCGCACTGATCATCATCGTGCTGCTCTTGATAATCCTTCTTTAATCAAAAAACGTAACGACAGTTAAATACAACCTCATGAAAAAAACAGGAATCGTATTACTCATAATCGGACTCATCATTACCGGTTTTTCCGGATTCAGTTTTATTACGCGTGAGAAAGTCATCGACATCGGCAGCGTGGAAGTCACTGCCAATAAAAAGAACCGCATCGAATGGCCGCCGATCCTCGGACTGATAATCATGGCTGTAGGTGGCGGAGTTTTCATCGCGGGTACGCGCCAGAAATAGTTAGTATGACCGTAATCTCAATGCAAGCTGACCCTTCCCATAATGGCCCATCAATAGTGAATCAGTGATGTATGTAACAAGCGACGCGCGTAACGTAATGACTCCAGTCGCCTTCCGCTCTAGATTTGCTCTTAGTAATTCGACGAAAGTCAAAATATCAAATCAATAACCCAATCCACATTATGAAAATTATTAAAAACGTGCTCCTGTTGTCTGCCGCTCTTTTGATCGTCCAGGCTTGCGGCACGAAATCCGCTGAGAGTGAAAAGGCGGTGGTCAAGGCGGAAGAGCCAGCTAAGGTCACGAAGATGTCAGCGGAAGAAGACAAAAAGCAGAAACGGGAGAAACTAGAACAATTAACCCGCGAGCGTGTGGAAAAACGGAAGGCTCAACGTGATGAAGTGGCAGTAAAAACGCTTACGTTCAAGGGAGAAGACGGAGAAGTCATCTATAATAAAGCGGAAGTCGACCCGAGCTATATCGGTGGTAACGAAGCGATGATGAAGTACCTGCGCGATAACATCAAATTTCCAAAAGAAGCGGAAGAAAAAGGGATCGAAGGCACTGTGTTCGTTGACTTTGTAGTCGGCAAGAACGGAGTCGTCCGGATGGTGGAAATTAGCGACGCAACAAGCGAAGAGGCTAATCAGGCGTTCCGTACTGAAGCACACCGCGTGGTTTCCTCAATGCCTAAATGGGCGGCCGGCCGTCAGCACGATAAAGCAGTAAGTGTAAGGTTTAGTATACCGATCACATTCCAGGTTATTTAAAGTGGCTTTTATTTAATCAAAGGCGGCCCCAAAAGGTCGCCTTTTTTTTGTTCAGCTTTTTCTTTTCACCATCTCCTTGATCCAAATAGGTGCGAAAGGAGATGTGCATCCTTTCGAAACAGGATAATCACGATAAATGCCCAGCGCCTCACCAATGCTTACAGCGCGCTTCCGATGAGCTGGAAAATTAATTCCAATTTGTGCCAATGTCGTGTTCATCGTCCATTGCACCTCTGCCGGCGCCGAAGGCATTTCTGACTCAATGCGATCGAGAAGCCTGGTAAGATCGAGACCTTCCGGTTCACGCGCCACCTTGCCGCCTGTAAGACTCCAGCCGGCCCTGGCCGCCCACCGGTTCCTGGAGTCCATCCACTTCTCACGAAGAGTCTCCCGTTGCGGATGATCCTTTACAACGTAGGAGTTAACCCAATCGGCTTCCTGTACAAATGCAATTGACTTTACCATTTCATCCAATTCCTTCGCCGATAATTTCTTTGGCTGAATGATCAGCGTTGCCAGCAACCGTGCCTCTAGATTTTCAGTTTTCCAGAGCTCCAGGGCCAGGGCGTGGTCTGTCTTTATTTTTGTTCGCCACTCTCCGGATGTCCCCAAGCTGTACACCAAACTGATTCTTACCGGCGCCGTTCTTTGCGTTGCGGGCAAACACCACTTCGTTAGTCAGAGCTTTAAGTGCTGAGAGAGCTTCCTTTACCGTCATAATGCTATCGTTACATTTTCCCGCATTTTTGGGGATCTAATCTCCGAATCTTTCGTACGCTTACCAACTGTTAATGTTTGTTAATCCATCCTACGACACCGTTTTTCCACGAACTTAGTGCCTCTATGACCAAACGGATTGACCGCAGAACTTTTCTCAAGATAACCTCCCTCGCTTCGGGCGGCCTGATGGTCTCTTTCGCGATGCCTGTTCGTGCCGGCAATTCGATACAGGGTGTCAAGGAGACGGAAGTCGTCATAAATCCTATCCTCACCATTGGCGCCGACAACTCGATCACAATTGTCATCTCCAAAGTCGAAATGGGGCAGGGTATCAACACCACGTTGCCAATGCTCGTTGCCGAAGAGCTCGATTGTGAATGGACGAATATTAAGGTTGTTCACGCAGGGCCTGGAGGAAAAGGTGATTTCAACAATACACCCCCTGGTACTTTTACGGGCGGCTCGGAAACAACAAGTGGTGAGTTCGACAAATACAGGCGTGCGGGCGCAACAGCACGAACAATGCTCGTACAGGCTGCAGCCCGGAAACTGAACGTACCTGTAACAGACTGTAAAACCAAAGACGGTTATGTGATTGCGGGAACGCGGCAGATAGCTTACGGAGAGCTCGCACAAGCAGCGTCCGCCCTGACTGTTCCCGAAGTGAAGTTGCGCGATCCTTCGCAGTGGCGATTAATAGGTAAGAGCCGGGGCAGGATAGATATCAAAGAGAAAGTAAACGGAACGACACTATACGGTATCGACATCATGTTTCCCGGTTTGCTCACAGCGGTTGTGTATCACCCGCCGGTCTTCGGCGCAAAAGTGAAATCGATCGACGACCGTGTAGCCAGAAGTATACCCGGTGTTGTCGAGGTCATAGAGATACCATCAGGTGTGGCCGTAATAGCCAATCACTTCTGGGCGGCAAAAACAGGACGAGATCAATTAAAGATAGAGTGGGACTACTCATCGGGCGATTTACTCGACAGTAACACGCAATATGAAGAGTACAAAAAGCTCGCGACCGAAAAAGGAGCAACCGTCTTTGAGAAAGGTGATGTTGATGCTGCTCTGAAGAATTCCGCGAAAACGGTTGAAGCAGAATTTGTGTTTCCATATCTGGCACATGCGCCCATGGAGCCATTGAACTGCACCGTAAAAATTACAGAAAACGGATGCGAGGTCTGGGCCTCCACTCAATCACCCATTCTTCACCAGGTAGAAATTGCCACATTCCTCGACTTGCCACCGGAGAACGTAAGACTTCACACTCCTGCAATGGGAGGAAGTTTTGGACGTCGTGGATCTTTTAGCGGCGACTGGCTGATGGAAGGTGTACACATCGCGAAGAAAAGTGGAAAGGCGATAAAACTGATCTGGACACGGGAAGACGATATCACTGGCGGATTCTACCGGCCGGTGTACGTTCATAAAGTAAGTGTTGGTGTCGACCGCTCCGGATATCCTTTGGCGTGGAGACACAACATCGTTGGCCAGTCTCTTTTTGTAAACACCACGTTGGAGTCATTGATTGTTTCCAATGGAATTGATTATAGCTGCGTGACCGATGGAGCGCCGTATGCAAATTCACTCAGTGATTTCAGGTTTGAATTAACAACTACGACCAATAAAGTTCCGGTCCTTCCATGGAGATCCGTGGGAAACACGCATACCGCTTTTGTCATGGAAACAATGATCGATCAACTGGCAACTCAGGCGTCGATCGATCCGGTAGAGTATCGTAAGCGGTTTTATGAAAAGTCGCCAGGACACAAGGCAGTGCTTGATCTCGTGGTGGAGAAGTCGAAATGGACAACCAAGCTGGCGAAGGACAGGTATCGGGGCATCGCCGTTCATGCAGCCATGGGAAGCTATGTGGCGCAAGTGGTTGAGATAGCGCTCATCAATGGTAAGATAAAGGTTGTGCGTGTAGTTTGTGCGATAGATTGTGGTCTTGCCGTGAATCCGGAAGGCGTACGGGCGCAGATCGAAGGAGGAATTGTTTATGGACTCACCGCTGCAATCCATGGAGAAATTACCTTTGAAGAAGGTCGTGTAAAGCAAAAGAATTTCAACGACTACAAGATGGTGCGCATGAATCAGTCACCAGAGATGGAAGTCCACATCGTGAATAGCAGTGCGAAGATGGGTGGCGCCGGTGAGCCGGGCGTTCCTCCGATAGCTCCTGCCCTCGCCAACGCGATCTTTGCAGCAACCGGGCAAAGATCTCACAAACTACCGTTGCGTATTGAAGGGTTTTCTTTTTGAGAACCGGCCGGGCCTCCTCATACTCATCACTACATGTGAATAATGTAACAACCCATTTGGGCCCTCTTTTTTTGAAGGGTCTGCGATGCCGGGTTGAACAATGAGTCAGATATGGAACTCTTTTCGGATGCGTGTACAATAACGCGACATTCAGCCACCGACATTTGTCTTACTAATACAAAAACAAATGATGAAAAAATCCTGACTTCGCTAGTTGTCTTCATTTCAATCACCTGCACAGGTTTTGCGCAGGACGATGGAAAAGACCTTCGAGAGACACCTGTCTTTGGCCTGAAAATCGGCGCCAATATGTCCAACGTGTATGATTCAAAAGGAGGGGAATTTGACGCCGATGCGAAGGTCGGTCTTGCAACCGGCGCGTTCGTCTCCATTCCTTTCGGGAGATCCGTGGGCTTCCAGGGAGAAATGCTATTCTCACAAAAAGGTTTCAGAGGCAACGGAACGATGTTTGGTACACCTTACGAGGTCACGCGCACCCCCAATTATCTCGACCTGCCTTTATTGTTAGCGATCAAACCGAGCAATACCGTATCTCTTCTTGTTGGTCCTCACTTTTCTTATCTCTTGCGTCAGCGCGATGTATTCACCAACGGAAATAGTACTTCACAGCAGGAACAAGCCTTTGCCAATGATACCATCAGGAAGAATACCATGGGGGCTTCACTCTTGGTTTTGATGCTTACGTAGACCACCTTGTTTGTAGCGCGAGAGCTGGCTGGGACTTCTCCACCAATAACGGCGACGGGACGTCAACCACGCCACGTTACAAGAACGTCTGGCTACAGGCGACGGTTGGTTACAGGTTCTATAATTGATCGCTTCGCCAGTTGATTATATTCCACAAAAAATAAGGCCGGCAAAAATTCAGGTGGACGCCGGCTCCACTAATACGCAGTCGGGAAGCTCGACGGTAAACGTGGTGCCCACTCCTTCCCCGGATTCGACGGCAATACTGCCGCGCATTTTTTCAACCGCCTCACGAACCACGTACAGGCCTACGCCGGCGCCGGTCGATTGCGCGGAGCCGCGATAAAATAACCTGAAAATGTTCTCCATTGTCTGAGGCGCAATCCCTATTCCATTATCGGAGATAGTGAAACGATAACCTGGATTCGTGTTTTCCACCGAGATCGTGATGGAGCGCTCACTTTTGTTCTTGTCCCTGAACATTACCGCGTTTTCAAAAAGATGCGTAAGGATCAATCGCAAACGCGGCTCGTCGCAAGAGAATTCAACAGGCTTATCGATTTCAACAGTCACTGCGATCTCTGCCGAGAGAATATCGTCGCGGTACTTTGTGAGCATGTTTTGGATCATCTCCATGCAATCAAATTTCCGTTGCGCCACTGGCCGCTGGGAATTCTCGAGCATCTGCTCCAGCTGATGTAGTGTGTTGTCCATTTTGTCTGTTGCTGCAGCGATGAGGTCGATGAACAGGCCTGCGTCGGCCTCCGAATACTTACTCCGCTGTTTGAGCAAATTCACGAGGCCCTCAATAGTCTTAAGTGGACCACGCATTGCATGCGAGCAGCTGTCGATAAACTGCCATATCACGTCTCTCGATTTACTGAGCTCGAGAACCTGAAGTTTTTCCTGGTCTGTTCTTCTATTGATTGTCACTGCATTCATTAATACAAATGTCGGTGACAGCCGGGCGTCATAAATCAGTAAAAGGAGGATTCGGAGACCTCAGTGTTTTGCTGACGAATTTGGAGTGATCTGGATCAGGTTATTCTCAATGGCAAACCTGACAAGCTGCGCGGTGTTAGTAAGTCCGAGCTTATCCTGCGTGTGAAGCTTATGTGTTTCAACGGTCTTAACACTAATGAAGAGGGCTTCCGCAATCTCTTTAAGCGTTTTACCGGTCGCGATTAGAGTGAGCACTTCCTCCTCCCTCCTGCTTAAGGTTGTCTTTCTTGGCGCCGGAACACCTTTTCCTTCCTTTTCCTTCAGATAAAAATCCTGGAAGACCAACGCCGTGATCTCGGGACTGAAATATCGCTCGCCACGCTGCACGGTTAGAATCGCCGTGCAAAGCGTTTCTTCATCGATGTCCTTATTGAGATAGCCATCGATGCCCGATTTGATTCCAGCGGTGATCAGTTCCTTGTTCACTTCTCCCGATATCAGAATTACCTTGATATCCGGTGTCTGCTCTTTGATCCACCTGGTTGCTTCTATTCCAGTCATTCCTCTCATCATAATGTCAAGAAGAAAAACGTCGGGCCGTTGTTCGCGGGCAAAATTAACAGCCTCCTCTCCACTCGCCATTTGTCCGGCTACTTCAATTCCCTTCATTCTGTTGACAAGCGACACGATACCCTGACGCAGGAGGGCGTGGTCGTCCGCAATTGCCACCGTGATAGCTGCGCGTTTAGTCATGATATAATAGTTTGTGCACCGTGTCGACAAGGGTTTCAACGGTACTCGGTTTCTTCAAATACGAATCGGCGCCCAGGCCGATCACTTTCAATTCGTGCTCATGTGGAGGCATAGCCGAGAAAACCAGTATCGGGATTGCGTTGAGAGACGCTTCTTCCCTTATAGAGCGTATCAATTCGAAGCCACTCATTTCCGGCATTAGCAAATCGGTAATAATAAGATCCGGTTTTACATTGCGCAGCATGTCCAGCGCCTCTTTTCCATTGGAAGCCGATGAAACAACATATCCTTCCATCTTCAGAATACTGGCGATGTTGGCCAGCAGATCAACGGTGTCCTCTACGATCATTACTCTCTTCTCCATTCGTTAGACGGGTAATGCGACTCTGAACTCTGTCCCTTTGCCAATTTCACTTTGCACCTCCAGGGTACCACTCAATAACTCGATAGCCTTTTTTGCAATAGAAAGTCCGATGCCGGTACCTTCGATGGCGCCGACGTTGCTTCCACGTGAGAATGACGTAAATAGATCCTTCATGTCCTCT